>ERZ507027.1293-NODE-1293-length-13759-cov-4.337274_pt1 | contig 13759 bp, 10 predicted proteins | sample MGYA00513163_ERZ507027 | MGnify/ENA metagenome assembly ERZ507027
GCTTATCTGTGCTTGAATATTTAGCATCCAAATTGAAGACTTTAGACATGTAGTTCAAGTAGTTAACTTGTGTATCTACATTTGGCCACCAAGCCATCAAAAGTGGACGGAAATCTTCTGCAGTTGATGCTTGCCAAGTTACACCATCTTTGATGATAGAAGCTGGACGGTACCAGCTATCTGCAGTCAAATAACCATCAATCAATTCAAAGCTAGCTTCAGATGAATCGTAGGCACGGTTATTGATTGAGAAACCATCAACAATATTTGTTGTTCCAGGTGTGAAAGAGTGTGTTGATGAACTTGTAAGGGCGCCATCTTTGCCGAAGTAAAGCAATTGACCATTTACAGTAATGGCAAAGTTTTCTTTGTGTGAACCATCTTCATTAACATAGTAATATTTACCATCAATGTTTTTGATGTTTTTCAAGGAAAGCGCAGCTTCTACTTCTGAATCTTTCAAAGCAGCTTCTGGCGCCTTAACTTCTGTATTAACAACTTCAGCCTTCACTGTTGCTGGTTGTTCTTCTGCTTTTTCAGTTGTAACAGCTGGTGCATCTGTTGTCACAACTGCTTCTTTATTTGGAACAGCTGCCACCGCTACATCAGAAGTTGTTGCTGTTGTAGCTGCTTCAGCTGTTGCTTGTGTGTTCGTTGTAGTCGCTGTTTCTACAGCATTTGTTTCTTTAGCAGGTGTTAAAACATCTGCTTCTTTTGTATTTGTACGTTTATCGACTTCTTTGGTTGCTTCTGTAGAAGTAACTAAATCGGCTGTTGTATCTAAATTTGATTGAGTTACTATCTTATCTTGAGTTTCATCCGCTGAAACTGAAGATGTTGTTACAGACAATCCTCCCAAGACAGTAGCAAGTGCTACAGAAGCAACTGCAATTGTAACCCATTGCTTCTTAACTTTATGAAGCTTATAGTGTATCTTATTTTCCATTATAATTTTCCCCGTGATTTTATTTGTCAAAATCAGACTGAAATCTATCCGATTTCAAACAGTTATATTATATCATTATTTTCTAACTATTTCTCGAATTAATTATTTTTTTATAAAATATATGTTACATAACATTAATATTAGAAAAACTTTGTAACACACCTATTTCATAGGTTTTCAATTCTCATTTTCATATCATTTGATAACTAAAACTATTTTTCATAAAAGCCGCCAAAGTCCTTGATACAATAGCTTTTACAATGATTCTGACTCAAAATTGATATTTGTCAGATTTTTTTCTTTAAGGAGCAAAAAAAGGCAAAATTTCTTTAAACGATTCTCGTTTTCAAGAAATTTCACCTATAAATTCATGTCAAATCATATCGTTTTTCACTTAATCTCTCAGATTAAGATTAGATTGATTGATTATTTATCAAAATCAGCATAACCATTTTCATCGAAGAAGACAGTCTTACCGTCTTGGAAAGTGATCCATGTGTTTGTCACACGTTCTCCAAGAACTGATTCGTAGTATTCTACTCCTTTTGGTGTGCTGATTGGGCTACCTTTAACTTGACGTCCCAAATGATCAAAGTAATACTCTTTACCATCGATATTTTGGCGTCCTGTTACAGCCTTACCATCTTTGAAGTAGTACCAAACATTGTTACCAGTTGTCAAGAAACGGTTATTGAGACGCTCCCCTGAATCTTTATCATAGTAAGAAAGTGAACCATCAGCATTCTTAACAAAGTCACCTTTAACTTGGGTACCATCTTCTTTGAAGTAATAGTTTTTACCGCCAATGCTATAGGCACCTGTCACGATTTCACCATTATCTTTGGCATAGTACCATGTCTTACCACCATCAAGAGTGAAGAAATCAGATTTGACTTGGCTTCCATCAGCATTGAAGTAATAGTTAAGGTGGTCAATTGTTTGACGACCTGTGGCGAGGTTACCATCCTTATCAGCATGGTACCATTTGCCGTTTACTTCGAAGAACTTGTCTTTAACCTTGTAACCATTATCTACAGTGTAGTAGCTAATCTTGCCATTTTCAGTAACAAATTCACCTTTAACTTGGGCACCATTTGCACGGAAGTAATAGTCGTGACCGTCCAAAGTAAGGGCACCTGTCACATTTTTACCAGCTGCATCACGGTAGAACCATGTTGAGCCATCTGTTGTGTAGAATTCACCCTTCTTAGCTTGTGCATAGCCTTGATCATTGAATTCATACCAGATACCATCGATTTCAGCCCAACGATTTGTGTAGGCATTACCTGAATTTTTATCGAAGAAGTAGAGTTTTCCGTCTGGAGTAACATACTTAGTACCTTTAGCTTGGAAGCCATTTTCATCAAAGTATTGCAATCCTCCACCAGCATAAGTCAAGCCAACAGCCATTTCTCCAGTTGGTGAGAAATAACGGAATTTAGCTTCTGTTTCTGAAGTACCTTCTTTCGGTACATCGAATACAAAGTAACCATCTTTGTACTGCTCACCAAAGCTACCAAAGTAATAATATTTACCATCCTGTTGATAAATAGAATCACGAAGCTGTACACCATTTGGCAAGAAGAAATAAGTCTTACCATCGATATCTTGACGACCAGTCAACATATAACCTTCTTTATCGAAGTAATAGTAATTTCCAGCATATTTAATGAAAGCATTCTTAGCTTGGAAACCACTATTATCAAAGTAGGCCATACCCTTACCATCATAGTAGAAACCTGTCTTACCACCTTGATCTGTCAAAGGTTTTGGCAAGAAGATGCCATTCTCAGTAACTTGATAGTAGCGACCAGTAGCATCGTTACTGAGAACATAACGACTACCACGACCAAGGATATTAGTACCATTCATGTACTTAGCAGACCATTGCTTGATTTTAACAGATGGATCAATCTTCTTACCAGTTGATATCATCACATCTTCAAACAACTGTGGATATTTCTTTTGGAGCTCATCAAGGAACTCACCACCATATTGAGCTTGGAAGTCCTTACCTGATGATTTAGAATTTGCAACATATAAAGTGTTATTGATATAAGCATTGGCCTTTGGAGTACCATAACTATTTGCACGTGTTGCTGTTACAACTTCTTGTCCTGGCAATTGGTAAAGTTGATCTGGAACCCAGTCAGCAATTGCTTGAATACCTTGCTTGTGAAGGGCTTTAAGGGCATTACGAAGATCTTCTTTAGAACCGTATTTGTTGTTCTTACTCATGGCAAGGTCATAGCGGTCCGTAAAGGCATAGCCATTTTGGATAACAGAATCAAGGAAGGTACGGTCATCAGCCGATACAAATTGAGGAGCCATCTCGAATGATGTGATTCCCCATGACTTGAAGAGTTCTGCATTTTCTGCAATCAATTTATTAGTATATTGGCTATCTTTTTCAACAAAATCTTGGAAGTTTGAGAAACCTTCATAGATAACTTGTGAGTCCAATGCTTCAGTAGCAGAAAATGTCTTGTCAAGTTTCTTATCTGAACCTTTAACACGGATATCTTGGTTATCAGGTGCACCTACTGGTACCCATACACCAAGATAACCTCTCATATCAACAGTTCGATACCCCTTGATTTCATCTCCACTGAAAGTCAAGTTCCCTTCAGCATCAGTGTATTTAATTTTTCCAGCTGCTGCTGCATCATTTTCGTAAGTGACAATTCCCTTATCAGTACCAAGAAGTAATGGACGGTAGGCTTGGTTAGCATGAAGTTTACCCATGTTAACTTTCAAAGTACCATCACCCAGTGAGAAATCCTGATTATTGGCAATAAGGGTCAACATACCAGAATGTTTACTTGTTTCTGCTACACCCGTAGTTTGGTCAGCAGTCATAATATCTTTACCGTAACGAACAGATGACAAGATTTCTTTTCCATTGAACGTGTCGACTTTCATCGATTGTCCACCTGAAACATATTTCATACGGTTCTTCAAGAGTGTTGTGATAGCATCGTAGTAAGGAGACTTGGTAGCCATATATTGGCCGTTATCCGTATAAAGATCTCCATAATAAACACGAGTTACCTGCTCCATATTTTGAAGAATCAAAGCATAGGCGGCTGGAATATTGTTAATAGTATAACGTTTTTCTGCCTTCTTCATATCTTCATTATAGATTTCAAAGGCACGTTTCAATTCAGCATCAGTCATGGTATAACCATCTGATTTTGGATTGATTTCTTTTTGAACAATATCACGAATGATATCTTGAACAAGGTTATCATGAGCACGCGCAAAGATATAGTTAGCTTGTGTATCTCCATACTTACTATTATTTGTACGGTCTGTCAAACTGCTAGTAATCAAATCTTTCAATGAAGAGCCCGAACCATAAAGTGCACCCATAATTGCATAACGAAGGTTATTATCCATGGCAAGGGCTGCACCATCATGTTTTTGATTATAAGCATTATCATTTAAATCCCAAGCTTCAAGGATAGAAATGTGAGCGAGTGCATTAGCTTCAGATTTATCCACACCAAAGGCTGCTCGGAAGTAGTTTGTATAAACTTGGAGAAGGTCTGCATCAACATTATCAACTGCATCAACACGGATACCATCAAAGTTAGCATCCTTATCACCCATAACAATTGATCCCCAGTTCACAAGATAGTGAATTTGGTTCAACTGCTCAGCTTGCACAACTGGATTTGAGTTATCAACGTCATTGGCAAGTAGGAATTCATAACCACCCAAGTATCTTCCTGTACCATTTAGAGAACCATCTTGGTTACTTGGTGTACGGTTAAGCAAACGGTAATCAGAATTTGCCCAAGGGGTCTTGTCATTATTGACATAAAGAAGAGCTCCCCCTTGAAGGTGGTCAGCAAGGGTATAGTTTTCAGTTGTAGTATTCCACTGGTCTTGTTCTTTTACAAAAGACTCAATTGCTTGACGAAGCCATTCGGTTGATTTTTTAGCTGAAATTTCTTGTTCAATCTTAATTTGAATTGTCTTAGCAGCTGCATTCAATTCTGACTGACTTTGGCTAGTTGAATAAGTTGCGTTAAGGTTAAAGTGTTTAGAGAAAGTATTGAGGTAGGCAACTTGTGTATCTACATCAGGCCACCATGCCATCAAAAGTGGACGAAAGTCTTTCTCAGTTGATACACGCCATTTTTCACCATTTTCCAAAATAGTAACTGGACGGTACCAGCTGTTTGGTGTCAAGTACCCATCTACCAACTCAAAGCTTTCTTTCTTAGAATCGTAAGCACGGTTATGTGATGAGAAAGCATCAACTAGATTAGTTGTACCTGGTGTGAATGAGTGTGTTGATGTACTTGTCAAAGCACCGTCTTTACCGAAGTAAAGCAACTGGCCATTTACTGAAACAGCAAAGTTTGTTTTATAGGAACCGTCTTCTTTGACATAGTAGTACTTGCCATCAACTTGCTTGATGTTGTCCAAAGAGAGCGCTGCTGTTTCTTCTTTTTCAGTAACACCAGATTTTGGTTTTTCAGCTACTGTAAGCGTTGTATCTGTCGCTGCTGCAGCTGGTGTTTCTGTTGTCGCACCATTTGCTACTGCTGCACGATCTGTTGTTACTGGTGTTGCAGTATTAGTAGTTGTATCTGCTGCAGTGGTTGCTGCCGCAGGAGTTTCGACTGTTGCAGCATCAGCAGCCTTGTCAGTTGTTGTTGCTGTCGCATCTGTCGTAGCAGTTGCTGCAGGAGCGGCTACTTCATGCGTTTCAACGACAACATCGCTTTCAGCTGTCGTAGAGGCAACTGGTTTAGTTGTTTCATCAGCTGAAACTTTTTGATTGGCAACTGTAGCACCACCTACGATAGAGGCAAGTGCTGCCGAAGTGACGGCAATCGTCACCCACTGCTTCTTAACTTTGTGAAGCTTATAATGTACCTTTTTTCCCATTTTAGGTCCTCATTTCATTTTCCTAGTTTGAATAAAATCTACATAATTCAAACAATTTCATTATAGCATATTTTTTTCAGTCAACCAGAGTCTTTATCAAATCATTTCATTTTTTAATCATATTGTAAATTGATTAACATTTCGACAAATATTAAAAACTACCGAATCTAGAAAACGGTAGTCTTTTTCTATTTTTTAGGAAAGTTTTTAGAAGTCACTGATTAAGCTATCTCTATGCAATCAGTTGGCAATTTTCAAGCCAGCTATTAAGCAAAAACCACGTTATGTTGAACCCTGTAACTGACTAAAAAGAGCAAGGTTTCTGTGACCAATTTTGCCAGAACCAGTCCCAAACCAATGGCAACTAGACTACTAAGTAAGAAATAATTACAAGCCAAGAAGACCAGGACCAACATAAAGTAGCGAACACTCGATCTAAAGAGGGAGCTTGTCGGATTGAAGACCACATTAGCGTTTAGTAGACACTGGCTGGAAGCCGAAATCACTCGAGCTAGCACGACCGAAAGGAGGAGATTTTTCGTCAAGGCAAAGAGCACAAATAAGGCGGTTGCATCAATGACTGAGGCCAAGACAGCCGTGCCAGAGAACTTTAAAAAAGGGCTGTAAATACGGATGGAATCACGAATGGGCCGAAAGTGCGAACTTTTATTTTCCTCCAGATAAACGGTTTCGATAGGGACTTCAGAGATTTGGTGGCCTGATTTTTTGGCTTCAAGCAACATATTAAACTCATACTCGAAACGATTGCCGTCCAGGTTAAGAAGCCATGGAATCAGGTCGGTTGACATGCCTCGAAGTCCTGTCTGAGTATCTGTTACCTTCTGACCAGTTACCAGATGGAAGAGCCCTGCAGTCACCTTGTTGCCGATGCGACTACGTGCTGGTACCTTACCAACAAAGGCACGCGCACCTAAGATAAGATGGCTTGGATTTTCCTCGGTTGCCTTGGCCACACGGACAATATCTTTAATCAGGTGCTGACCATCACTGTCAACTGTGACTATAGGTTGAGCCGAAAGGTGCTGACCGACTACTTCTTCTTGAATATAAGCGAAAGCAGTCTTAAGAGCAGCTCCCTTTCCTTTATTGACAGGATGGGTAAGGACAGTCGCTCCAATAAAAGCCGTTTCGTCGTAATAGTCGTTATAGCCTGGGCCACTCCCATCATTAACAACAATAATACGGGCTTTAGGGAGTTTTATGGTAATATCTTGAACCACCTGAATCAGGCGTTTGTCTGGTTCATAAGCTGGAATAATAATATACATAGGCACTTCCTTTCTGTTTCATCCTATGACTCTTTAGTGACCTCCTCCAAAGCCACCTGGTTGCCCACCACCTTGGGGACCACCATCACCTTGAGGGCCACCCCCACCAGGCATTGAGTTTTCAATCTTAGTTTGTTTTTCACCATTGATAGTAATGTCACCACCAGTATAGGTCGCTGAACCATCGAAGTCAAAGCCAGATTGACCAGTCAAATTAATCGTTCCCCCCGATACAATAATATCGCCGTTGGAATCGATTGGATCTGTATCTCCCTCACCGACCTCAACATTTAGGGTTCCGCCAGTCATCTTGAAGAAAATCTCACTTTGACTGGCATTACTATTAGCAGCATTGATACCGTCATCTGTCGCATAGACATCGATATTTCCGCCATTAATAGTCACAGATTTACCTTCAATACCTTCGGTTGATTTTTCAAGTTTGTAAGTACCGCTATCAATAATCAGGTCACCTGAGGCATGAATACCGTCGTCACCAGCCTTGATAGTCATGGTATTATCAGACAGATACATGGTCCCTACTGATGTGTCGTCATCATTGTCGACCTTAACGCCATCTTCTTCCGCTTCAATGGTCATGGTTGTTCCTGTGATATTAAGTTCATCATTGACATTGAAGGCATCACCGACTGAAGTAATCTTGTAGGTACCGCCATTCATATGAAGACTGTCATTTGCTTTAATACCATTGTTTTTCTTGGCATCAATGTTTAGAGTACCTGACCCATTAATGGTCAAATCTCCCTTAGAGAAAATCACGGCATCCGCATCTTCATCACTATTAGAACTTGAATCAGAGAGGGTGCTAGTGGTTCCATCTTTAAGCGTTAGGTAGACATGCCCGGCTTTTGTAGCGTTGATTGGTGCATTTGTATTTGTCATGGTAGCACCATCTAGAACAATATGGACATCATCTGAATCCCCAGCATCTACCTTGATTTGCACACCATCAGATTTTCCAGAAATGACGTAAGTCCCAGCTTTGGAGATGGTTACGGTTGAATCTGATACCATTACGCCATCACCTGAAACATCCGCAGATGAGCCTGATAGCTTAATCTTAGAGGCTGAACTTTCATCATAAGATGTGTCCGAGTCTTTTGAAGTGAAATAGTTGCTATTGTTCTTATTTGTTTTCTTACTAGTCGTTGCTGTTACAGCACTTGTTTTTGATGTAGTGCTTGACGTCGTCCCAGTTGACTGACTGCTTGATTGGCTACAAGCTGTCATGACTGTTAGGGCAGTCGCACAAGTTAATAAAGTCGTCCATTTTTTTAGTTTTTTTGATTTCATATTTTTTCCTCTCGTGTTCGTTTGGATGATTACAGTTTACGGGACTTACCTAAAACATTTCTAAAGGTTAACTGAAACTTATCTTAAGTTAAGTTTGGTGAAAGTTTGGCTTAGGACTTCTTTCAGAAAAGTTCCATAGACTAATAGGCGGGCAAGTAAGTGCTTTATAAAATAGTACATTTGCCCTTAACTTAATTTTCTACTATAAAAATAAAAGCCAAATCTTAAAGTGAAGGCTTTGAATCTTATCTAATTGAACACGCCTACAACTCGGGGGAAAAAGATGGGCCCTGCTTGGAGATAAACTCCTGCGGCTGGTCCCCCTATTTTCCTGGGAGTTGCTTTACGGCTTTGTATCTTATCTATAAAAGGAGTTTTTTCATGGTTAAACAATTGGAAACACGTTTTAAACGTATTGAAACAAAATATGTGGTCTCAAAGGAAAATCTTGAAGACCTGCTCACTGATCTTAAGGAGTATTTGGTAGAGGATGATTATCCGACATCTACCATTTCAAATATTTACTTTGATACGGATAATTTTGACGTCATCCAAGATGCCCTAGATGGTAATCACCGTCAAGAGAAAATCCGCATGCGTACCTACCTAGCCAATCCCCAAATTGATAGCAAGGTCTTTCTTGAGGTCAAAGCTAAAGATGAGGAGGGAATCGGTCATAAGTTTCGTCTCGTTTCAACACCGCTTGCCATCACTAACTTGATGACAGACGGTAAGAATCATGGTCAAATCACTGACCGCCAGCTCTTACAGGATATTCACCACTTACGTCAGCGTTATGATGAAGGTCTCAAACCTCGTATGTATATCTACTACGACCGTTTTTCAATGAAAGAAAAAGAGACTATCCAAGGCTATGCCTACAATAAAGTTCGTGTTACCCTTGACCAAAATTTGACTTACCGTGATGAAGACGTCAGTCTCTTCAAGGGAAATCATGGGTTTCCCCTTCTTGATGAAGATACGATTATCATGGAAATCAAGGCACCTGGTCAAAAGCCAGACTGGCTTCAAGCTATCTTAGACAAACATGGTTTGGAAGAGCAGAAATTCTCAAAATACAGCTTTGCCTATCATAAGTCTCAAGGTCTAGACTACGGACCACATCCAGTTCAAGAAAAAGGAGCTGCCGCCTATGTCTAATCTCTTCAATTCTATCTTTAATGATGCAACCGCAACTGCAAGTCCCCTTCAACTCATGCTGGCCTTACTGGTCAGCCTTGTTTTAGGATTGGCTCTAACCTGGACTTACAAATACCGGACCCTCTACACCAGAGAATTTGTCATTAGTTTGACTCTACTACCATGCTTGATGACCCTAGTAATCTTCCTTGTTAACGGTAGTTTAGGAACCTCTATTGCCGTGGCAGGGACCTTTAGTCTCATTCGTTTTCGTTCAGCGACTAGTGGTTCCAGAGAGCTAATCGCCGTCTTTATGGCCATGATTATTGGTCTGGCATCTGGGACAGGATATCTCTTACTGGCCGTCCTCTTCACCGCCTTTCTATTGGCTGTTTGGCTTCTTTTAGAAAATCGTCAAAGTCGTACCGACAACCAACGTCGTAGACTCCTGACCATTAACGTCTCCTACCAAGACTTGATTGATCAAAAAATCACTAAAGCCTTGCTCAATTTCACCAGTGAATGTGACTTGATTTCCCTTAACACCACTGGTGGGGGCGAGACCATGCAGCTGGTCTACGAAGTGGACTTGAATCCCCAAGTAGATGACTTCCAATTGACTAACCACCTTATCTCAAGTATTGAAAATTGTGATCTTGCCCTAACCAAAAAAGCTAAAAAGAAAAAGAATTTATAAGACAAAAAGACATCTCCGACTGATTTTCGGAGATGTTTTTGTATGTTTTGAGGTTAACATTTTCACTTAGCTGTAACCCCACTTTTAACGGCCTAGTATGGCAGTCTAGCTTATCGATCAAAATCAAAATACTTTCTAATCATCTTCATCTTGGACAACCTTACCATCTTGTACGTTAAAGGTATAGCCAATGTGATTGTAATTATCTTCATCAATTGAGTAAAAATAAAATTCGTACTCTCCGTCTGGTAGCTTGCTAGCATCCAGTTTAGTTGTGGCCTCTTCTAAATCTTTCTTACTAGTATTTTCTGTATCGCCTACTTCTATTCTCATAGTGACAAGGTGTTCATCAATCATTGTTTGATAAGGAATTTGATAATAGCCATAAAAATCAGATTTCCCATTTTTACGGTTTTCCTCAGCTATATGTTTTCGACGATTACCAGCCTCTTGATCTATCAGGGTATTATCGCTGAAGGAGAAATCTACGATATCAAGGCCTAAAGATTGTTTTTTAAGTTCCTTGAAGAGTTTTTGCTCTTCTTTTTTTACAGTTTTTTGTTGTAAGTAGCTTTCCCAGTAATGATCAGGGGTCTTATATTCTTCACCATTAACTGTCCAGTCCAGGTTAAAAGTAATTTGTGAATCTAATGATATGGTTTGATTATCGTAGGTTTCCTCTGAATAGGTATAATCGACATAAAAACCAACTATATCTAGAAACACCTTTTTGATATTCTTAACTTGGACCTTCCCCTTAAAACCATTATGAGCCAAGATTTTTTGCGTTTTTTCCCTGGCTTTTGAGTAAGAATTTGGCAGTACAACTGTACAACCAACTAAAAGACTAGAACAGAGGAGGAGAATAGCTAAGCAAGAAAGCTTTAAAATATTAGGAGTATTTTTCTTCATAGGACATCCTTCCTTTCCTCAATGATTTGTATAAATAAGCACACCAAATCCTTCAAATAAAACGAGCTTTCTTCACTCCTATTATAGCATTTTAAAGCGCTTTCTTATGGTAGTTAGAAGGATAAAAGATTAGGATGTATCCAGCAAAAAAGCCTGAATATCACTTCAGGCTTTTCATCTTAGTTCAAATCGATTGATATAATCCTTAATAATCCGTTACTTCTTTTCGGTCATGGACATTGCTTTGCTTGCCTTGACGTGCTTTAAGTACGGCTTCAAGGTCTTCAGGGCTGACCCCTGTTTCAACGAGCATGACTGCTAGGTGATAGAGGACGTCTGCTGTCTCGTTGGCAATTTCTTCTTTATCAGCATTTTTGGCCCCAATCACAACTTCTGTCGCTTCTTCGCCAACCTTTTTAAGAATCTTGTCTAGACCCTTGTCAAAAAGGTAATTGGTATAAGACCCTTCTTTGGGATTTTTTTTACGATCTAAGGCTTCCTTATAAAGTGTTTCTAACATAGCTACTCCTATCTATCTTGATTGTCATCATATATATCCGTAAAGAAACAGCTGTAGGCTCCTGTATGGCAGGCTGCTCCTTCTTGTTCCACAGCGATAAGCAGGGTGTCCTGATCACAATCTGTCTTGATGCTTTTGACATGTTGGAAATGGCCAGATGTGGCTCCCTTATGCCAAAGCTCATTTCTGGAACGGCTCCAGTAATGCATTTGTTTGGTCTCAAGGGTTAACTGATAGGACAGCTCATTCATATAGGCCAACATGAGCACCTGTCCCGTCTTGTAATCTGTCACAATGACTGGTACCAGTCCGCCTTGTTTGTCAAAATCAAGTTTAACCTCTGTCATTGTCTCACCTCGATTCCTGCATTTGCCAAGACTTGTTTGGTTTCGCCTATATTTACCTCACCAAAGTGGAAGATAGAGGCTGCCAGAGCACCCGTCGCTGTTGTCTTTTCAAAGACTTCTACAATATCCTCAATATTTCCTGCACCACCAGAGGCAATGATTGGAACATCGACGACCTCCGCTACACGATTGAGCATTTCCAAATCAAAACCAGACTTAGTGCCGTCCTTGTCCATGCTGGTTAAGAGAATTTCTCCAGCCCCCAAAGCGACGACTTCTTGAGCCCATTGGATGAGGTCCCTACCTGTATCCTTACGGCCACCCGCCACAAAAACATGCCAGCTCCCATCAGCCATCTTTTTGGCATCAATCGCAGCCACCACACACTGGTTGCCAAATTTTTGAGCACAATCAGCGATTAGTTGCGGGTTGGCAAGGGCTGAGGAATTAACCGCAACCTTGTCAGCACCAGCTTTAAGCATCTTGTTCATGTCTTCAACTGAACGGATACCACCACCAACTGTGAAGGGAATAAAGACCTGATCGGCAACGCGTCGCACCATGTCAACCGTTGTTTCACGATTGTCTGAAGTCGCTGTGATATCCAAGAAAACAAGTTCGTCACAGCCAGCCTCATAGTAAGCACGTGCAGAATCAACAGGGTCTCCAACGTCTGTCAAATTCACAAAATTGACTCCCTTAACGACACGACCATCCTTGACATCCAAACAAGGAATAATACGTTTTTTAAGCATATTAACCTCCGAAAGACTTGAGCTGGTCTAAAGTGATATTGCCGTTATAGTAGGCTTTACCGACAATGGTTCCTGCCACACCAATCTCTTCTAGGTGATCTAAGTCGGCTACTTCTGCAATCCCACCGGAAGCGATGACTTTGGCGGTTGTGAGTTCAGATACCAAACGTTTGTAGTGATCAAGATTGGGTCCTGTCAGTGTGCCATCTCGATCAACATCAGTATAGACAAAGAGGGTTACGCCCATCTTTTCCATTTCCTTGGCCAAGGTAATATAGTCCACATTGCTGGTTTCCAACCAACCTTCGGTAGCGACAAGACCTGCCTTGGCATCAATACCCACGACAATCTTATCGGCACCAAATTCCTCTAAAGCTGCTCGAACGAAGTCAGGATTTTTAACAGCCATTGAACCGATAATGATACGGTCGATGCCAACTTCCAAATAGTCACGAATCTGCTCCAAGGTACGGATACCGCCACCAACTTCGATGCCAAGTCCAGAAACCTTCTTGACCTCTGCAATCAAGTCACGGTTAGTGGCTCGACCATCAAGGGCACCGTCCAAGTCGACGACGTGAATAAATTGAATGCCCGCATCCTTAAAGGTCTTTGCCTGCTCAATAACATCTGGATTGACAACGGTTTGTTGGTTGAAATCTCCTTTAAAGAGACGAACAGCCTGTCCATCCTTTATATCAATTGCTGGTAGAATTTGCATCTCCCCTACCATCCTTTCTAACTAAAAAGTCTTTGCTCTCACTAGCTTCTAGGCTTTACATAACCCTGCAAACTTTTCAAGAATACCTAAGCCAATATCCCCTGATTTTTCGGGATGAAATTGAGCCCCATAAACATTATCTTTATGAATCATGGCTGGCACCTCAATACTATAATCTGCGGTAACATCAATGTATTGGCTAGGGACATCTGTGAA
>ERZ507027.1302-NODE-1302-length-13644-cov-5.502392_pt1 | contig 13644 bp, 10 predicted proteins | sample MGYA00513163_ERZ507027 | MGnify/ENA metagenome assembly ERZ507027
CATGCTTTTTCATGCAAGCAAGAAACGCATGACCTTTTGACCCTTGTATCATACAAATAGCCACTGCTCACATAGATTCTGCAAACAGTGACACTTGTTGTTCTCATTGTTAGATTTAATCCTCGGATGCTCTTCTTAAATTAGACTCAAACAAACGGTTATATCCAAGCCATTCTGTTCCTGTTTTTCCTTTAAACAGTTCTGTCAATGTCTGAAGCTTTGCATCTGTTGAATCTGCCATATTCAGTGCAACTGCCTCTGCCAGTGCCGGTTTCTTTGGAGAACCGTATTCCAGTTCACCGTGATGTGCCACGATACAATGCTTGAGTTCATGAGCAAGCTTCACCGGAAAGTCCGGGATAGAACGGATCGCATCATCGATCATCTCGACACCGATCACGATATGTCCGATCAGCTGTCCCTCATCTGTATAATCATTGTCCGGAAAATCAGAAAGTTCTTTCACTTTTCCGATATCATGAAGGATTGCAGAGCTAAGGAGCAGATCTCTATTCAAAATAGAGTAGCTTGTTGCAAAATAATCACACATACGAGTTACACTGAGTGTATGCTCAAGCAATCCTCCGGAAAATCCGTGATGTACTGTCTTCGCTGCGGAATGTGCCTTGAATTTTTTGATAAATGCTTCATCTTTTATATAGTAGAATTCCAACACCTGTCTTAAATATTTGTTAGAGATCTGACGAATATAAGCTGTCAGTTCCTCGTACATTCCGTCTACACTCTTATCTGTTGTCGGCATATAATCTGCCGGATTGTATTCTCCCTCTTCCGCCTTTCTGATCTGGCGGATGTTCAACTGAAGATTTCCGTTATAATTAATCACATCTCCAAAAACCTCGATAAAGTCCTTCTCATCATAATCTGCGATTCCCTGGGAGTTCGGATCCCATACTTTTCCATCTAATGTTCCTGTTTTATCCTGAAGAATCAGATTATCATACGGCTTTCCATTTCTTGTCTCTGCGGAACGTTTTCCTTTACAAAGATATACATTCCTGATTGTTTCTCCCTCGCATAATCCATCTATAAATCTCATTTTCTGCCTCTTTCACTTGTTATTCTTTACTTTCAATCGTAACATCAAATTTAATATCTACATATCCTTCAGATCCTCGGCGTTTCCCTTCCACTTTGATCTGATCTCCTACTTTCCATGTCAGCATCAGTTTACGGTAAGCACTCATGCTTACAATTTTCTCTCCATTCACAGAACAGATCACATCTCCACTCTGTATGCCCGCTGCCATTGCAGGTGAATCTGCTGCCACGTCAATCACATAGATTCCTGACGGCATGCCCTCTTCTTCCTGAATTCCACTTGTCACTGCTGTTCCTGACACACCGATATATGGTACACTTGCACCGTTCGCTAACAGCTGGATAACCAACTTCAGATCTGAGATCGCATAAGCATTCGCAGTACGTATTCCACGTTCTTTCCAGATATCAGAAGAAATCATTCCGATCACTTCTCCATCCAGATTGAATAAAATACCTGTTCCTTCGGATGCACTGCTCATATCGGTTGCAATCACACTATACTCTCCGTCGCGTCCGATTTCTTTATAGTTTGACGAACTGACAATTCCGTAACCGCTTCCTCCGGCATAACCGAAAATATTTCCCAGTGCGAATATAACATCACCCTGTTCTGTCAGATTCGAATTGCCAAGTGATGCTACACTTGAAGCACTCCATGTGGCATCTGAAAGGCTTTTTTTATCTACCGCAAATATTGCAAATCCACTATTTTTATCCTTTTTTTTCAGGCTTGCCTTATATTCTGATTTATCTGAAAATGTAACGCACCACTCTTTTGCATCTTCGCAGATCGAAGCATAGGACAAAATCAGTATCTCCGGTCCGTTATCCGCAACGATCACACCAGATACGCTCTCATCAATTCCGGTCGCTTCTGCATTCCAGTTCTCCTGTTCTGCTCCTTTCGTAACAGATACCACACTCTTCTTCGCTGTCAGTGCTTTCTCATATGCTTTGGACATCATCTGTACATAACTGATCTCCTGCTGATTCTGCACGTCATTCTGCTCTGTCGTGTCGCCACCTTCTGCTAAATCTTCCTCTGATTGATTGTCCTCCTGGATTGTCACAACTTGTGTCTTTTCAGGAAATAAATGCTGTGCAAGCGGGCGCAATGCAAAGAATCCCAGGCATGCAGAGCCTCCTAAAACCAGTCCGCATATTGCAATCCGGATGAGCTGTTTCATTCCTTGCTGTTTGCTGATCTTCTTTGGTTTTATCGTCTCTTCGAGAAATGCAAAAGATTCCTTTTTCTCTGACTGTTCTAAATTTTTCCCATCAGGACCCTCTTCCGGAACCTGACCATTACTTTTCTTTTCTGACATTGGCATGAACCTCATTCGTGACTGTTCACTTCCGTGTCAACTACAAAATCAACCGACACGGACATTTCCATTACTTAGTATAACTGATTCATATAGATTGTTCAATATCTATAAAAGCCTTTTATTTAATGAAATAATAAGGTACAATAAGACTCGGAAATAGTTATTGTTCACATGTATTGTGAACAGCTACATGATTAAAAAATTAGTATTAAGTTGAAATGACAGAGGAAAATAAATGAATCAAAAAACATTATTTAAACTGGAATATGATAAGATCATTGCTCTTCTTGAAAAAGAAGCGACATCTTTCCGCGGAGGACAGCTCTGCCGTCGTTTGAAGCCAATGACCGACCTTCATAAGATCAACACTTATCAGGAACAGACTGCTGCCGCTTATACACGAATCGTGCAAAAAGGACGTATCTCGTTTGGTGACGCTGCACCGGTTGAAGAGTCCATGAAGCGTCTGGAGATTGGTGGCTCACTCAGCAGCACAGAACTTCTCCGTATTTCCCGCCTGCTTGTAAATGCAGCCAGGGTAAAGGCCTACGGAAGACATGATACACAAGAGGATGCTTGCGACTGCCTGGATGAATATTTTAACCTGCTTGAACCACTGACACCACTTTCAAATGAAATCGACCGCTGTATTATCGGCGAAGATGAATACAGTGATGATGCCAGTTCCACACTGAAGCAAATTCGTCGAAGCATTAATAACATCAATGACAAAGTACACGCCACTTTAACTACACTGGTCAACGGTTCCCTTCGCACTTATCTGCAGGATGCAATCATTACCATGCGTGGAGACCGCTATTGTGTACCTGTTAAAGCGGAATATCGTGGACAGGTACAGGGACTCATTCATGATCAGTCTTCAACAGGTTCTACTCTTTTTATTGAACCTATGGCAATCGTAAAACTGAACAATGACTTAAAAGAACTTTATGCAAAGGAACAGGAAGAGATTCAGGTAATTCTTGCGAATCTAAGTGAAGAAGCCGCACAATATATCGAGGAAATCCGTGTGGATTACCGTTCTCTGACGGATCTTGACTTCATTTTTGCACGAGGTGCTCTGGCAATGTCCATGCGCGCCAGCCGGCCGCTTCTGAATGAAGAGGGACGCATCCGTATCCGTGAGGGACGTCACCCACTGCTCGATCCGAAAAAAGTTGTTCCGATCACCGTGACACTTGGGGAGGACTTCACACTGCTGATCATCACCGGACCAAATACCGGCGGTAAAACTGTTTCTTTGAAAACGGTCGGCTTGTTCTGTCTGATGGGACAGTCCGGACTTCACATTCCTGCCGGAGACCGCAGTGAACTGGCTGTATTTCATCAGATTTATGCAGATATCGGAGATGAACAGAGTATTGAGCAGAACCTTAGTACATTCTCTTCTCATATGACCAATATTGTCTCTTTCCTTAAGAAAGTAGATGAACGTTCGCTGGTTCTCTTTGATGAACTTGGAGCCGGTACAGATCCGACGGAAGGTGCCGCACTTGCAATTTCTATTCTGTCCTATCTTCACCAGAGAGGAATCCGTACAATGGCTACCACACACTACAGCGAGTTAAAAGTCTATGCACTTTCCACTCCGGGTGTGGAGAATGCCTGTTGTGAATTCGATGTAGAAAGTCTTCGTCCGACTTACCGTCTGCTGATCGGTATTCCTGGTAAAAGTAATGCATTTGCAATCTCCGGGAAATTAGGTCTGCCGGATTATATTATTGAAGATGCAAAGAAACGGCTCAGTGAACAGGACGTTTCCTTTGAAGATCTTCTTACTGATCTTGAGACAAGCAAACGGACGATTGAAAAGGAACAGGAAGAAATCGCACGATTGAAGAAAGAAGCGGAAGACCTGAAAGCCCAGGCGAAACAGCGCCAGGAGAAATTAGATGATCAGCGCGACCGCATTTTACGCGAGGCAAATGAAAAAGCAAACGCCATTCTGCGTGAAGCAAAAGAAATTGCAGACAAGACGATCAAGGATTTCCGTAAATTCGGCAAGGAAAACATTTCTGCTGCCGAGATGGAAAAGGAACGCGAGAAGCTGCGCAAGAAGATCAAAGATACAGCATCTGCGTCTGCAATGAAAGCACAGAAACCAAAGAAAGAGCATAAAGCATCTGACTTCAAGCTCGGAGAATCTGTCAAAGTTCTCAGCATGAACCTGACAGGAATCGTAAGCTCTCTACCTGATGCCAAAGGGAATCTTACCGTACGTATGGGAATCCTCAGTTCCCAGGTCAACATTTCCGATCTGGAAATTATCGAGGAAGTCTCTCCATATGCACCGAAGAAAATGAACCGTACTTCAAAAGGCAAAATCAAAATGGGAAAATCTCTTTCTGTCCGGCCTGAGATCAATCTGCTCGGACGTACTGTTGATGAAGCCGTTGCTGAGCTGGATAAATACCTGGATGACGCAATCCTCGCTCACCTGAATACTGTCCGTGTAGTTCACGGAAAGGGAACCGGAGCACTCAGAAAGGGAATTCATGAATATCTGCGTCGTCAGAAACATGTAAAATCCTATCACCTTGCCGAATTTGGTGAAGGTGACGCAGGTGTAACAATTGTAGAACTTGGCTAATTATTTTAAACAGTTACCAACTACCTTATCATGGTTAATGGGGGAAAAAGAATGTTTGGAAAACAGAAAATCCTAATCGTAGATGATGATGAGAATATCGCTGAACTGATTTCTCTTTATCTCACAAAAGAATGTTTTGATACAAAATTAGTATATGATGGAGAAGATGCGCTTGCAGCTTTTGACAGCTATCAACCAAATCTGATTCTTCTTGATCTGATGCTTCCGGGAATTGACGGGTATCAGGTTTGTCGTGAGATTCGTTCCAAAGCTGCCACACCGATCATCATGCTTTCTGCAAAAAGTGAAGTATTTGACAAAGTTCTCGGACTGGAACTCGGAGCGGATGATTATATCATGAAGCCATTTGACCCTAAGGAAATGGTTGCCCGCGTAAGAGCTGTCCTGAGAAGATATCAGGTTGGACAACAGAATGATACTTCTGTTGAAAAAACAAAATGTGCAGAGTTTGACGGATTGACGATCAATCTTACAAACTACTCTGTTGTGTGTGACGGACATCCTGTTGATATGCCGCCAAAAGAATTAGAACTCCTTTATTGTCTTGCTGCATCACCGAATCAGGTATTCACAAGAGAGCAGCTCTTAGACCGTATCTGGGGCTATGAATATATCGGAGACACTCGTACCGTTGATGTTCATATTAAACGTCTGCGCGAAAAGATTAAAGACCACCCTCACTGGAATATCAGTACTGTATGGGGAATTGGTTACAAATTTGAGACAAAATAGATTTAAATCATCGGTCCTGGATACTGTAAACAGCATCTGGTGGCCGATGAGTACTTAGGGAGAAATTATGAAAGCCGTTCTGCATTTAAAATTTATTGTACTTTATATTATTTTCGGGTTTTTATGTGTTTTCACAACAGCAACATTAACCACAGAACTGATCACCGAACGTCTGGAAAAAGATACTTCGCAGACATTATACAGAGAAGCAACCATGATTGCAGATAATTATCTGCCTTCCTATTTTTCAAACGAATCTTCCAGCTGGGCTGTTCATTCTCAGTTATCTGCTATGAAGACGTATCTTAATTCTTCTCTGTGGTTTGTTGAAAAAGATGGTACAATGATCACCTCTGCCAACCTGAAGGATACTACTGCGCCACAATCCGTCAATAATTTTGATCCGGCCGAAATCGGGAGCAACCAGTACATGATCGGAACCTACCATAATTATTTTCAGGAAGATATGATTACTGTAATGGCTCCTGTCACACAGGGATTTTATACAAAGGGATATCTGATCATTCACAGCCCGGTCTCTCTGATCAACGAAAGATGCCGCACGCTGATGGTTCCGGTTTATATTTCTCTTGGAGTTATTTTCCTGTTGTCCTTCATCTTCCTGCTCGGGTTTCATTTCTTCGTCCATCGACCATTGTTGCTGATCACAGAAGCTGCGAAGCAATATGCCATGGGCAATCTAGATTACGAGATTCCGGTAAACAGGCATGATGAGATTGGATATTTATCCGCATCACTGAATTATATGGCTACACAACTGAAGGATTCTGATGATTATCAGAAAAAGATCGTAGCAAATGTATCCCACGATTTCCGTTCCCCGTTGACTTCAATTAGGGGGTATGTAGAAGCAATGGCAGACGGAACAATCCCACCAGAGCTTCATGAGAAATACTTAAATATCATTCTCTTCGAAACGGAACGACTGACTGACCTGACAACGGATCTTCTTACTTTGAACGAATTTGATACAAAAGAGCTCCTGCTCAATAAGACTTCCTTTGATATTCAGGAGATGATCAAACATACTGCCCAGTCTTTCGAGGGTGTCTGTACTCAGAAGCATATATCCATTAAGCTCTTTCTACTGTCTGAACAGATCAATGTAATGGCGGATCGACGCAAAATCCAACAGGTTCTTTATAATCTTCTGGATAATGCGATTAAATTCAGTGAGAATGACTCTTCTATTACAGTAGAAGTAACAACGAAAAATGATAAAATCTTTGTTTCCGTAAAAGATCATGGAATCGGAATCTCAAGAAAGGAAATCAATAAGATTTGGGAGCGTTTCTACAAATCAGATCTTTCCCGTGGAAAGGATAAGAAAGGAACCGGGCTTGGACTTTCGATCGTAAAAGAAATCATACAGGCTCACGATGAACATATCAATGTGATCAGTACAGAAGGGGTTGGCACCGAATTTATTTTTTCTTTAAGCAAAGCTTAAAGGACAACGTGAATAGAACAAAGAATGTGCCTTGGCACATTCTTGCGCCTGCGGCGGTCGCTTGCGACACCTACCTTGTACGCCGCAGTGCGCATCCTGAGCGGAGCGTTTTTTTTATATTAGGAAAGGACTTTCCTAATATAAAATAAAAAACATCAGGATTTTATTACTTCTATATTTCTGAATTTCAGAATGAAGTATAAAACCTGATGTTTTTATTTTACCTGACAAGCTCTTTTCTTTTATGAAATTGTTCGACTTATTTTCAACTTATTCGTAAAGGAACGGTGTTATCGTATCGTCATTCATATTGTCTGCTGTCACCCACACATATCCTGTGTTGACCTCAGCTTCATTTCCAATCTCAAGAACTGTACGTGCCGCTGCAACTACTGTCGCATATCCCATTCCAAAAGGATTCTGCACAATAAGTCCATCCACCTTTCCATCTTTCAATGCATTGACCTGCTCTTTTCCTGCATCAAACCCCACTAATGTAATATGTTTTTCTGCATCAAGCTGATCCATCGTCTTAATTGCAAGCTGGGTTACTGTCTCGTTCGTAGCAATACATCCTTTTAAATCAGGATGTTTCTCCATATAATATTGAATTGCATCTTCATCACTCATCTTTGCCGCGCCATCATTGACCTGCTGCATCTTCTCGGACAATTCATTGTCCACTTCCTGTGCTGTCTCATTCGCACTTTCGTCTGCTGATGAAGAATCCGCATTCGATGCTGCATCTGCAATTGTCTCGGAAGCATCACCTGTTCCTGTTGTCTCTTCCTTCTTTTCTCCTGCTTCTGCGGCTGCCAGTTCTTCTGGTGTTACCCCGACCTGTTCAGCTACAATCTGTTTCTTCAACATTTCCAGCTGATCCAGATAAATTGTCTCTGTAACAGTCACATTCGGATGATTTGCTGCAAGTTCATTTTTGATTCCTGCCTCACGCTCTTTCGCCGTATCTGATACTGTATCATGCACAAGCAACAGAATCTCCCCACTGTCACCGATCTTCTCACAGAAATTCTTTGTTCCTGTTGTTGCCGCTTCTATATTATTCGTTTTGCAAGTACTTTGGATATTCTGATAGCTGTTTCCCGAATCAAATGCTACGATCGGAATTCCATTCTCATTCGCAAGATCAAACTGGACGGAGCATGCGCTTGTATCTACACTGGAAATTGCGATCACATCCGGATAACGTGCAAGCTCTTCATCCAGAATATTCACCTGCTGATCGATATTATCATTCTCATCCGGTGCACTGTATAATACTTTCACCTTATCATTTCCGGAATAGCCAAGTGCTGTATTCAAGTCAGTTGCTGCCTGCTCTACCCCTGCCTTTACCTGATTCCAATATGGTGTTGAAGATCCCCTTCCGATTACAGAAATATAAGTTCCAGGTTCCAGATCCAGATTGTCTGCCGATGCATATACAGAAGATTTAATTGCATCCAGATTCGCCTGATATACCGGTGCTTCTGTCTTATCCCCTGTAAAAACCGGATCATCTGCCTTCTTTCCGCAGCCGGCTGCAAGTACCGTCATACAAAGTGCTGCCGCAATCGCTGCTCTTACATTTCGTTTCCGCATAACTTTCTCCTTCTTTTCATTTACACAATTTTATCTCTATGTTTTCTACTTTTTAACTCTCAATCCATTATGATACACGAATCCTTGAAAAATGGAAGAGATAATTTCTTAAAATCTCGTGAATTTTCGTTTTTTTACTAATTTAATATAGAAATCTTCTATTTTCCACGTTCACAAATTTCATGAAACTAACTTACAAATTACTCAAATAAATACATCAGGAACTCTTGTATATTTCCCCGTCTTGTATTAAAATGAGGATAACGAAAAGGGAAAAACCTATCGTAATCCAAAAAAGGAGGGTACATACAATGGCACACGTAATTAGTGATGAATGTGTAAGCTGTGGTACTTGCGAAGGCGAATGTCCAGTAGGCGCTATTTCTGAAGGAGATGGCAAATATGAGATCGATGCTGATGCTTGTGTAGATTGCGGAGCTTGTGAGGCTGCTTGTCCTACAGGCGCTATCTCTGAAGCATAATTTATAAGCGCTAAGTGATCACAAAACGCAGAAGTCCTGCCCGTCTGATTGATTCAGATGCGGCAGGATTTCTTTTTTTACAACTTTTTTCCTTGTATTCCATACCTTTCTTCAATTACCATTTTTTGCCATAATTTGACGAACGATTAGCACTTCTTTCATAATTTCTCTATGCTATAATAAATGTAGCGAAATCAGAACAGTAATCGCAATGATTCTAACAGGAGGATAGAAAATCAATGGGTGAAGTCAGATTTATGATCTCTGAAGCCGCCAAGAAAGTTCAGGTAGAATCCCATGTCTTAAGGTACTGGGAAGAGGAACTTCATATTCCGATCGGCCGCACAGAGATGGGACATCGATATTATACCCAGGATGATATCCAGCTCTTTTGCTGTATTAAAAAACTTAAGAATGAAGGGGTTCTGCTTCGCGATCTGAAGCCATTGATCCCAGAGTTGAAATCTACACGTCAGATAATGAGACACACTGAAAACAAGGAAAAGAATGCCCTTACCAAAACCCCCGCACCTGACCTGACATCTGAGTGCAAACCGGCCACTACCACTACTCCGGTCGAAGTTATCACAAAGACCCAGCTGGAACATGTACGTTCACTCATCGGAGAAGTGCTGACTGAAGTCGTTACTGAAAATAACAAAGCATTAGAAAAAGAAATCAGCACTCAGGTCACCGCAGATGTCATACGTGAGATGGATTTTCTTTTCCAGGCGAAAGAACGGCAGGAAGAAGAACATTTCCGTAAACTGGACAGCCTGATCCGCCAGCAACAGGCGACCCGAAGAGAAAGTGTGAAGAATAGTCCGGTACTGAGATTCAAAAAAAGATTTACATAGCATTTCTGCAATTTCTAATTGCGCACTGCACATACCGGTAGATTTATTGGATTTGTATACCGAAAAAAGACAGGCGCTCTCCAACAAGTGCCTGTCCTTTTCTTTTTTATATCTCCTGATCCTGCTGACGCAGCTCGTTTCCAAAACGAGTGTACTGTGGCATCCACGCAAGACGCACTGTACCGATCGGGCCGTTTCTCTGTTTTGCGATAATAATTTCTGCAATGTTCTTATCTTCCGTGTCAGGATTATAATAATCATCACGATAGATAAACATACAGACATCGGCATCCTGCTCGATTGCTCCGGACTCTCGGAGGTCTGAAAGCATCGGACGCTTATCTGTTCTCTGCTCAACCGCACGGCTCAGCTGTGACAGTGCAAGCACCGGCACATTCAATTCTCTGGCAAGACCTTTCAAAGAACGTGAGATCTCAGAAATCTCCTGCTGACGGCTCTCATTCTTTCTTGAATTGCTTCCGCTCATCAACTGTAAGTAGTCGATAATGATCAGGTCAAGTCCCATCTCCAGCTTGTATTTTCTACACTTTGAGCGCATCTCTGAAATCGTAATACCTGACGTATCATCAATGATCATTCTTGATGATCCTATTGTTCCGGCTCCTTCGATCAACTTCTCCCAATCCGTATCTGACAGATTACCGGTTCTTAGTATCTGTGCATCCACATGAGACTCCAATGAGAACAAACGGTTTACCAACTGCTCTTTGGACATCTCAAGACTGAAGATTGCTACTGCTTTATTCTGACGAAATGCCACATGCTGTGCGATATTCAATACAAACGCTGTCTTACCCATGGAAGGACGGGCTGCGATCAGTACAAGGTCTGAGCGTTGCAGACCGGACAACTTATAATCAAGATCAATGAATCCTGTCGGAATTCCTGTTACTGTTCCTTTTGTCTTAGACGCACGCTCGATTACATCCAATGCATTGAGTACAACCTGCTTGATCGGTACATACTCTTCTGAATTCCCAGTCTCTGCAAGTGCAAAAACCTGCTTCTGTGCATCTTCCAGAATCTCCTCTAATGGCTGATTCTGCAGATAACAGGCATTTGCCGTCTCTTCATTTACTTTGATCAGGCGACGCATGATTGATTTTTCACGTACAATTTCAGCATAGCTCTTGATATTCGCAGAAGTCTGTGTTCCCATCAGCAAATCTCTTGCAAACTCCATGCTGCTGATCTCTGGCGGGACATCCTTTTCTTTCAGATATTCCTGCAAGGTGATCAGATCGACCGGTTTTCCCGCATGAAACAGTTCCACCATAGAATTAAACAAGATTCCATATGCTGTCTGATAAAAATCATCCCCTGATAATATCTCGGAGGCCACCGTGATGGCCTCCTTGTTCATCAGCATCGCACCAAGCACTGCCTGCTCTGCCTCCGCACTGTGCGGAGGAATTCGTTTCATTGCTGCTTCCATATCCATAAAGATTTCGTCTCCTTATGCTTCTTCCTGTACAACTACTTTCAGTTCTGCTGTAACCTGTGGATGAAGCTTTACAGACACGTTGTGTGTTCCGAGTGTCTTGATCGCTTCTTTTAACTGGATCTTCTTTTTATCAACATTAAGATTCAACTGTGCTTTTACTTCCTCTGCAATCTCTTTGCTTGATACAGAACCGAAAGTTCTTCCGCCTTCTCCAACTTTGATGTGTGTTACAATTTTAGCTTCTGCGATCTTAGCTGCAAGTTCTTTCGCTGCCTCCAGGTTCTCCTCCGCAACTTTTTTCTCATTATTCTTCTGAAGCTTCAGATCATTCAGATTCTTTCCTGTTGCTTCCAGTCCAAGCTTCTTTGGAAGGATAAAGTTTCTTGCATATCCATCATTTACGTTTACGATCTCTCCTTTTTTTCCAAGAGATTTTACATCCTGTAATAAAATAACTTTCATTGTCAAATATCTCCTTCTTCTATCATTTTATCAATGGTCTCTTTCAATGCACTGACTGCTTCATGCATATTCGTGTGGTCAAACTGTGCTCCCGCAGAATTAATATGACCGCCTCCACCGAGCTTCTCCGCGATAATCTGAACATTCACTTCATCAATGGAACGCGCACTCATATAAATCTTATTTTCATATTCTGTCAATACAAAAGAAGCCTTTATTCCGCTAATATCCAGCAATTCATTCGCCGCTTGTGCTGCAAGCACTGTAGGACTGTCAATATCGCTTGGACATACTGCAATCGCATACTCCTTACGATAAACTTCTGCATTGCGGACTGCCTCAGCCTTTGCCTGATAAGATGCCATATCATCACGGAACATCTTGCGTACCCGTGTAATATCTGCACCACATCTTCTCAAAAATGCTGCTGCTTCAAAGGTTCTCACACCTGTACGGTTCATAAAGTTTCTCGTATCGATCATAATTCCGGCATACATGCACTCTGCTTCAAGTGCCGGGAATTTGATGTCATCTACCATATACTGTAGAACTTCTGCGATCATCTCGCAAGTGGAAGAAGAATACGGCTCCACATAAGAAAGTACCGCGTTCTCAATAATATTACTACTCTGCCTGTGATGATCCAGCACTGCAATCATCTTTGATTTCTTCAAGAGTTCCGGACACTCTGTCATCTGTGGCTTGTTCGTATCTACTACAATGACCATTGCATTGTCATCCACATAATCCAATGCCTGTTCTGACGTAATAAAAATATCATCCTCATATGCAGGGCTCTCCAAAATCTCATCATACAACGGACGAACAGACCCTGTAACTTCATTGATCACAATATGTGCCTTTTTCTCCAGACTTACTGCAGCACGGTAAATACCCATACATGCACCAAAAGAATCCGGATCAGCAATCTTATGACCCATAACAATAACTTTGTCTCTGGTCACAATAAACTCTCGAAGTGCCTCAGCCTTAACACGCGCCTTCACTCGTGTATTCTTCGCTGTCTGCTCCTTCTTACCACCAAAATAAGTTATTCCGTTACAATCCTTAATAACTGCCTGATCTCCGCCTCTGGCAAGTGCAAGATCGATTGCCACACGCGCATACTGGTAGCTCAACGCATACGTTGCCGTATTCAATCCCAAACCAATACTCAGTGTTGCTGATCTTGAATTACCGATATTAACCTGCTTTACCTCTTCCAGAAGAGAAAACTTGTCTTCTTTCAGCTTTTTATAAGCATCCTTTCGAAGTACGATAAAGTATTTATCCTTCTCCAGTTTCTTTACGATACCATCTACATCTCCGATATACTTATTGATCTTACGGTCGATCAATGCCACAAGAAGGGATTGTCTGACTTCCTCAACACTCTCCATAACTTCATCATAGTTATCAATATAAATCAATCCGGCAATCATTCGCTGATCTTCGTTCTCTCGGATGTAGGCATTCAGTTCTGTTACATCTCTTAAAGAAACTGCAACAAAATATTCCTGCTCTTCCGGAATCTGAAGCAACTCTTCT
>ERZ507027.1355-NODE-1355-length-13015-cov-4.393133_pt1 | contig 13015 bp, 10 predicted proteins | sample MGYA00513163_ERZ507027 | MGnify/ENA metagenome assembly ERZ507027
AAGTAATAGACGAATCCGTTAAGGTCACACCATCCAAGTAGATTGTAACTGGATCTGTCACGCTACCTGACACAATAATGGTATAGCTTGAACCATTTCCGGTCAAAGTGTATGATCCTGCTTGATTGATGGTAATTGTCGTTCCATCAACTGTGACAGTATCGCTATCACTTGTTACCACGGTTGTTCCATTGAAAGTAATCGTTGTCGTTGAGCTTTCTGAATCACTATCTTCAGACTCAGTTGTCGTCGTTTCAGTAGCTGAATCTGAGGCGCTGTTGGTTAACACTGAAGCTGTTTCAGATGCAGTGGCTTCAGTGGTGCTTGAGCTTGTATTAGAGCTAGTGTTTTCGTCTGCATTGTTCGTTTCAGATGCTGAGGTTTCACTAGTTGTGCTTTCAGCAGTTTCAGAAGAACTTGCTTCTGGAGTTGCGGAAGTACTTGAATCATCAGATGTTTCACTGCTTGTTGATGTAGCAGTCGTGTCCTCTGTCGTACTTGTTGTACTTATTGTTGACGAATCAGTGTCTGAAGTTGAAGCCGCAGTTGAAGTACTTGTAGCCGATTCTGTGCTTGTTTCAGTAGTTTCTGATGTATTGTCGGTCTGAACACTTTCTTCAATCAAATCGGCAGTGGTTTCACCCGTCGTAACCGTTGAGAGTGTTGATTCGGTGTTAGTCTGATCGGCTGAAGCCTTATTTTCATTTAAGACGACCGAGCTACCAAAAATTAAGCTCGCTACTAGTACTGAACCCGCTGTTTTCCATTTTGATGATTTTTTAATGGCGTAACGTTCTTGTGTTTGTTTCGTATCTTTGTATGTCATATGTTGGACCTCTTTCTTACTTTTAAGATGCCTCTATTAAACACAAGAAACCTAAGACAAGACTTAAAGAAAGGTTAATCTTTCCTTAAAGTAAAAAGTCCCCAAGATATTGGGAACTTTCAATCTATAGGATAAACTACTCTAAATTCTTCCAACACAACTAGACTGTCCTGACTAAAATGTAATCCAACCTCTTCTAACCTATTGGCAAGATCCTCATGAAGCTCTTGCCAATAGGTTAGCCCACGGTCTCCTTCACCTTCCTTGTAGGCATGGTCTTTAGAAACCTCTTTAAATGGGATGACCTCAACTTTAGTCGTTTCAATAATACAGATAACATTCTCCTTACTATCAAGAATGACGCTCAGTTCATTTTCCTTGGGCAATGGTTCATTCCCCACTGCATACAAGTCAAAAGCTGAACTGGTTGCTGTCTTTTGCCCCATCAATACGAGTTCTGCCAAATAATCTGCTTCCACGCCAAAGGCCCAGGCATCAATCTTATCTCCGATTGTCTGATTTAAAATCTTATAGGCTTGCCACATCTGGTCTGATTTCATCAATCTACTCCTGCTTTTACTCTCCTTCCATTATATCAAAAAACGCTAGATCATCAGACCTAACGTTTTCATCTTAATACTTAGAATGTTTGTAACCGTAAAAGGCATAGATCGCTGACCCAATTAGCACTGCCAAACCAAAGGTTAACCATGTCTGCCAACTGTACTGACTCATAAAGGAGAGGCAGACGATAATTGAAATAATGGGCAAGACAGGAACAAATGGAACCTTAAACTCATCCTTCTGTGGCAAGCCCTTGTCCTTACGAAGAATAATGAGGGCAATAGCCAAGAGGACCAAGTAAGCCAAGGTCGCAATGTTAACCAAGGATGCCATATTGGCCAAAGAGAAGATACCTGCTGAGATAGCTGACAAAACGCCTGTCAAAAGCGTCGCATGATGTGGAACCTTATTAGTCTTTGAAACCTTTTGGAAGGTTTGAGGAAGGAAACCATCACGCGCCAGGCTATAAACCATACGGCTAAGGGCATAGGCCATTGAGATACATACCGTAATCAAGGTCATAATAGCAACCACTGAGACGTAGTTGGCTGCCCAAGAAATACCGATATAGCGAAGGGCATAAGCCACAGCATCATCAACATTCAACTTGGTATAGTGAACCACTCCTGTCAAGACGAGAGAAACCACTGCATAAAGTGAAGCCACAATAATCAAGGCAAGAACGATACCTCGAGGAACGTTCTTTTGCGGCTCTTTAATCTCGTCTACGGTCATAGAGATAGACTCAAAACCAAGAAATCCAAAGAACATGAGAGAGGCACCAGCCATAATCCCAGTTTTTCCTCCGTAAATCTGACCAAAGCCAAATGGCGCAAAATCAGCCCAGTTGCTAGGATTCAAATGGAAGAGGCCCACTAAGATAAAGACCGCCAAGGCTGAAAACTTGAGCACTACCAAGAGAGAGTTCAAACGTAAAGCCTGCTTAGAATTCATGAGAAGAAGAGCCGTCACCAAGACCAAGACCAAGACTGGCAAAAGATCAATGTAAGTACCTTGACTGGGATTGAAAGGTCCACTGATGGCTTGAGGCAACTTAAGACCAAAGCTAGCCAGTAGCCCCTTGAGGTAGGCACCCCAACCAGAGGCAACACTGGATACGGCATTCATAAAGACAATCATGGTCAACCAGCCACCCATCCAGGCAGGATACTCCCCCCAGACAGCATAGAGGTAACCATAGACACCACCGGCTGATGGGTAACGTGAGGCAAACTCAGCAAAGAAAATAGCTGACATCCCAACACACACGGCTGAAATCAAGACCGAAATAATCAGGGCAGGACCAGCTAGAGTCGATGCCGCGGTACCAGTAATCGTAAAGATTCCTGTACCAACCATGGCACCGATTCCCAGCAGGACCACATCCCTAAGGGTCAAATGTCGTTTCATCTCAGTCTGAGCGAGACCGACATCCTTTTTACGAAAAATACTCATTTTTATACTCCATTTTTTGCAAAATACCGAACTATTATACCATATTTCTTGGTCTAAATGGACCTTTTTCTGTATTTTTATACTTTTATTGGTGAATGCTATGCCAAAAATAGGGACTCCTAATGCTTACTTTTTAATTTTACATACATCTCGATTAAAAGGAGCTTGCTAAAGTGGTCCTTTAGCATTCTTTTTTGTTTCTCAAATCCTTATCTGGAAAGAATTTTCAATTTTTAGAAAAAAACATGAAAATCTTATGAATGCGTTTGATTCTTCTAATGAAAGATGTTAGAATGGGGTCATTAAAAAGGAAAAGGGGAACTTTTATGGAAAATAAAGTTCATTTTAAACTTCATAAAGTGAAAAAACAATGGGTTACCATTGCCGTGTCTGGTTTGGCACTTGGTGCCTCATTGATTGGAGTTGGTGTCTCTGCCGACGAACAAGCTACAAATCAAGTTACCTCAGCTAGCACACCTGAAAGCGTCAGCCAGGATCCTGATTTTGTCGTCACAGAAACAACTGTAGCTACGACAAAAGCTGATCAAGGCGCAACCAATAAGGCAACTGATACAACTGCTACTGTCACAACTGATAAGCAGCCAGTCCTTAAAGAAGACCAAGCAAGCAGCACTTACAATTTGTCTAGTGGCGAAACGAGAACTGCTACTTCAACTTCAGAAACAGCTAGCACAGTCACTGAAGTAAACAGTCAAGCACCAGAATCTGTTGAAACTACTGTCGTTTCTGGCGGTCAATTCAAGAGCGATGCTGAGGGCAACTGGTACTATCTCAAAGATGGGAAAAATTTGACTGGTGCCCAAAACGTTGACCATTTCGACCTTTATTTCCACGAGGATGGCAAGCAAGCCAAGGGTGAGATTATCACAGAAAATGGACAATCTTTCTACTATGACAAAGCCAATGGACGTAAGGTAACCAATACCTCTATCAACATCGATGGTCAAGCCTACAATGCTGATGCCCAAGGTCGTTTGACAGCAGTTCTACCTGAAACGAACAAACGCAACCAGTTTATTGAAGACAACAACCACAACTGGTATTACCTCGGCAAAGATGGGAAACCCGTCACTGGTGCTCAGAATATCGATGGCTTTAACCTCTACTTCCACGAAGATGGTCGACAAGCTAAAAACGAAATCGTCACTATTAATGGTGATAGCTACTATTTCGATAAAGACAATGGACGTCGTGTAACAGGTCGCCAATATCTTGATTATGCAAACCATAAATACTTTGGTTATTACTACTTTGACAAAGATGGCAAGATGGTAAAAGATGACTTCATCACTGAGAATGGCAATCTTTACTACTTTGATGCTACTGGTAATCAACCTAATTTTGTCTTTGTTTCGGATAATGCTGGAAACTGGTATTACATCAATGACTTCAAGGCAACTAAAGGCTTCTCAGCCCCATTTGGTTTCCAAACCGAATTTCTAGACCGTAGCCAAGCTCACTACAAGACAAGTGTTCAAAACCTGAACGGACAACAGTATTACTTTGATCCTAAGACTGGTATCATGGTAACCAATCGCTATGTTTCTGACGACAAGGGGAATTGGTATTACTTTGGTAAAGACGGTAAAGCGCTTCATGGCTTTCAAACGGTAGATGGTAGCCTTCACTACTTCAATGATAGTGGTCAACAAGTCAAAGGGGACTTCCTTTACTACGATAACGATATCTACTATTTCGACAAAGACAATGGAAATCCAGTAACCAACCAATTCGTTAATAGAGATAACTCTTGGTACTACTTCGGAGCTGATGGTAAAGCCGTATCTGGTTTCCAAACCATTAACGGACAGAACCTTTATTTCCACGAATATGGTGTCCAAGCCAAGGGACAACTGGTTACTATCGGCGGCAAAACCTACTACTTCGATCCAAATACAGGTGACAAGTGGGTTAATCGCTCACTTACCTTAAACGGTACGGTCTATAACTTTGATAGCAATGGTGTGGCGACTCTTAAAACTGCTCAAACCTCAAATCGAAACCAATTTGTTCAAGGTAGCGATCAAGAATGGTACTACTATGATGCTAATGGTAAAAAGGTCACTGGTTTACAAACTATTAACAAGGACCTCTACTACTTCAACGATAAGGGCCAACAAGTCCGAGGTGCTTTCTTCACCATAGGTGATAAACACTACTTCGCCAACAAAGACACTGGTGCTGTCCTTCGCAACGCCTTTTATCATGATACATCCACTGACCATTACGGTGACTTCTCTGAAACAATCTACTACGCAGGAAGTGATGGTGCCTTCAAGACAGGTTGGTTTGAAGTTGATGGCGACCGTTACTACGGTAGCGACTATTCTGATAATGATACCTCTAAAGGAAGTCTCTACACAGGAGTTGTCAACTCTCAGCTCTTTAGCCCAGATGGAAAACTCTTGACAAACGGTCTCTATCCTGAGTTCAAACGTACTGGTGAAAATTCGTATGAACTTGTAGGTGTCTATGTTACAGATGCCAACGGTAATATCAAAGAAGGTCCTTATCAGTATGATGGCAAGATTCTTGGATCAAAATATAGTAGCGTTCGCCAATCACAATGGTCAACTTTTGACGAATGGGACATTCTTAACGGACACCTCTACCATTTCGACTCAACACCAATGACCTTCACAGCACCAAATGGCCAAAAAGTGACCACAAACGTGGCCATTGCAACAACTAACAAAGCCCTTACATATCGCGGTGTAACCTTTAATTTTGATGCCAAGGGTATTGATGCGACAAAAGAAAAAGCCATCCACTTTGACCAATTGAAGACGGATCCTAGCGGTACAAGTTATCTCTATGAAAATGGCCAAAAAGTCACTGGTTTGAAGACCTTTGATGGCGTCAGTTACTATTTCTATGAAGATGGCCGTCAAGCCAAAGGCACAGAGGTCACAATCAATGGTAAAACATACCAATTTGACCAATTGACTGGTATCATGACACGTAACGCCTTTTCAAAATCATACAACTACGAAGGTTCTCCACGCTTCCCATACTACCCAACACGCTACTATGGCAACGACGGAGCTGCTCTGACAGGTTGGCAAACCATCGATGGCAAGGACTACTTCTTCCGAGATAGCGGAAACCTTGAAACAGGACGTTTTGTCATCGGAGACAGAGCCTATAATGCTGATGACAATGGTGTAGTTGCTGACCGCAAGGGTGAACCAGCTTATCGCAATCGCATTGTCTACGATAAGGGCGATAACTACTATTACAATGACAAAGGTGAGAAAGTTACCGGCTTCCAAGAAGTTGATGGCAAGGTCCTCTACTTCGACGCTGAAGGCAAACAAGTCCTAGGACGCTTTGTCACAGTCGATAACTACACCTACTATTTGGACCCTAAAACAGGTGAAAAATACACTAACCGCTCTGTCCTCATCGATGGTAAACTCTATACCTTCGACAAAGACGGACATGTCGTGTCATAAGATGAGATGAAACCGAGACGAAAGTTTTGGTTTTTTTATGGGAGTTAAGTACCATATAAACTAACATTACATTTAGGAAACTAAAAATAGGCTGAGAAATAACCTCAGCCTATTTTATTTATACAAGAATTATATACTCTAATTACAACTTATTAATGATGGATCAAATCATATATTCCAAATCATAACTAGCATCAGAAAGAATACGTGCCAAAAATTGTTGGGTACGTTTTTCTTTTGGTCTGTAAAAAATGTCTTTTGGACTCCCCTCTTCGATGACATGACCACCATCCATGAAAACAACATGATTAGCTACATCTCGTGCAAACCCCATTTCATGAGTAACAACCACCATTGTTGTTCCTTCATGAGCAAGTTGTTTCATGACATCCAGAACATCCCCAACTAGTTCTGGATCAAGGGCCGATGTTGGTTCATCTAACAAGATAACCTCCGGCTTAACTGCTATAGCCCTGGCTAAACCAATACGTTGTTGTTGTCCACCTGAAAGTTGTGATGGGTAGTAATCTTTAAAATCCAGAAGACCAACTTTTTTAAGTGCTTCTTCAGCAATCTGTTGTGCTTCACTTTTGGGAACTTTCCTAGCAATCACTAAACCTTCCAAGATATTCTCGATGGCAGTCTTGTTTGCAAATAAATTGTAATGTTGAAATACAAAAGCTGTCTTCTTTCTGATATCTAAAATATCTTTCTTTGATAACTTATCCAAAGAGTAGTCCTTACCTGAAATTGTTAATTGACCTCCATCAGCTTTCTCCAAATGATTAAGGCAACGTAAGAAAGTTGTTTTTCCTGAACCTGATGGTCCCAAGATGACAACCACATCTCCCTGTTTCACTTGTAGATTGACATCAACAAGAACCTGACGATCTCCAAATGTTTTTGATATATGTTTAGCTTCTAGCATAGTGACTCCCTCTATGTAAATTGCAATTTTCTTTCTCCAAAGTTAAAGAGAACTTGAATGATACCACAAATGATTAAATATAAAATGAAGATGACAAAATAAGATTCAAAATATTGATATCCATATGCTGCTTCAACTCGTGCAATTGCGGTAATATCTTTTATCGTCATAACAAAGACAAGTGACGTTCCTTTCACAATATTGATAACTAAGTTACACAAATTGGGAAGAGCAGACTTAAGTGCCTGAGGAAAAACGATTCTCAAATAAGCTTGTCTTGTTGTTAAACCTATGGCTTGTGCAGCTTCTAGTTGACCTTTATCAACAGTTTGTAATGCTGATCGAATGATTTCCGATAAACTTCCTGTCGTCATCAAGCTATAGATGATAAAAGCATAGTAAAGCGGATTAACTTTGAAGACATCTATGTGACTCCCAATTCCTTTAAAAAATTGATTTAACAAACTAGGGAACAAACTATAAAAAAATAAAATTAACAGAATTGGAGGTGTTGCACGAATAAATGCAAGATAAACAATTGAAAAAGTCTTGACACCTCTCAACTTATAAATCTGCCCTAAAGCGAGAAATAAAGCAGGTAGAAAACTCAATAAAATTGCCACAACCATGATTCCCAGAGTTACCGGAACACCATATAAAGCCTTGATAAAGGTATCTATAATAAAAGTAATATTCATTTTTTACCTCTCTTTTACACTCAATTGTTGTTCTGTTATCCTAGAAATCAACGATAAAATTAACGCTATTCCCCAATAAACAAGGGCAACAGCTGTATAAGTCTCCAAAGAATAATTTCCTAAATGGCGACTAATCAAAAGATTCCCTTTGCCCATAACATCAATAAAACCAATTGTATAAGCCAAAGCTGCATCGCGCATAAGATTAAGTATAGCTGTTGTAATATTTGGTAAAGCAACCTTAAATGCTTGAGGGGCAATAATTCTTACAAAGGTTTGTTCAGAAGTAAGCCCAATACTAAGCCCAGCTTCTAATTGTCCTTTAGGAATTGCTTGATAAGCCGCTTTAAACACTTCTGATATCATTGCTGAGAATAGGAGAACCATAGTCACAAGAACGAATATCAATTTGGACCAATCATTAATATCTAATCCCAACCACCAATTAAGAAATTCTGGGACTCCGTAAAATACCAAGAATAATAGCACAATAGGTGGGGTACAGCGTAAGATAAAAACATATCCCTTAGCCAAATTCTCTAAAGCTTTATCCTTAGAAAGGCTTGCCCAAGCAACTAATCCTCCTAATAACGACCCAAGTAAAGTCGTTAATAAGATAACCAATAATGTCATCGGTAAGCCCTTTATGATTTCAGGTAATGCTCCAAAAACTTTTGAAATGTCATAATTGACCATAATTTCTCCTAACTAAACTCACTTCAGAAGCTTATCAAAACATCCTACTTTTACGACGTTACAATTACTTATTTGTCTACGTATGAGAAGACATCCTCACCAAAGTATTTTTTAGACAACTTTTCAAGTGTACCGTCTTCTTTTAGTTCCTTGATAGCCTTAGTATATTCTTTTGAAAACTCTTCGTTCTTACTATCTCGATGGAAGAGTGGATAGGTTGGAATTCCTTTATAAGGGAACCAAGTCAATTTATCTGCATATTGATGATACGCACCATCTTTATCAGTCACAGCCTTTTCAAAAGATAATTTAATATCAAAGTAAGCATCATAACGATTTTCCAGAACCCATGCATAGGCATCTGAAACTTGGAAAGATTCCGCAGATGTTAACTCAATTGGTTGATCTTTATGCTCATCGTTGTAGTCTTTGATAACATTCCACTGAGCATTTTGTGGTGAGATTGGTACCAAGCGACCATTTTGTTTTGCAAAATCAGAGATATTTTTATATTTATCTTTATCATCCTTACGAATGGTAAATCCAATAATACTTGCTCCAATTGGATCTTTCGGAATAATAAATTTTTTAGCACGTTCATCTGTGTACCACGCACCCTTAGTACCAATGTCATATTTACCTGACTCTAAACCAATCAAAAGATCATCATCACTTGTTCCAGTATATTCAAATTTGTACTGTGGAAGCTTTTTATCAATTTCCTTTAATACAGCTACCTCATAGCCATCAGAATTACCATCCTTATCAACAAAATCATAAGGAACATAGTTTTGAGTATGGGCAACTTTTAATGTTGTTACCTTTCCAGAATCTGATTTTGCTTTTTTATCTCCTGTTAAGCTACGTCCAATAACTGTAGCCCCAATAAGTGCTACAACAACAGCTCCACCAATAATCCATGTCTTTTTACTCATATTAATCTCTCCTTTTTCTTACAAAATTGCTGCTTCACGTACCCATTCAATACGCTCATGGTTAATATCACTTGGAATCGTGCAATCAGCACCAATGATTAACCCTTGGGTTCCATTATCAGCAATAATCTCCCTAACCTTTTCTTGAATAGCTTTTTTAGTTCCAGTATATAGAAGACCGTCTTTTCCATTTTCAAACCCACCAAGAACTGTGCGACCTCCAAAAATGTTACGGCCTTTTGCCAAACTAATTCCTTCAGGACCAACCGCCCAATTAATTACCTGAGCAGGATAATCCTTAAAGAGTTCAACGTTATTGCGGGCCCCTTCGTAGCCACAAATATGTAGAATGTTATGACCCTTGGCCTCATTGGCTGCATCTAAAACCTTTAATTCACTTGGAGCAATGATTTCCTTATAAATCTCAGTGCTAACACGATTATCTTGAATACTTTGAACACTTAGGTAAATACCATCAGCACCTGCTTCTTCAATCACCCTCTGACTAAGACTCGCAATGTCTTCGGCAATAACATCTAAAACATGCTTCAAAGCTTTTCGGTTTTCCACAATGTAATCTGCGATAAGATCATCGCCTCCTGAAACTTTTCCAACTAACCATTTTAAATAAGTAACCGGAGCGAAGATATTGTAAATTGCAACAATATCTTCAGGAAAATCAGCAATCAGACTTTTTACAAGTTCGACTTGTGCAGAAATCCAAGGATGATTTGCACCTAAAGGTTCAATCGTTTGCAAATCACTGATTGACTTAAAGTCTTTAAAATCAGGCTGTGGGTATGCAAAGAAACCATCACTCATCAATTTAATAAAATCAGGTTTGACTTCTTCAATAAATTTTTTATGACCAGCCTTATTTTTATCAATAATTTCTGGATTTTCAAAACCATGTAACCACTCGTCTTCAGTAGTAAAATGATGCCAAAATCCTACTGGGACACGATCAACACTTTCTCCACGAAATGCTTTCAAAACTAACTCTCTTTTTTCTGACATAAGAATCTCCTTTTCTCTTTTCCTAATATCAACAGCTAATGAACATACCTAAAATACTTTCAACTCCTATTATCACTAGCTGCTTCAAAACTGAATGACATTATCTTATCAGAGATTATCTCATCCGAAAAATAAAGAAATGTTATCCCTAGCCATAAATAAAATTTATGATATAGTAATCTAAATTACGTTAAATCCTATTGTTACTTCTTTTAAGCATATATCCCTACATAGTATTATTACCATCAGTTATAAGTAATTCTTAACACCAAGATAGAGAATTACTATCACAAACATCATTTAGTCTCTAGTCTTCTTGGAAAATCACTTCTCTGACTAACTTTGCTATAATAGTCTCAAACAAATAAAAGGAGATTTTCTATGACATCCTTATACGATTTTACAGTTTCAGATCAAGCTGACCAACCCGTGTCTCTCCAGGACTATAAGGGCAAGGTCGTCTTAATCGTCAATACAGCAACAGGATGTGGTTTGACACCGCAATATCAGGGCTTGCAGGAACTTTATGACAAATACAAAGACCAAGGATTCGAGATTCTTGATTTTCCTTGTAATCAGTTTATGGGACAGGCACCTGGTAGTGCTGAAGAAATCAATAGCTTTTGCACCCTCAATTATCATACGACCTTCCCTCGTTTTGCCAAAATCAAGGTCAATGGTAAGGAAGCAGAGCCACTTTTTGATTGGCTTAAAAAAGAAAAATCCGGACCTCTTGGGGCTAGAATTGAGTGGAACTTTGCAAAGTTTCTGATTAACCGTGAAGGTAAAGTCGTAGAACGCTTTTCTTCCAAAACTGATCCACTAAAAATGGAAGATGCTATCAAGGTTCTTCTTAATAACTAAAAATAAAACGAGAGTAAAACTAGAACGACAATCTTTGACTGTCGCTAGTTTTGCTCTCGTTTTCTGCGTTAAGAAAAATAATATAGAAAGAAATTTTGCTTTATTTTAGAACAAAGCTGTCAATGCTGTAATTAAACCAAAGATAATACCTGGTGCATTGGCCGCAGCAAGGGGAAGGTCACGTTCTTTTTTAAAGAGACCATAGTAAACCCAAAGGCTACAGTTGACTGCAGCTACCAATGGTTGGATAAAGTTTCCTTTATGACCAGACAAATTGTCCATGATTTGTGGTACGTATGATACATACATCATAACTGACATGAAGGTTGCCACCCAACCAAGGGTTTTCATTTGTTTATCTGACATTCGAGACTCCTCTTTTATATATTTTTTCCTTGTACATCTTAAAAAATATTACAAGGCATGTTTTAATGCACTAGAATTAAAACAGTGTCTATCTTACGCTTTAACAATAGAGAATGCAAGAATTTCGGGACAATGTTAAGAAGATGTAAACTATCACAAGATTGTGATTGGTCACAATCTTGTGATAGTGAATTTGGTCTCTTATGTAGCGTTTTCATAAGAAAAAAAAGACCTCTTTAAGAGGTCAATTTTTCATAATATTATCTTTTGCTCCTTAGAATAATAGACTCTTTATGATTGATTATAACGAAATCATTCTGCTAAGAGCACTTCTTTGATGGTTTGTTTTTGGAGTTTTCTGTTGGATAGATAAAACAGGCTTTCATAAACCACAGCAAAACCAAGCAAGGTCCAAAAGCAAACATTCCAATCAAAGCTATGCTCAATCTTTTCAGGAACTGTATCTTTGATTACACCAATCAAGATTTCCATGATGCCATATTGATAAGCCGTCCCAAGAACAAATCCTAGATAAGCCCAGAAACGATAGGGAGCGAGAATATGACTTTGGCATTCACGATTGGTGTAGCCAAAAGCCTTCATGAGGGCCAAGGTTTCGCGACTTTCTGAGACGACAATCCCCAATGACAAAAAGAGTATCGAGAAAGAAAGGATCAAGCCAATCATGATCATCATGGTTTGGATGATGTCATCTGTGTAGTCCCTTAGGCCAAAGGACAATTGAACCATGGCCGCGAAACACATGGAGCCAAAGACCACAAAAAACAGGATAGATTTTCTCCCCCAAATCAGCGACGAAGACAGCTCTTTTAGGAAGGATTTTTCTTTCATAGGAGCCCTTTTTCTCCTTTTGACCTTGATTGGACTTGGGGACTTTTTCAATAAGCGAAGAGCCGGGATTTGTAGTTGTCTTCTAGCATAACCAATCGCGAGAAGCATAAAGAAGGTCGTTGGTAGCATCACCAAAGCAAGCAAGAGCTGCCAGTGAAAGTGAATGGTAATTTCTGGCAAAATCCCCTTTTCATTACGGAAGTCGTAAAAATGTCCCATCATGAGAAATGAAGCGAAATAGCCAAGAAGCGCTCCAGCTCCAAAACTGAGTCCAAAAGCCCAAAATCGTTTCGCCAACTGGCCATTGCTATAGCCCAAAGCCTTTAAAATCCCTAATT
>ERZ507027.1373-NODE-1373-length-12901-cov-6.900125_pt1 | contig 12901 bp, 13 predicted proteins | sample MGYA00513163_ERZ507027 | MGnify/ENA metagenome assembly ERZ507027
GATTTGAATCTATGCCCAATTAACAACCGTCAGGGAATTGTAATTGATGGTGAAGGTTCAAAGGTTATTTGCAAAGACTAATTTGAAAAATCCTTTTTTGAAACTGGAAAATCGGAAGCTGAGGAGATAGACTATTGAGAACATATGAGAATAAAGACGAACTTAAAAACGAGATAAATAAAAGCTTTGCAAAGTATATTTCAGAATTTAATGATATTCCGGAGCATTTAAAAGATAAGAGAATTGATGAGATCGATCGAACTCCGGCAGAAAATCTTGCTTATCAGGTTGGCTGGACAACTCTTGTTATTAAATGGGAATCAGACGAAAGAAAGGGTATTCCTGTCAAAACTCCTTCGGATAATTTTAAGTGGAATCAGCTTGGCGAATTATATCAATGGTTCACAGATACATATGCTCAGCTGTCACTGCAAGAATTGAAAGATAGATTGAATGAGAATATCAACTCTATTTATGCAATGATTGATTCTCTGAGTGATGAAGAATTATTTAAACCACATATGAGAAAATGGGCTGACGAAGCAACTAAAACAGCTGTATGGGAAGTATACAAATTCATACATGTTAATACAGTTGCTCCGTTCGGAACCTTTAGAACCAAGATTAGAAAATGGAAAAAGATTGCACTATAACTTCCAGTTTGATGGAGAAAGCAAAAATCATTCATGCCCTTTGTCATATAGTTTCTGTATATTTTTTGGAAGTTTGTCAGGCAACATGGCATTTATAGCATCTTCGTTACCATCTTTCATTGCTGTTTCGTAATACCAGCACTTGAATTTTAAGAGGAAAAGAGTTTTTTGGAGTTCCTGAATTTCAGTTTCAACAGCTGATTTTCTGGTTTCAAATAATTCTTTTCTTTTTTCATAGCTGGAGCTGCCTTCAGATACCCAGATAAAAAATTGCTTTATATCTTTGATCTCAAGCCCGGATTTCTTCAGACATTCAATAATGCGAAGCGCTTCCAATTCATTATCACTGAAATAACGGATATTTCCCTTACGTTCCAGATTGGGAAAAAGCCTTCCTTCAAAATTGTGCTTGACCTAAAGTTAGTGTATTTACAAGAAATTTTGTATAAGGAAGGATGATAAATATGTTAAAAACAGAAGAATTAAAGCTGGTATCTGAATGGGATAAAACTTTTCCACAGAGTGAAAAAGTAGACCATAAGAAAGTGACATTTGTAAATCGTTATGGAATCACACTTGCCGCAGATTTGTATAAACCGAAAAATGCATCTGGGAAATATCCTGCGATTGCCGTAAGCGGACCATTTGGGGCAGTCAAAGAACAGTGTTCCGGATTATATGCACAGACAATGGCTGAAAGAGGATATTTAACGATTGCATTTGACCCTTCTTTTACGGGGGAAAGTGGAGGCTATCCAAGATTTATGGCTTCTCCAGATATTAATACAGAAGATTTTATGGCTGCTGTTGATTTCCTTTCTGTTCGGGAAGATGTGGATCCGGATAAAATAGGAATCATTGGAATCTGCGGCTGGGGTGGAATGGCTCTTAACGCAGCTGCGTTGGATACAAGAATAAAAGCAACCGTTGCTTCTACCATGTATGATATGACAAGAGTAAATGCGAATGGATACTTTGATTCTGAGGACAGTGAAGAAGCACGTTATGCAAAGAAACAGTCACTGAATACCCTCAGGACAGAAGAATACCGTAAAGGCGAATATTCAAGAGGCGGTGGTTGTGTTTCCCTTCCGGTTCCGGAAGATGCACCTTTCTTCGTAAAAGATTACAGTGAGTATTATAAAGGCAGATGTTATCATAAAAGGAGCCTGAATTCAAATGATGGCTGGAACAGTATTGGATGTATGTCATTTATGAATCAGCCAATATTAAAGTACAGTAATGAAATCAGAAGTGCAGTCCTTATCGTTCATGGAGAAAAAGCACACAGCTATTATTTTGGAAAAGATGCTTATGAAAATATGATCAAGAACAGCAAGTACACATCTAATAAAGAACTGCTGACAATTCCGGGAGCTGTTCATACAGATTTATACGATAATCCGGATGTGATCCCATTTGACAAAATTCAGAAATTTTTTAAAGAAAACGGAGTTGGTTAATTATGACGTGTGAAGAATTTTTGGAATGTTTCCTCCGTTTTATACAGACTGCGGGCGAAATATCCATATAGGTAAAAATGTTTTTATTAATGCAGGATGTAAGTTTCAGGATCAGGGTGGTATTTATATAGAGGATGGAGTCCTGATTGGACATAATGCAGGATTGTGCGCCCAGATAAGGGCGAGTAGTCTAGCAGGTGGAATGCCTGTCTGGTAAGGTCTAACCAACCGCCAGTAGCGAGTCTTGGGTCTTCCACAGTCTGCGTCATACCAGCGTTTATGAAGAAAAAATCAAAAGCTCTTGACTTGGAGTTAACTTCAAGTAGTATGCTAATCGAAACAGGAGGTAAAAAGATGAAGAAATTACTGATTATATATTATTCATGGTCAAATGGAAACACGGAAAGAATTGCAAAAATGCTGCAGAGTGAGACTGATAGCGATATTCTAAAAATAGATACCGTAGTTCCATATTCTGGCAGTTATGATGATGTGGTAAATCAGGGACAGAATGAAGTGCAGCGCGGATACGAACCTGAAATTAAACCGCTGGATATCAATATTGCAGATTATGATGTCATCGCAGTTGGGACACCTACATGGTGGTACACAATGGCTCCGGCTGTAAAAACATTTCTGCACCAACAGGATTTTACCGGAAAGACAGTAGTACCTTTTATGACAAATGGTGGCTGGCCAGGGCATGTAATAAAGGATATGAAAGCAGCCTGCAAAGGCGCAAATGTGGTTTGCGATATGCAGATACAGTTTGATTCTACAGGTGGAAGTAATCTGGAGACACCTCAGGAACAAATTAATGAATGGATACAGAGTGTGAAAAATCTTCTTTAAATTGTGGAGGAAGAATATGACAATAAAAGAAGTGTCAGAAAAATATGGTATTTCACAGGATACCCTCCGTTATTATGAGAGGGTTAATGTGATTCCTAAAGTTACAAGAACATCCGGAGGAATTCGGGATTACCAGGAAGAAGATCTTAGATGGGTTGAGCTTGCAGTATGTATGAGAAATGCAGGACTTCCCATAGAAAGTCTGATTGAATATCAAAGGCTATTTAGGGCGGGAGATTCTACAATACCTGCGAGACTTGAGTTGTTGAATGAGCAGATGGATATTCTTCAGAAGCAAAAAGAGCAGATAGAGGAAACTATGGACAGGCTTTCTTATAAGATATCACGGTATGAAGAAGCAGTGAAAACAGGAAAACTGGTATGGACAAAGGAGGAATAGTACAAATGGCAAAGCTGGTAGCATTTTATTCAAGAGCAGATGAAAATTATTTTGGCGGTTCCATGAAATATATTCAGATTGGCAATACTGAGAAAGCTGCAAAAATGATAGCTGATATGACAGGAGCAGACCTTTTCAAAATCGAGCAAAAGATTCCCTATGCCGCTGATTATAATACCTGCATTGCACAGGCAAAAGAGGATAAACAGACAGGAAAACGACCAGAGATACTAAATCTGCCACAGGACATAGATCAATATGACGAGATTTATCTTGGATACCCGAATTACTGGGGAACCATGCCAATGGCTGTATATACTTTTCTGGAAAGTTATGATTTTACAGGAAAGAAAATTCATCCATTCTGTACGCATGAAGGAAGCGGATTGTCAAATACGGAGAGTGATATTAAAAAAAGTGCAAAAGGTGCAGTGATTGAGAAAGGCATTGCGATACATGGAAGCAGCGTAGATCAAGCGAAAGATGTACTTGAAAGATGGATACAGAAATAGAGGTTAGAAAAATGGAATGCAAGGAAATACGTGTTGATGTAAGAACTGCGTCAATAAAAGAAAGTACAGAAGGGCAACGTCAGACAAAAATATTATTTCAGATTAATCATACAATGCCTTTTACTGATGAATATAATCATTTATTAAAGGAATTGTTTGGAAATAACCTAGGAGATGGGAGTATGATATCACCACCGCTTAATGGAGCATGTGTTGGAAGCGTAAAGATTGGCAGGAATGTATTTATCAATTCTAATCTTCTTGCAATGGCAAGAGGTGGAATAACGATTGAAGACAATGCTATGATTGCTGCAAATGTACAGCTTATTTCCAATAATCATGATCCATATGATTTGTGTACTCTGACTTGTAAGCCTGTTCTGATAAGAGAATATGCCTGGGTAGGAGCTGGAGCTACGATACTTCCGGGAGTATGTATCGGAAGACACGCAATTGTGGGAGCTGGATCTGTAGTGACAAAGGATGTACCGGATTATGCAGTAGCAGTTGGAAATCCGGCAAAAGTAATAAAAATGCTTGATAAAGAAAAATTTCAGGAGGACTAAAAAGATGGAAAATATGAAGTTGAATAACAATTTGGAATGTCCAATGCTTGGACTAGGAACTTTTATGTTATCACCAGAGGATGCCTACACAAGTACATTAGAGGCATTAAAAATGGGATATTCCCTAATTGATACAGCAAATGCTTATGTAAATGAGCGTGCAGTTGGAAGAGCAATCAAGGATAGTGGAATTGACAGAAAAAATATATTTCTATCAACAAAAATATGGGCTAGTGAATATGAAAATGAGAATACTGTAGAAGAAACTCTAGAAAGACTTGGTGTTGATTATGTGGATTTACTTTATATACACCAGCCTGCAGGCAACTGGCTTGCCGGATACAGAATGCTTGAAAAAGCGTATAGAGAGGGCAAAGCAAAATCCATTGGTATCTCGAATTTTGAAGGAAAATATATGGAAGAGTTGGAAACAAAGTGGGAAATTGTACCTCAGTTTATTCAGGTGGAAGCACATCCATATTTCACACAGAAAGAACTTCGTGTAACTTTAGACAAATATGGAATTAAGCTTATGAGCTGGTATCCGCTGGGACATGGAGATACAGCATTAATGAATGAGTTGGTATTTGCAGGACTTGGCAAAAAATATGGAAAAACACCTGCACAGGTTATTCTCCGTTGGCATACTCAGATGGGATTTGTTGTAATTCCTGGAAGTAAAAATGCAGAACACATTAAGGACAATATGGATATCTTTGATTTTGCATTAACAGATGAAGAAATGGAACAGATTGCAAAGCTGGACAAGAATGAAAGATATTATCACCGCACGGATGAACAGCTTGTACAGTTTGCAAACTGGAAACCAGAGTTTGAAAAATAATATGGAGAAAATAGTATGAGCAAAAATGATGTATGGCTTAATCAGTAAAATGGGGAAGTACGGAGCAACTGCTTCCATCTTTTTATCTAGAAGTAGCAGTAAGTAAATCCGAGTAAAATATGGTCAAAAAATCATCGACATCCGACCTACAGCACGTTATAATATAGTTAATCTAATAAGAAAACCAAGTGATCATTGTTACGAAGCTGAATCGTAATGGTGGCCAACTGAGTGAACTCGATGGAACGGAATGGTTATATCCTCCGGGTGCTCCGAGCACCGGACGAGCACCGAAAGGTGCTTTACAGAGATGAAAACAGGTTTTCTTATTTTGACAGGGAGTAACAGAATAGTTAGGAAAACCAAGGATTTCCTTGACTTAGGTTGACTAATCATTGTATGTATTTACAGTGGTATCTCGAGCTCCTAAGCGGTGACCAGAGTTATCGCCTCGGCGTATAACAGAAAAATGAATTTGAGTTCGATTCTGTTATGTGATGTCACAATTAAGAGGACATGCGTTTTTGGAAAAGGCGATAGCTTCATACCAAAAAATTTCATCATATAAGATTGATTCAGCTGACGCAAGTCAGTTTTAAATCATAAAATCCAATGCCGTTGAAATGGCTGAAAACCTTGATTTTAAGCCAAAAATCCGGTATTAGTCCTGTTAGTTTAATGGATAGAACAAGTGCCTCCTAAGCACTAGATGTGGGTTCGATTCCCGCACGGGACGTCCTATCAAAAGCGGAATGTATTAGAAAAATATCTAATAAGATTTCCGCTTTTTTGTTTTTTCAGAAGGAAAATGAAATGGAATATCAGCTAATACGGAAAGAATCCTATTAGCCGCTATCTAATAAAACGCACTGCTGGTATAATAGCTGGAAATAAATCGAAATTCTAATAAAAGAGAAAAGCCAGCTGTTTATTTGAGAAAGTGGATGTAAATTCAAGCTCAGATAAGAAAAAAGAGGAAGGGAAATATCCGGCGGTAAGTTATTAGGTGTGAATACAATAGAATCTTTGCTTAGTGAGAACTAAGGTCAACAGTAAGCCTGTTTGGATCAGATTTCAAAAAGAAATCTATCTGGACAGGCTTTTCTGTTGCAGATAAGAAATGGAGGAAAGATATGGATACAGTGGATACACGAAGTGCATCAGTTCCAGAAGATGGCGAAAAAATTATAGAGATTCAGCTGGAACGTCTGCGGACCTTTAAGAACCATCCATTTAAGGTTCGGATGGATCAGGAAATGATTCGGCTCAGTGCGAGTGTTGAGAAATACGGAATCATAAATCCACTGATTGTACGATCGATTCCAGATGGTGTTTATGAGATTATCTCTGGACACAGAAGAAAGGCAGCTGCTGAAAAGTTTGGTTACAGGAAGGTACCGGTCATTATCAGAGTCATGTCAGATGATGAGGCAGTAATTAATATGGTGGATTCCAATTTACAGAGGCAGCAGATAACATTTAGTGAAAAGGCTTTTGCTTATAAGATGAAGAATGAAGCTATGAAGCGAACCGGAGGAAGAAGAAAAAGTAGCCAGTCTGACTACCCGTTGAAAGGAAAAAAGACAGTAGAAATCATTGGTGAAGAATTTGGTGACAGCGCAAAACAGGTACAGCGGTATCTGAAATTGACGGATTTGATTCCGGAGTTACTGGAAAAGCTGGATAACGGTGAACTTTCATTTAACCCGGCTGTGGAACTTTCGTATTTAACGATAGAGGAACAAAAGGAATTTATAGATGCTATGGAGTATACACAGGCAGTCCCATCTATTTCCCAGGCACAGAGAATGAAGAAATTAAGCCGGGAGAAAAAGCTGACTGGAACAAAAATGAGAGAGATCATGGGTGAGATCAAAAAAGGGGAAATTACCAGAGTGATGTTTAACAACGAACAACTGTATCGGTATTTTCCGAAATCATATACCCCGGCAGAAATGAAAGAAGAGATACTGAGCATGTTAAATCAATGGAAACCGCAGAAAACGGCAGCAAAATAGGAGGAAAATTATGTGTAGAGTAATCGCAATATCAAACCAGAAAGGTGGGGTCGGAAAAACCACCACAACCGTAAATCTTGGAATTGGACTTGCCAGACAGGGAAAGAAAGTGTTGCTAATTGATGCAGATCCGCAGGGGAGCCTTACAGCAAGTCTTGGCTATGTAGAACCGGACGAAATAGGAACTACACTTGCTACAATTATGATGGCTATTATCAATGAAAAAGAATTTGAGATCACAGATGGGATTCTGCATCATAAAGAAAATGTAGATCTGCTTCCGGCAAATATCGAATTGTCTGCATTGGAAGTAACAATGGGGAATGTGATGAGCAGGGAACTGATTATGAAGGAATATATTGAGGCTGTGAGAACGAAGTACGACTATATCTTGATTGACTGTATGCCAAGCCTGGGACTAATGACAATTAATGCGCTGGTAGCTGCGGATTCCGTGTTGATTCCAGTACAGGCGGCTTACCTTCCGGTGAAAGGTCTTCAGCAGCTGATACATACGATTGCAATGGTGAAGAAACGTCTGAACAGGCAGCTCGTATTTGAAGGAATACTTCTCACAATGGTAGATTTCCGCACAAACTATGCAAAAGATGTGGCTGGTAAAGTGCGTGAAACTTATGGAGAAAAGATAGAGATTTTTGATACGGTGATTCCTATGTCAGTGAAAGCAGCTGAAACAAGTGCAGAAGGTGTCAGCATTTTTTCTCATTACCTGAATGGAAAAGTAGCGAAAGCATATGAGACGATTGCAAAGGAGGTATTGGGAAATGAAGAGTAAGAGTGCAGACAAAATAAAGATGCCTAGTATAGATGAACTGCTGGGAGTATCCGGCGAAGAAAGTGCAACAGATATTGAGATTAGCAGAATACACAGCTTTGCAAATCATCCATTTAAAGTTTTGGATGACGATAAGATGGATGACCTGGTAGAGAGTATTAAACAGAATGGTGTGCTTACACCTGTTTTAGTAAGGCCAGATAAGAATAATAGTTATGAGATGATATCCGGGCATCGGAGAATGCACGCTGCAATAAAAGCTGGATTGGAAACAATACCAGCCATTGTGCGGGATATGAACGATGATGATGCAGTAGTAGTAATGGTAGATGCTAATATTCAACGAGAAGAATTACTTCCAAGTGAAAAAGCATTTGCATATAAAATGAAAATGGATGCTATGAAAAGACAGGCAGGCAGACCATCAAAAAATAATTCCACCCAAGTTGGGCGGAATTTTGAAACGGCAGAATTGATAGGAAAAGAAACCGGGGAAAGTAAAAATACAATCAGAAGATTTATTCGTTTGACTGAACTAATTCCTGAATTACTTGATTATGTAGACAAGAAGCGGCTGCCCTTTACTGTTGCGGTTGACATTTCCTACATTGACAAAGAGATTCAAACATGGTTATTTAAATACATCAAGGAAAATGGTACGGTTAAAGCAGTTCAGGTAGCAGCACTCCGCACAGCACTTGAAGTAGGACCGATGACGCAGGCGAAAATGATCTCCATACTGGTAAACAGTCAGCCTGGCAGGAAGCAGGAACAAAAAATCACGTTATCAGAGAAAAAACTGAGAAATTTCTTCTCTGATAAATATACGACGGAGGATATGGAAAGTGTAATTTTGGAACTTTTGGATCAATGGAAAAGAGGTGAGATAACAGTATGAATTTTGAATACTATTATGGCACTCAGGCTGATCAGTTCAGTTTTATCCGGATTCCAAGAATATTATTATTAGATGAAGTATTTTCCGCATTGTCTTTATCAGCTAAAGTCCTTTACTCGGTACTTCTGGATAGAATGGGACTGTCAATGAAAAATAAATGGCTTGACGAAGAAAACAAGGTGTACATTATCTATCAGATCACGGAGATACAGAGTGACTTGGGATTCTCTAAGAAAAAAGCAATGGATTATCTTACAGAATTGGAGAAAATCGGACTGATTGAAAAGAAAAAGAGAGGCTTTGGATTGCCGAACATTATATATGTTAAGAGCTTTATGGCGCATCAGAGAAGTAATGAAATGAGAACTTCACAGGAAAAAGATTTGGTACATAGAAGTATCGAAATAGGAACTTCTGAGGTGATGAATAAGCACCTCAGAGGTGCCGAAACAGATACCTCAGAAGTGCCAAATAGCGGACTTCAAGAGGTTCCCAAAACGGTACCTCTATATAATAAGACTTATATGAATTATAATAACCAGAGTAATATAAAATCGAATCATATCAAATCAGATGGCGATAGGATTCGATGTGATCAAAAAGAACAGACAATCAATGCTTATGCTGAACTGGTAAAGAAAAATATTGATTTTGATGTTTTACTGCATACATACAGCAGAGAGCAAGATCTGGTAGAAGAAATATATCAGCTGATTCTGGAGACCGTTCAAACTGAAAAGGATATGATACGGATCGCCGGCGAATATTATCCGGCAGGCTTTGTGAAGGGAAAATTACTGAAACTGAATTATTCGCATATCGAGTATGTGCTGGAGTGCATGGATAAAAATACTACGAAAGTCAGAAACATAAAACAATATTTGCTGGCTGCTTTATTTAATGCACCATCAACGATTGGAAGCTATTATAAAGCAGAGGTAAATCACGACATGCCACAGTACGCAAACTGAAGGAAATACTATGAGCTTTTTTATGTGTAAGGGCGTTTCAGATTTATAATAACGATAAGCGTAAAATAAATTGCTTTACTAACATTAACAAACAAAATATTAGAATAGCAAACAAAATATGAAATACATTATATTTTGTGCTGGCTATTGATATGGTATATATTAAATAGAGTGAAAATGGTTTATAGATAATGAAAGGATGTGTTTTATGAAAGCAAAAGTGAATTTATCATGGATCACTTTTATTGTTATTGCACAATGCGTAATATTGTTGATTTCATCTTGTATTATAGGAATTACCAGTTTTTATTCAAAAAGAGACAGTATTTCAGAAATGCTAAAAGCAAACACTAACCAAGTGGCTGAATTACTCGGAAAGGATTTAAATAGTATATATACCATTGCGGATAATTCTTATTTGAATATTTCAGTACAACAGGCATTACAAAGAGATAATGCTCAGGAATCTTCAGTTTATGAAAAATATTGTACGCATCAGCTGTTGGAATCTTTGAGCACAAGTCATCCAGCCATTAGCGATATGATTATTTATCCTTTAATTGGAGAACCATATCATATTCAAAATGATATTGTTGGAATTCAGAACTGCTATGAACTCAGGGAGAAGAAGTGGTTTAAGCAAATTTCCAAACTTGAAAGTGGGTTTACACTTTTGCCAGAAGAAAATGGACTGATTATAAAAGGAATTGAAAAACCGTATAGTGTATTTGGTAGAACAATATATGCGTCAAGTAGTCGAAAAATTATAGGTTATCAATTTCTGGTTGTTAACACTAAATGGATTGAAACGATAAGTCAAAATGAAAAAGCGGTTATGCAGTATTATGTTTGTGATAATAAAAATATTCCTCTTTTGTTAAGAGAACAGGAAAAAAAGAAGTTTCAGATATCAGAAAGAGAAGGATATTTTACAGAAGAATCATTAATTAACAATAATCTGAAAGTCGTGGGGCATTATGCGCGTTCCTATTTGCTTGAGGAATCCTGTAAGAGTATCATTATTGTATTGATTTGTATGAGTCCTGTCATGCTGCTCAGTTTGTTTTGCAGCAGTATATGGATAAAGTGGATCAAGCGTCCAACGTTAGAATTAACTGGAGTTATGAAACAAATTGAGCAGGGAGATTTTTGCATTCAGCTTCCACACAGTCAGGTGGAAGAAATCAATGCTTTGAGTGTACAGTTTTCTAGGATGTTAACAGAGCTTTCTATTGAAAAAGAACAGAATCGAAAATTGGAAATGCGTTTTCTTCTATCACAGTTAAATCCCCATTTTTTATATAATACACTAAATTCTATCTATTGGATGATTTTAGATGAAGAAAGAGCTATAGAGGCATGTGAAATGGTGGATGCACTGTCAAATCTTTTGCGGTATGGCTTATATGAAATTGATGCACCATCTACAGTAGGACAGGAATTAGAGCATGTAGAGCAATATTTGTTATTACAGTCCAAGAGATATGAAGATCGATTTTGCTATTTCGCAGATGTTCCAAAGGAATTACAGTCTCTGGAAATTCCCAAACTAACATTTCAACCCATTGTTGAAAATGCGATTAAGCATAGTGTGGAATTTCATATGGAAACAGTAGAAATTAAACTTACAGCTAAAAAAGAAAATGGAATCATATCCTTTTGTTTTAGTAATAATTATGCAGAATTAAAACCAATAGAACTGGAAAATTTGAAAAGAAAATTTACAGAAGATTATCGACCGAATGAAACCGAAGTGAAATCATTAGGAATAGGACTATATAATGTTTACCGAAGATTAAAATTAATGTATGGCAGTAATGCGGAGCTACAGGTACATTATGAAAATCATATGTTTATGTTGGTAATTAATATAAAAACAGAGGCGAAAGGCAGGAAAGAGACATGAGATTATTATATGTAGAAGATGAACGACTAATCCGAGAAAGTGTGGCCAAACAGATACAGAAAATGTTTCCACTGGAAGTATTTACAGCTTGTCATGGAGAAGAGGGGTTAGAACTTTTTAAAAAATATAAACCAGAAATTGTTTTAACAGATATTCGAATGCCTGTATGCGATGGATTAGAAATGACTCGTCAGATACGGGAATTGTCTCAGGATACGATAATTGTCATAGTTACCGCTTATGCAGATTTTGAATATGCCAGAACTGCACTTCAGTATCAGGTACATGATTTTTTAATTAAACCCATTACAATAAAATCAGTACAGGAAACGGTTTGTGAATTGATAGAAATGGTTAAAGTCAAAAATATGGATCGTGATAATAAGTTACAGATACAAATTTCCGATATGCTTCATGGGTTGATTTCGTCAGAATCTTTATTTTGGAAAAAACAGGTCATTTTATCTGGATGTAGGATCCAGGAATATCAGAAAATAGGAGGGTTTACGCCATCTGATTCAGGTCTTATTTTGTACGCAGTAAAAAATATCATAGAAGAATTGTTGGAAGTGAAGCAGCAGAAAATTCAGTATTGCCTGATCAGTGAATCATATAACATGTTCTATCTGATTTTTTATACAGAATATTTTCATTCTACGATGCAGACACAACAAATAGAATATCAGATAAAAAAATTATGTGAAGAAATGGTGGATGTACTGGAAAATAATTTATTCCTTCCTATTGCTCATATTGAGACTGGATTTTTCGATGGAAGAGATTTATATTCCAAATATCTGGAAGTGGAACAGTGCATGGAAAATGACAGAACAAATCAACATATGATCATACAGATGAAAGATGCAAAACTGGAAGAGGAAAGAATAATTTATGCATTATGGAAAGACAAAAAATTTGATCAAGTTGCTGAAAAACTGGTGTTATATTTCAATAAAACAAACAGCATTCAGGAAAGACAAAATCTTAAGATCGGAAGAGCGTCGTGTAGGGAAAGAGTGTAG
>ERZ507027.1376-NODE-1376-length-12872-cov-3.665678_pt1 | contig 12872 bp, 10 predicted proteins | sample MGYA00513163_ERZ507027 | MGnify/ENA metagenome assembly ERZ507027
CGTGTGCTCTTCCGATCTTATTTGTGCTGTTATCTCAGCTTGTGCTGACTGTCCCAAATAGCGCAAATTTCAGGAAAGGAGGCAATCATCTTCGTATAAAAGATAATATGCAGAAACTAACAGATAACCATACACAAAAGAATCAGAAAGGAAGGATTTAAGAGAATGAACGTGAAAAAGAAAGCACGCAGGGTGATGTCCGGTTTACTGACTGCAGTAACAGTTCTATCGACGGTACTCTCTCCCGCTGTTGCCTATGCTTCTGATGATGCCGGATCTGTAAAAAAGATTCCGTATTATGAGGAGATCAAGGATCAGCTGGATGAAGATGAAGTGGTAACTGCAAAGGATTATGAGATCAAGGTTGGAGACAATTTCGATGTAAAGAGTGATTATACCGGTCTTACGATCCAGGATGACAGCAAAGTAAAAGTTACATTTCAGGAAGCAAAAGATACGGACGGGAATGATTTTTCTACCGATTATGCCAATTCCTATAAGGCGGTCTATTATGTAGAACCACAGACAACGGATCACCCAACCTACCAGATCAATCGAAAGATCGTGGTAAAAGAAGCGGATCAGCAGAAAGATTCGCAGTCAGAAAGTTCTTCTGATCAGGATGCTGGTTCTTCCGATGAGACAGAAACAGAGGATTCTGAGGCTGGCTCGTCTACAGAGGAAACTGGTGATGCTAAAACGGAGAGCAAAACAGAACTGACAGAAAAAGAATTTGATGCAGAGATCGAAGCAACGGAGAATCAGGAGACCGTTGATCCGGAAACAGGGATCACACTCTCAGAGGTTATGCAGGAAGCTGTTGACCAGGAAGTTGCTCTTGCAGATCTTGAAGCAGGCGAAAGTATTACTTTTGATATGCCAATGATGCTTGCTTCCGGTGAAACAGGAACAAAATCAGTCACCGTCACAGCCGGTTCCTGGTACTATTACGCAGATTATGGATTAGGTTCTTATCTGACTTGTCCATATTATGTGAAATGGGGAAGCATCAATGCGACAGCATACTGTGTTGAACCATCGAAAAAAGGACCGGGAAATGGAACTTATACAATCCAGAAACTTGCCGATGGAAAGACACTTGCAAAGGTCTGCTATTACGGAACAAAAGCAAGTGATGAGAATGGTTTCTTCGATGAGAAACATCCGGATTTTCCGGCAGGAAAGAGATTCATCATTACCCATCTTGCAGCAGCTTATGCAAATGGATCCAGTGACTGGGCATCCGGAACTAATGCAACAGGAAAGAACCTGGCAATGGAGCTTTACAATTATTGTGTAAATATGCCGGACATTCCGTCTGTAGATATGAGCTTTTCCGAATCTAATGTAAAGGCTTATGTGGAAGGAAACAGCCAGCGAACAAGCGTGATCACATTCAAAGCAGATAAACTGCAGACAATCACAGTTAAGTTGCCAAGCGGTGTAAAGCTTGTAAATGTGACAACCGGTAAAACCAGTGCTGCAGGAGCAAGTGTAGAAATCAGTGGAGGTACACAGTTTTATCTGACAGCACCACTTGATCAGGCAGAGAGCGTCAGTGCTACATTTTCTTCTCGGATGAAGGGAAGCATTGATAAAGAATACTCTGCTTACAAGATTGTAACAGGATCTGGAACACAGGACCTGGCTCTTGTTTTCGGTGAAGGTGTCGGAAATGAGAAATATGTGGATTTTAAAGTAACCTGGACAAAAGAATGCAAGGTATCCATTGTAAAGAAAGACCAGGATACAGGCAACGCACTGGCTGGTGCAGTGTACGGGATCTATTCCGATGCTGCATGTACAAAGCTGATTGCAGAGATGCCTGCAACTGATCAGAATGGTGCTTCACAGCTCACAATGGAAAAGACACAGGAAGTTGTTTATCTGAAAGAAATCTCTGTTCCAACAGGGTATCAGATCGATACAAAGTCTTATAATGTGACTCTTGCTATCGGAAAGACAACGACTAAAAATGTAACGGACAAACGAGTAAATGCAAAGCTCAACATTGCAAAACAGGATGCTGAGACAGGCAATGAAGCCCAGGGTGATGCAACACTGGAAGGTGCGGTATATGGCCTTTATGCAAGAGAAGACATTGTTCATCCGGATGGAAGAACCGGAACAATCTATAAGAAAGACACCCTGATCACATCCCTGACAACGGATAAGAATGGCGAAGCTTCTGTATCGGCTCTCTATCTTGGAAAGTATTATCTGAAAGAGCTTAGTGCTCCGGTGGGATACGTACTGGATCCGACAGAACATGATGTGGACTGTACTTACGAAGGTGCTACTGTTCCGACAGTAGAAAGAACTTCTGTATGTAAAGAAACTGTCGTCAAACAGCCATTCCAGATCATTAAGGCAGCAAACAATGGAAAAACCGATGCAGATCTTCTTAAGGGAGTTGGTTTTTCAGCATGGCTTGTCAGTGATCTGAAAGTAAAGGCAGATGGAAGTTATGATTTTGATTCGGCCAGACCGGTTGTACTGACTGCAGATGGACAGACAGAAATGTTTACCGATGAAAAAGGATATGCAAGATCGATTCCGCTTCCATATGGAACTTATGTGGTAAGAGAAACCACAAGCAAACACAACTATGCACCGGTTGATGATTTTGTAGCGAAGATCACAGAGAATCATCCGGATACACCGCAGACATGGCGAGTGCTTCTGGATAAAGAATTCAAAGCAAAATTAAAGATTATTAAAAAGGATGCAGAAACACAGAAATCTGTACTCCTGGCAAATACTGAGTTCAAGGTATACGACCTGGATAACCAGAAATATGTGGAACAGACAACATCCTATCCGAAGCCAACAGTACACAAATCTTATTTCACAAACGAGGAAGGATACCTGGTACTGCCAAAGAATCTGAAACCTGGTAACTACCGGATTGAGGAAGTGACGGCACCCGATGGGTACACAATATCCAAAAACTATGTGACAGTTGCAGTTGATACAGATACTGCTTATCTGACCGATCCTGTCACAGGAGATGCAGTCATTGATGTGGAATATACCAATGCCCCGGTCAAAGGTCAGTTAAAGATCTATAAACAGGGGGAAGTGTTAAAGGGATTTGATAAGGACTTCCAGTATGAAATGGCTGGACTTGCAGGTGCTGAATTTGAAGTCTATGCGGCAGAGGATATTTATACTGCCGATCATCAGGTAGATGCAGATGGACAGAGAACTCTGTATTTTGCAAAGGATGCACTGGTAGCAACCGTCACAACGGATGCAGATGGTTATGCAACCGTAAAGAATCTTCCACTTGGCAGGTACTATGTTAAAGAGAAGAATGCACCGGACACTTATGTGTTAAATACCGTGCCGGAAAATGTCGAATTTGCTTATGCGGATCAGGATACCGCAGTGATCGAGAAAGAAATCTCTGTCACAGATGAACGACAGAAAGTGTCGATTACGGTCGAAAAACAGGATGCTGAGACAGGTAATACAGTAGCCGGAGCAGTATTCGGTATTTACAACGCAAATGACATCCAGACAAAAGATGGAAAAGTGATCGTCAAAGCAGATACTCTTTTACAGGAAATGATTTCTGATGAAAAAGGTCAGGCAGCATGTACACTGGATCTTCCACTTGGAAGCTATTATGTAAAAGAACTGAAAGCACCGGATGGATTCGTATCTTCTGATGAAGTACTGAGATTTGATGCTTCTTATCAGGGTCAGGATGTACAGACAGTAACATTAAAATCAGTAAAGAAGAACCAGCCAACAACTGCTGAGATCACAAAATCAGATGCAACAACCGGGGTAGAACTGGATGGAGCTTATCTGAAAGTAACGGATAAAGATGGAAATGTGTTAGACAGCTGGACATCTTCCAAAGATGCACCGCATGTGATCAAATATCTGAAAGTGGGTGAGACTTATACCCTCCATGAAGAATTTGCACCACATGGCTATCTGGTAGCCAATGATGTGACATTCACAGTCAAAGATACCGGAGAGGTTCAGAAAGTGGAAATGAAGGACAAGGTACCGGTTGGTGAACTGATCATCAACAAAAAAGGAGAATTCCTGGATTCTATTACACTGGCCGATAAGGTCAAAGGTGTGGTGGAACACATTTTCAACTATGTAACCGGAAAGCTGACAGATGTTACGTTTGAAGTCTATGCTGAGGAAGACATTAAGGCTGCCGATGGCGTCAGTGACGATTACTATAAAAAGGATGAACTGATCGCAACAATAAAGACAGATGAAACCGGTATTGCAAAACTGGAAAATCTTCCACTTGGTAAATACTATGTGAAAGAAACAGGAACTGCTTACGGTCATGTACTGGATGGTGAAATCCGTCATGTAGATCTGACTTACGTGGATCAGAATACACCAGTTGTAGTCTATGACAAAGACTGGCAGAACAACCGCCAGAGAGTAGAAGTCAGTGTACTTAAGAAAGAAAAAGATTCTGACCGTACACTGGAAGGCGCTATCTTTGGATTATTTGCCAAAGAAGACATTAAGTCTGAGACAACAGGTAAAGTCCTGATCGAAGCCGATGAGATCATTGAACTGAAATCTACGGATGAAGAAGGAAAGATCACATTTGTTGCAGATCTTCCAATAGGAGCAACTTACTATGTAAAAGAGCTCTATGCACCGGACGGATTCGTAACCAACGATGAAGTAAAGGAATTTACCTTTGAGTATGCAGGTGAGGATCAGCCGACAGTCACTTATGATTTTACCTTTGATAATCAGCCAACCGTCGTTGAATTTACCAAATCCAGTCTGACAACCGGAAAAGAACTTCCGGGATGTAAGCTGAAAGTGGTAGATGCTGATGGAAATATCGTGGATGAATGGACTTCCGGTAAAGAAGCACATGTGATCCGTGAGCTGACTGTCGGAAAAGAATACGCACTGGTTGAAACAAAACCGGCCGATGGTTATGTGACAGCTGAAAGCGTGAAGTTCACCATCAAAGATACTGCCGATGTGCAGAAAGTTGAGATGAAGGATGATGTGACGAAGGTGAAAATCTCCAAACAGGATATCGCCGGAAAAGAACTTCCGGGAGCAAAACTCACGATCCTTGATCAGGATGGAAAAGTTGTCGAAAGCTGGACCAGTACAGAGAAAGCACATTACATCGAAATGCTTCCAATCGGAAAATACACTCTCCGTGAAGAAACAGCACCGGATGGCTATCTGGTTGCAAAAGATGTGGAATTCGAAGTAAAGGATACTAGTGAAGTACAGCATGTAACCATGGTAGATGAGGAAAAACCGGCAGAAAAGACACCGGAAGGTGGAAAACCTGTCAGTGATTCACCAAAGACTGGGGATAACACCAATCTGTGGCTGTGGTTTATGCTTCTCGGCATTGGTGCGACTGGTACAGGAGCCCTTGCATTTATGAGAAAAAAGAAACACTAATCAAATAAGAATGAGCGTTCATGGAAACCGAAAGGAATCTGTGGACGCTTTTTTAGATGGGAGAAACCATGAGAAATATCATTATTTTTGTTGCTCTTCTGGGAGCAGCGGCAATATTTACAGTTTTGTATTGTCTCATTGCTGCCGGAAGTCAGGCAGAGAAAAAACTGACAGAAATCATGAGAAAAGAGGAAGAACAGAATGAAGACAAATAAAGATCTGATCATAGAACCAAATGCAGCTATAGAAGGAAGAAAGTACAGCGAAGAAAAGCCATGGTCCTGTAAGTACTGTTACTGGTGGGGAGGCAAAAAGAAAGGCTGTAACTTGAAGCAGTGCCATTATCTGCTTCCTGAAAAGAAAAAAGCGGTAAAAACAACACCATGTGGTGGCTGTCCGTATGGAAAACATGTTCCATGCATCGGATATTGTATTGCCCGTCTTCATTCTGAAATGAAAGGAAAGAAAGGACGTGGGTAATTGCAGGAAGAAGTAAATCAGAAAGTGATCAGCCTGAGCATCCAGGGAGTCAAGATCACTGCCAGTGTGCTAAAAGCAGCCCTTCGGAAGTTCCTGGAAATGGACAACCGGAGGAAACAGAAAGCAACGCAGGTGAAAATGGCTGAAAAGACCGGACGGGCCCAGGAGAAAGGAAGGGAAAAAGCCCGAAAAAAGATTGAAAAGAAAAAGCCACATGGAAAGCAGACCATCAAGCAGCTGAATGCACAGGGAGTACAGCTTTCCAACATAAAGATCACAGATGAAAATATCAAATCCTTTGACCGTGTGGCAAGAAAGTACGGGATTGATTACAGCCTGAAAAAAGAAGTCGGTGCGGATCCACCAAAATATCTGGTCTTCTTTAAGGCTAAAGATGTGGATGTGATGACAGCGGCTTTCCGGGAATATGCCGGAGTAGAACTGAAAAAGAAACAGGTGAAGAAACCATCTGTCAGAAAGAAACTGCAGAAATCTGTAGAAAGAAAAGCAAAGCACCGCCAGCGTGTGAAGCAGAGACAAAAATCCAGAGGTCAGGAACGATGATGCGGGAGAAATTACAGAAGGTCCAGATCAAACGGCTGGTGATCTTAAATCTCCCATATTTCTTTATCTTCTATGTAGCAGATAAAGGATCCTGGCTGTACCGGCATTGCCTGGGAGAAAGCATGGTCCAGAGACTTGGCGTGATGTTAGTCAATTTTCGACTGGCATTTTTAAGCTGGCTGCCAAGTATCGCTTTGCAGGACCTTACAGTAGGTGTTCTGGTTGCAAGTGCATTAAAACTGGTTGTCTACTATCGTTCTAAAAACGCAAAGAAGTTCCGGCAGGGTGTGGAGTATGGATCTGCAAGATGGGGAAATAGAAAAGATATCGAACCCTTCATGGATCCGGTTTTTGAAAACAATGTCATCCTCACAGAAACGGAACGTCTGACCATGAACAGCAGACCAAAAGCACCAAAGTATGCCAGAAATAAGAATGTGATTGTCATCGGTGGTTCCGGATCCGGTAAGACAAGATTCTATGTGAAACCCAATCTTATGCAGATGACGGACCACGTATCCTATGTGGTCACTGATCCAAAGGGTACGATCATCGTTGAATGCGGGAAGATGCTGGTAAATGGAGGATACCGGATCAAGGTATTAAATACGATCAACTTTAAAAAGTCCATGCATTACAATCCGTTCCATTATATCCGGAGTGAAAAAGACATCTTAAAGCTGGTCAATACCATTATCGCAAATACCAAGGGTGAGGGCGAAAAATCAACTGAAGATTTCTGGGTCAAGGCCGAGCGTCTTTTGTATTCTGCACTGATCGGATACATCTGGTATGAGGCACCAGAGGAAGAACAGAACTTTTCTACTTTGCTGGAATTTATCAATGCCAGTGAGACCAGGGAGGATGATGAAGAATTTAAAAATGCAGTGGATGAATTGTTTGAAGAACTGGAAGCAGAAAATCCGGAACACTTTGCAGTAAGGCAATATCGCAAGTACAAGCTTGCTGCCGGCAAAACTGCAAAATCGATTTTGATTTCCTGTGGTGCCAGACTCGCACCATTTGATATTCAGGAGCTAAGAGAAATCATGTCCTATGACGAAATGGAACTGGATATGATCGGTGATCAGAGAACAGCTATGTTTGTCATCATCAGTGATACCGATGACACATTCAACTTTGTGGTAGCGATCATGTACACCCAGCTCTTTAACCTGCTTTGTGATAAAGCGGATGATGAGCATGGAGGCAGACTTCCCTATCATGTACGGCTGCTTCTTGATGAGTTCAGCAATATCGGACAGATTCCAAAATTCGACAAATTGATTGCTACGATCCGAAGCAGGGAAATCTCCGCTTCTATCATTCTGCAGTCACAATCTCAGCTGAAAACCATCTATAAGGATGCTGCAGAGACGATCACAGGTAACTGTGACACTGTTCTTTTCCTTGGTGGAAAGGAAAGTTCCACACTGAAAGAAATATCAGAAACCCTGGGAGAGGAAACCATTGATCTTTACAACACATCAGACACCAGAGGCAGCAACCGGTCCTATGGGCTGAACTATCAAAAGACAGGAAAAGAACTGATGAGTAGAGATGAGCTGGCGGTCATGGATGGAGAAAAATGTATCTTACAGCTTCGTGGAGTCCGGCCGTTTTTAAGCAACAAATATGACATCACAAAGCACAAACGGTACAAAGAGCTTGCCGATTTCAATAAGAATAATGCGTTTGATGTCGAAAAATATCTGGCACACCGACTGGTGATGTCGAAAGATACAGAATTTGAAATGTATGAAGTAACTGTAACACAAGAAGATGTATCAGCGATTGAAGCTGAGGAAGGTGAGGACTGATATGAAAGAAAGAATTCGAGCACCCTGCTACTACTGATAAGGGTACAAAAAGGTCTGAATAAAAGGGAAAGGAGTAGAGCCAAACGCTTACAGACCATAAGAAAAGCGTTTGTTCATACATTTGATTATGGCTTTTTTTAGCAGTGCAATCAATATCCTTCAGACACTGGTCGTTGCAATCGGTGCCGGCCTTGGTGTCTGGGGCGTAATCAACCTGATGGAAGGTTATGGAAACGACAACCCGGGTGCAAAATCCCAGGGAATTAAGCAGCTGATGAGCGGTGGTGGTGTTATCCTGATCGGAACACAGCTGATCCCGCTTCTGAGTGGATTATTTGGTTAAGAGAAAGGAGTAGAGATCCATGTTCAGTCAGATTTTTGATGCGATTGAGGAATGGATGAGGGAACTCTTAACCGGGATGATCACTTCCAACCTGGACACGATGTTTACTGATGTCAATCAAAAGACTGGTGAGATCGCTACCCAGGTTGGACAGACCCCGCAAGGGTGGAACGGCAGCATATTCAGTATGATCCGGAACTTATCGGATTCCGTGATCATGCCGATCGCAGGTATTATTATCACACTCGTACTCTGCTACGAATTGATTTCTATGCTGACCGAGCGCAACAACATGCATGATATTGATACCTGGATGTTTTTCAAGTACTTCGTAAAAATGTGGATTGCTGTTTATCTGGTGAGTAACACCTTTACGATCACAATGGCGGTATTCGACGTGGGCCAGCACGTAGTTAATTCTGCGGCCGGTGTTATCACAGGAAGTACCGCCATTGATATTTCTTCGGCATTGACGGATCTTTCCACAACCCTGGAAAGTATGGAAATCGGAGAACTTGTTGTATTGGCGCTGGAAACCCTTATCGCCGGCTTCTGTATGAGAATCCTGTCTGTACTGATCACAGTGATCATGTATGGACGTATGATAGAGATTTACCTATATACCTCAGTTGCGCCGATTCCATTTGCAACTATGAGTAACAGAGAATGGGGACAGATCGGCACGAATTATTTCAGAGGACTCTTTGCCCTGGCTTTCCAGGCATTTCTGATGATGGTATGCGTTGCAATCTATGCAGTGCTTGTTGCAGGTATCCAGTATTCAGATAATCTGAGTTCTTCATTATTTGGCGTTATGGCTTACACAGTGATCTTATGTTACAGCCTCTTTAAGACGGCCTCTTTAAGTAAGTCGATATTCAACGCGCACTAAATTACAGGAAGGAGTGAAAATCATGGCATATGTCAGCGTACCGAAAGATTTAACGAAGGTAAAGAATAAAGTAGCATTTAACCTGACCAAAAGACAGCTGATCTGTATCGGTATAGGTGCTGCAATGGGAATTCCAAGCTATTTCCTCTTGCGTAATGTGATGGGAAATAGTAATGCAGCAACGGTCATGGTGCTTTTGATGTTACCGGCATTTTTATTTGCCATGTACGAAAAAGACGGGATGCATCTGGAAGATGTTCTGATGCATATGATCCGGGTGAAGTTTCTTCGTCCACCCGTTAGAAAATATGAAACTGAAAACTATTATGAGACAGATCCGGAACAGATCAAGCAGTCTCCGGATACAGGAAAACTGAAAGGAGGAAAAACGGTTGCGAAAAAAGAAAAATAAGAAAACTGTCGCAGATACCGGATACAAAAAAGTAGACAGAAAAGAGAAAAAGAAAAAGGAAAAGCAGGAGGAAAAACGCAGGCAGAAAAAACTGTCTGTTCAGCAGTCGATCGCTTATAAGGAAATGGGAAGAGATGGAATCTGCAGGGTACATGGAAAAACGTATTCTAAGTGCATCCGCTTCTATGACATCAACTACCAGCTGGCTCAGAACGAAGATAAAAATGCAATCTTTGAAAACTGGTGTGATTTCCTCAATTACTTTGATGCCAGTATCCATTTTCAGCTGAGCTTTATCAACCATAAGAGCAGCATGAAGGAGTTTGAGCAGGTCATCCGGATCCGACCACAGGAGGATGCTTTTGATGATGTCCGTATGGAATACGCAAAGATGTTGAAACAGCAGCTGGCAAAAGGAAACAACGGTCTGGTGAAGTCAAAATATATCACCTTTTCCATCGAAGCGGATAATATCCGGGAAGCAAAGCCAAAGCTGGAACGTATTGAATCAGATATCCTGAACAACTTCAAGATCCTTGGAGTTCCAGCCTATCCATTGAATGGAGTGGAAAGATTGCAGATTTTGTATGAGACTTTCAATCCGGATATCATGACAGACTTCCAGTTTGATTATGGTTCCATGATCCGTACTGGACTCAATACCAAAGATTATGTGGCACCGACCAGTTTTGTATTCAAGGACAGAAATACATTCCGTATGGGAAATACCATCGGAGCAGTCTCTTATTTACAGATCCTGGCACCAGAGCTTACAGATAAAATGCTGGCAGAATTTCTGGATATTGATAAGAATCTCATCGTCAACCTGCATGTCCAGTCTGTGGATCAGATGAAGGCAATCAAGCTGGTAAAAAGCAAAGTGACGGATATCAACCGTATGAAAATCGAAGAACAGAAAAAAGCAGTCCGGGCCGGATACGATATGGATATCATTCCATCGGATCTGAACACGTATGGCGGAGAAGCTAAGCGTCTGTTAGAAGACCTGCAGTCACGAAATGAGCGTATGTTCCTTGTAACAGCGCTCTTTTTAAATACAGCAAAGACCAAACAGGCACTGGACAATGCCATCTTCCAGACTGCCGGAATTGCACAGAAATACAACTGTGTACTGAAACGTCTGGACTATCAGCAGGAAGAAGGACTGATGAGCAGTGTTCCGCTGGGAGTCAATCATATCCCCATCAAACGTGCACTGACCACGACCAGCACTGCTATCTTCGTACCGTTTACCACTCAGGAACTTTTTATGGCAGGAGAATCCCTGTATTACGGATTAAATGCACTCAGCAACAACATGATTATGGTGGATCGTAAAAAGCTGAAAAACCCGAATGGACTAATCCTTGGTACACCTGGATCCGGTAAATCCTTTGCTGCAAAAAGAGAAATCACCAACGCTTTCTTTGTCACGAAGGATGACATTATCATCGGAGATCCGGAGGGTGAGTATTATCCACTGGTCCATGCACTTGGCGGACAGGTCGTACACATTTCACCGACCAGTAAGGATTATATCAATCCGATGGATATCAATATGGATTATTCCGATGATGACAATCCACTTGGAGTGAAATCCGATTTTGTCCTGTCTTTATGCGAGCTGATCATGGGAAGCAGGGATGGAATTGAAGCAGAGGAAAAATCAGTGATCGACCGCTGTCTTCCACTGGTGTATCAGAAGTACTTTGCAGATCCAAAACCGGAAAATATGCCGGTTCTCGGTGACCTGTATGACTGTCTTAGAAAGCAGAAAGAACCGCAGGCCCAGAGAATTGCAACAGCGTTGGAAATCTATGTAAATGGATCACTGAAAGTATTTAACCATAGAACCAATGTGGAATTGAATAACCGTATTGTCTGCTTTGATATCAAAGAACTTGGAAAGCAGCTGAAAAAGATTGGAATGCTCATCGTTCAGGATCAGGTATGGAACAGAGTTACGATCAACCGTGGCATCAAATCTACCAGGTACTATATCGATGAGTTTCATCTTCTGCTCAAAGAAGAACAGACAGCAGCTTATTCCGTAGAAATATGGAAGAGATTCAGAAAATGGGGAGGCGTACCGACTGGAATCACACAGAATATCAAAGATCTTCTTGCCAGCAGGGAAATTGAAAATATCTTTGAGAACAGTGATTTTATCCTGATGCTGAACCAGGCGGCAGGTGACAGACAGATCCTTGCAAAACAGTTGAATATTTCCCCATATCAGTTGTCTTATGTGACGAATTCCGGGGAAGGAGAAGGACTTCTTTTCTATGGAACAACAATTATTCCATTTAAGGACAAGTTCGATAAGACCTTGAAGCTGTACAGTTTGATGACTACAAAACCGGAAGAAGTTGAAAAACGAGAGAAAGAAATGGAGGCGGAAAAACATGAAGGAAATCGATAAGATCCGAATCAGGCAGTGGAACCAGGATAATCCTTACATTCAGATGAAAAATCTGGAAAATGCGCAGCCTGGATACCGTGTTCATACAGTTAATGACGATCATCATCTGTATGAGCTTCCGCTGGAAACACAGAATATTATCCTTGACTGGGTATTCTGGAATTTCTATCCGGCACAAAAGATCTACCCACATCTTACCAGTGATGATCTGAAAGAAGTTTTGTATAAACGAACCCAGATCCATCTGTACAATAACCAGTTCAAGGAAGCCATGCTGATCAATGGATTCTGGCCAAGAGATCCGAGTGAGCTGAACTGGGTATTTCATATTCAGGCAAGCTCTCCGGCAATCAGGACACAGGCAGATGGTTATCCTGGTATCCCGATTATAGGACGCCAGGAACTGAATGAGTACAGAAAGAAAAGTTGTGCCAGGAGGTGATGACCTATAGCTGGAAAAGAATTTAAAGGCAAAGATAAAAAGGTCGCAAAGATGACCAGAGATGGTCTGA
>ERZ507027.1378-NODE-1378-length-12859-cov-4.405498_pt1 | contig 12859 bp, 8 predicted proteins | sample MGYA00513163_ERZ507027 | MGnify/ENA metagenome assembly ERZ507027
CACGCATCCTCCGTGTCAATCAGCGGAGTGATTGACACGGGAGTGAACAGTAACTTCCGAAGTTCTCTTTAGATGTAGAATACCACACTGCCATTCTTTTTTAAACCGTTATTTTCCACTACATCTGTCGTTCATAATTTGTTCATTTATCATTTAAAAATCTTTCATCTTCTTATCACTTTTTCTTCATTTCTCTCACATATACTATAAGCATCAAAGGAAAAAACAAAAAACTTTGAATAAACTTTTTCATAATACATGCCGGGAACCAGTAAATGGTTACCCGGCATCCTCCCTTTTATGGAGACTTTTTTCTTATTCCGGAACAACCGGATCATTTATCACTTCTTGTTTCGTTTCCTGTTGTATTTCCTCTTCTACAGATTTTTCCGCAGTTTCCTCTGTTTGCTGTTCTGTCGTTTGCTCTGTTTCTTCCTTGTTTTCCCCGTTATTCTCTTCTTTCGTCGTTTCTTCTATCTTCTTTTCACATGCTTTGACCGATTCCAGAATCTCCTGAACCCGTTCCTCCATCTCTTTCTTCCATTTCATATCTTCCAATGCTTTTTTTCTTTCCTGTTCAGTTTCACTATGTTCTTCTGATATTGTTTTTACATCGTCTGCTTTCTGAGCTTGCACTGCCGTTTCACTTTTCCCAACTATATTGTTGCTTTCTCTTCCCCGGCTCATCCCAATTCCTGCTGCCGCAATTACTGCCCCGGCAGCAAATAAAAGAACCGCCAGTTTGACATTCCGAAGTTTTACTTTCTGTTCCAAATTCCATTCCTCGCGTTCCTCCGGAAGATCACGTATCACCTGGCTGATCTTATCATAATGCCGTCTTCCGCCACCGGTACAACGTTCAATGATCCGCTCCAATCTGCGTTCTTCACTTCTGCTAAGTTCTGGGATCTGCTCTGTATATGCCAGTAAAAACTGCAAAATTTTACCATATCCAAACAAATCTACGGAACAATTTTTCTTGCTGCCTGACGCTGTCGGGCGGATAAAATGACTTCTCACCGCTTTCTGCTGCATCTTCTTCATAACAAATTCATTTTCCTGTGCATCCGGATTTAAAAGCAGCAATTCTCCTTCTTCTGTCACAACAATACTATATGGGGTCAGACAACGATAATTCTGCCCACGTCTCGACTGCTGATACTTTCTTATTTCTCCGGCAATCTGTCGGAACCATTCAAATAACACCGCTTTATCTAACTGTGTATTATCACGCAGATAATAAATCAAAAGTTCTCCCTGCAGGCAATCGATACTTGGCTGGCATTCGGTTCCTTTTTCCACGAAGCGAAGTACTTCATACATTTTTTCCATATTTAATTCTACTGCAATCTGTCATCTAAACGTGTGCGGCCCCACACCGCACACGATACAATACTTGTCCAATTGAAAATTATCAGAATCTGATACGAACTACTCTTCAGAATCTTTCCTGATTCTTCAGTCAGAACGACTGAAGTGTGACTCTCATATTAATTGAATTCTTCCAGTCTGTCAAGAGCTGCGGCAACAACTTTATCCATGTCATAATATTTATAATCTCCCAGTCGTCCGCCAAAGATTACATTTTCTTCCTTTTCTGCAAGCTTCTTGTATTCTTCAAACAATGCATTATTCTTCTCATCATTTACCGGATAGTATGGTTCCATGCCAACACTCCATTCTGATGAATACTCTCTGGAAATAACCGTCTTCTCCTGCTTGCCAAACTCAAAATGCTTATGCTCGATAATTCTTGTATACGGAACTTCACGCTCTGTGTAATTGACAACAGCATTTCCCTGATAGTTCTCACAATCAAGAACTTCTGTCTCAAATCTGACAGAACGATACTCCAATGCTCCCAGCTGATATCCAAAATATTCATCGATCATTCCTGTAAAAATAATCTTCTTTGCAACCTCCGGATTCTCTTTTCTGAATTCAAAGAAATCAATCCCTGTGCGAACTTCTGTCCCTTCCAGCATCTTCTCAACGATTGCTGTATAACCGCCAACCGGAATTCCCTGATATCTGTCATTGAAATAGTTATTATCGTAAACAAATCGGAATGGCAGACGTTTGATAATAAATGCCGGAAGTTCTGTACACTTTCTTCCCCACTGTTTCTCTGTATAACCCTTGATCAGTTTCTCATAGATATCTCTTCCGCCAAGAAAAAGTGCCTGTTCCTCCAGATTCTGTGGATCTGTGATTCCTGTCTCTTTGCGCTGTTTTTCAATAATCTCTTTTGCTTCCTGCGGTGTACGGATATTCCACATCTTACTGAATGTATTCATATTAAATGGCAGGTTATAAAGTTCATCTTTATAAACTGCTACCGGTGAATTGATGTAATTATTAAATTCCGCGAACTGAGTCATGTAATCCCATATCTTTGTATCAGACGTATGGAAAATATGTGCACCATATTTATGTACATGGATTCCTTCTATGTCCTCACAGTAAATATTTCCTGCAATATGATCTCTTCGGTCAATCACAAGACATTTCTTCCCTTTTTTCTTTAATTCATGTGCCATGACAGCTCCATAAAGACCTGCTCCGACAATCAGATAATCGTATTCTTTCATTTACTCCTTCTTTCCGCAGAACGATTGTCCTGATCCGGTAAAATCCAAAGATCAACCTTTCTGCCTTCTTTCTTTTCATATTACGGTATGCTTATGATAACACATTTTCTAATAAATTTGAATCTCTATCAAAAATACGGTATACTTAACAGCAAAAGGAGGATGAATTATGCTTATAAAAAATGGTTTTCTAATTGATCCTGCATCTGATACAGAACGTCTTGTCGACCTTCGCATCACAGACGGTCTGATCCAGACACTCGCAGATGCCGGAACTCTGACACCTGAAAATGGAGAGGCTGAGCTTGATGCTGCAGGACTTATGATTTCTCCAGGACTTGTTGACACACACATTCATTTCCGTGATCCCGGATTTACTTATAAAGAAGATCTCCATACCGGATCTCTTGCAGCTGCTGCCGGTGGATTTACTTCCGTGATCTGTATGGCAAATACTTCACCGGTCATCGATTCTGTTCCGGTTCTCAAAGAACTGATGGAACGGGAGGCTTTGGAAGACATCCATATTTTCCAGGCTGCTGCTGTCTCCTACGGACTCAAGGGTGAAGAGATGACTTCTATGAAGGAACTTGCCGCTGCCGGTGCCTGTGGATTCACAGATGACGGAATTCCTCTTAAGAATGCTGCCTTTCTCTATAAGGCCATGGAAGAGGCGAAGGCACTTGACCTTCCGATCAGTCTTCATGAAGAAGATCCTGCATTTATTGAAACAAACGGAATCAACCACGGACCTGTATCTGATGCGCTGGGCATCTACGGATCTCCTTCGATTGCTGAAGAATCTCTTGTTGCCAGAGATTGTCTGCTGGCGCTTCGTTCCGGTGCACAGGTCGTGATCCAGCATATCAGCTCCGGACAGTCCGTTGAACTGGTACGTACCTTTAAAGCTATGGGAGCAAATCTGCATGCAGAGGCAACTCCGCATCATTTCACTTTGACAGATGAAGCTGTATTAAAATACGGCGCACTTGCCAAGATGAACCCACCGCTTCGTACAGAAAATGACCGCCTTGCTATCATCGAAGGTCTCAAAGACGGTACGATCGATCTGATTGCTACAGACCACGCGCCACACAGTACGGAAGAGAAATCCCGTCCTATCACACAAACACCAAGCGGTATTATTGGTCTTGAGACTTCCCTTGCTCTCGGAATCACTTCCCTTGTACGTCCGGGACACCTGACATTAAGCCAGCTGATTGAGAAGATGACGATCAATCCTGCCAGCCTGTATCACCTTCCGTGCGGTTCTGTCGCAGAAGGAAAATCAGCTGATCTTGTACTGTTTGATCCGAATGAGAAATGGACTCCTGAGACTTATGCTTCTAAGTCTTCTAATTCTCCATTTACCGGATGGGAATTGTATGGAAAAGTAAAATATACAATCTGTGATGGAAAGATTGTATACAAGGATTAATCCAAGAGGTCCCCTGCAGAATCTTTCATTTCCGCAGGGGACCTCTTCTTTGCTTATTAATCCTCGATCGCTGTTACTGTATAATCTTTGTCTTCGACTGTCTTTTTCAGCACTTCATTACTGATTTCGGAATTCAGTGTTACAACTGCTGTTCCGGCCTCATGGCTGACTTCTGCTGTATCAACCTGCTCAAGTGCCTCGAGAGCTTTCTTCACAGCCGCCTCGCAATGTCCACACATCATTCCTTCGATTTTCATTGTCTTTGTCATCTTTGTCTCCTCCTTGTTTTCTGACTCATTTTTGTCTGCTAAGACAATATCTGAAACAGTATTTTCTGCTGTTTCTACCTTTTTCATCTTTCTTTTTCTGTCTTTGCTGGCATCGTACATTTTAAACAGATTCAGTCTCAATGCATTTGTTACTACACAGAAACTGGACAGGCTCATTGCCGCTGCTCCGAACATCGGATTTAATTTCCAACCCAAGACCGGGATCCAGATTCCTGCTGCCAGTGGAATTCCTATCGCATTATAGAAAAATGCCCAGAACAGATTCTCATGAATGTTACGCAGTGTTGCACGGCTCATACGGATTGCCGCCGGCACGTCACTTAACCGGCTCTTCATCAGCACAACATCCGCTGCATCGATTGCAATATCTGTCCCCGCTCCAATGGCAATTCCCATATCTGCCCTGGTCAGTGCCGGTGCGTCATTGATACCGTCACCTACCATCGCAACCTTTCCTTTTTCTTTCAGCTTGCGGATCACCTGTTCTTTTCCTTCCGGAAGAACACCTGCGATCACTTCATCCACACCTGCCTGCTCACCAATTGCCTTCGCTGTGCGCTCATTATCTCCGGTCAGCATAACAACATGGATTCCCATATTCTGAAGTTCTTTCACTGCCTGTGGACTATCTTCCTTGATCACATCCGCAACTGCGATCATGCCAAGGAACTGCTCATTCCTTCCAAAGAACAGCGGTGTCTTTCCTTGCTGTGCCAACCGTTCCGCCTGTTCTTTTATGCTGGCAGAAATCTTCATTTTGTCTGAAATGAATTTAAAATTGCCTCCGTACAGCCAGTCCTCTCCAAGTTTTCCTGACAGACCATTTCCCGGAACTGCCTGAAACTGTGTGATTTCACTTTTCTGCTCTGCTTCCCCATTTTCTTCTGCCTTTGCAAGAATTGCCCGGGCAAGCGGATGCTCACTTTTCTTCTCCAATGCATTTGCAAAAAATAATAATTCATGTTCTGTCATTCCGTCCGCAGGGAGCAGATCCGTCACCTTCGGTTCTCCACTTGTGATCGTTCCTGTCTTATCAAGTGCAACAATCTCCGTCTTTCCTGTCTCTTCCAGCGAAACAGCTGTCTTAAACATGATTCCATTCTTCGCGCCCATCCCATTTCCAACCATAATTGCAACCGGAGTGGCCAGACCTAATGCACACGGGCAGCTGATCACCAGAACAGAAATTCCCCTTGCAAGTGCAAATCCAACAGACTCTCCGACAAGCAGCCATACGATCATTGTGATAATTGCAATAGAAATAACTGCCGGAACAAATACTCCTGAAACTTTATCTGCCACTTTGGCAATTGGCGCTTTTGTTGCTGCCGCATCACTTACCATCTGAATAATCTGTGATAATGTCGTATCCTCGCCAACTCTTGTCGCCTCGCAGCGCAGAAAACCTGACTGATTCATTGTAGCCGCAGACACTTTATCCCCTTCTGCTTTATCTACCGGTATACTCTCTCCGGTCAGTGCAGCTTCATTTACTGCACTGTTTCCTTCCAGAACAATTCCATCCACCGGAATATTCTCCCCCGGTCTTACAACAAACTGATCTCCTCTTCTCACCTGATCGATGGAAACTTCCTGTTCTTTTCCATCGCGCAGGAGCGTTGCTGTCTTTGGTGCCAGCTTCATGAGACTCTTTAATGCATCTGTTGTCTTTCCCTTTGAATGCGCTTCAAGCATCTTTCCGACTGTGATCAACGTTAAAATCATTGCTGCTGATTCAAAATAAAATTCATGCATCAACTCCATCACATGATCCATATCGCCTGCCGTCTGCGCTGCTGTCATAGCGAATAATGCATACACGCTATATCCATAAGATGCACCTGCACCAAGTGCAACCAGCGTATCCATATTTGGTGCTCTATGGATCATGCCTTTCCATCCACTGATAAAAAACTTCTGATTGATCACCATAACGATTGTCGTTAACAGGAGCTGCGCCAGCCCCATCGCCACATGATTCCCTTCCAGAAATACCGGAAGTGGCCAGCCCCACATCATATGCCCCATTGACAGATACATGAGCGGAATCAAAAAACACAAAGAAGCGATCAGACGCCTTTTCATCTTCGGTGTCTCCCTGTCTTTCAACGCATCTTCCGCACAGTTCTGCTCACTTTGATTCATCCCATACCCTTCATTCTTTGCAGATTTCAACGTTGCCCCATATCCAGCTTCCTCAACAGCCGCAATAACCGCATCTACTGTTGCTGTGCCTTCCACTCCCATGGAATTCGTCAGAAGACTGACTGAACAGTTCTCAACTCCGGGGACTTTCCCAACTGCCTTCTCAACACGGGCACTGCAGGCTGCACAACTCATTCCCGTCACATTATATTGTTCCATCTTACTCCTCCTTCAAGTTGTGATCCGGACTTTTTGTGCCAGATCTCTCTTCAGATCTTTTATCGCATCAATTTTTGAAGTGTCGTCACGAGCTCGTCAATCGTTTCATCTTTTCCATCCCGGATATCATCTGCCACACATGTCCGGATATGGTTTGCCAAAAGCACTTTATTGAAACTATTCAGAGCCGCATTCACCGCAGATACCTGAATCAGAATATCCGGACAATACGCGCCTTCTTCAACCATCCTTCGAACTCCCCTGACTTGTCCTTCAATTCTACTCAGACGATTCATCAGATCTTTATATTCTTTTTCCGGTCGATCCTTTGTCTTGTGACAACATCCCGGACAGACTTTCTTTTCTTCCATTGTATTTCTCCTGTCGTATAACCCCCAGGGGGTATATTTTCTAATTATTAATATATACCCCCTACAGGTATATTTCAAGTGCTTTTTAACAAAAAGTTACTGTTCATGCTACGTGCGGTTGCTGCTTACGCTATATGCGGCCGTCAACAACAAAGAAGCTGTCATGGAACATTTCACAATTATATCTATGTTCCATGCAGCTTCTCTGCAATCCATTATTATGTTCGTTATTATATTTCCTGACAAATCTGTCTTATTCTACACTCTTGAGTGATTCAACCATGTTAATCTTCTTTAACTTAAAATACATCACTCCATTGACAAACAATGAAAAAGCCACTGTCAGAAGAAAGGCATACAGGAAACTTGGTGGATCGATATTTCGTCCAAACATAACCGAATCAATCTCCACTGTCTCAACAATAAAGCGGTGCAGAATTTTTCCGATCAACAATCCCGCCAGTGCCCCAATCAAGGTCAGCAGGATATTCTCTCTGTAAACATAAGAAGAAACTTCCTTGTCATAAAATCCAAGTACCTTTAATGTTGCCAGTTCTCTCTTGCGCTCTGTAATGTTAATATTATTCAGATTATACAGCACTACAAACGCCAGCATTCCTGCTGAAATAATCAATACAATAATCACGATGTCCAGACTCTCCAGCATATGATCCACCTGCTTTTTCAGGCTTGTCGTATAGCTGATGCTAAGTGTTCCATCACACTTCATTATATTTTCGCCGACATCCTTTGCCTCCTCTGTTGTACGGTCCTGAGTTCTATAATAAATTGAATTATAGACCGGAGCCTCACCGAATGTCTTTTCATAGACTTCAGATGTCATATAGAGATAATGTCCCATATAGTTCTCACAGATTGCACTGATCAAGACCGTTTTCTCTCCATCATCTGTATCAATCGTTAATTTATCACCGACATTGATTTCCAGCAGTTTCGCTACTTTTTCAGTCAGGATTGCTCCTTTATCATCCAATGAATAAATTTCTTTTGTTTTCCGATCCCGGATCACGACAAACTTTTTGAATGCTTCCACATCTTTTGGTACATCTAAATAAACTTCCTGAGAAGACTCTCCTGAACTAATCTCAATATTTTTCAAAAGATTTTCTGCAGTCACTGATACCTTCTTATCCGTATCCAGTTCTTTCTGAACCTCATTTCTCTCTTCTTCTGTCACATCTTCCTTTAAAATAACGTCTCCATCATAAAGCTGAATCTGTTCGTATTGAAGCGGAACGATTGCTGAAATAGAATCTTTTAATCCAAAACCAAACAACATCATGCCCATACAACCGCCAATTCCAAATACTGTCATGAAGAAGCGTTTTTTATACCGCACCAAATTACGCACGGTCGATTTCCATGTAAAATTCAGATTTTTCCAGATAAACGGAACTCGTTCCAGAAATACTCGTTTTCCCTGTTTTGGTGTCGGCGGGCGCATCAATTCTGCTGCCTGCTCTCGTAATTCTTTCATACAGGAGAACAATGTTGCGATTACTGTACATGCAAGTGCCGCTGCACATGCTGTTACAGCATAATACAAATTATACGGGATCACAACATCATGCATATGACGATACAGGATCTTATATGCAGTGATAATGATATATGGAATTATCTTTTCTCCAATCAGAATTCCGAAAACACCACCAGTTAATGTCGCAAGGATCGCATACCAGAGATATTTTCCAACAATTGAAGCATTTCCATATCCGAGAGCCTTCAAAGTACCGATCTGCGTTCTCTCCTCCTCTACCATTCGTGTCATTGTTGTCAGACTGATCAATGCTGCAACAAGGAAGAAAATGAGTGGGAACACTTTACCGATTGCCCGCATACGGTCTGCATTATCTCCGTATCCACTGTATTCTGTCAGATTGTTCCGATCATAAACATACCACTTTGGCTTTTCAAGATCATCAATCTTCTGCTGTGCTTTCGCAAGCTCTTCTCTTGCTTCTGTAATCTGCCGCTCTCCATCTTCAATCTTCTTCTGAGCTTCTATACGACCTTCCTCATACACTGCCCAACCGTCTTCCAGCTCCTTTGTTCCGCTGCTTAACTGCTGCTGTGCCTCCTCAATCTTCTTCTGTCCCTCACTGATCTGCTGCCATCCGCTGTCAATCTGCTGCTGACCGGATGTAATCTGCGCCTTTGCCTGATCTATCTGCCGACTTGCGGTAAGGATTGCAGCATCTCCCTGTGTCAACACATCCGTCAGTTTCTGTATATTATCCTGCAATACCGGAATACCTTCTTCAATCTGAGCTATCCCGGCTTCAACTGCTGGAAGCCCTTCGTTAATCTGCGTCAATCCGGCTTCGATCTTTGTCTGGTTTTTCTGAATCTCCGCTTCGGCAGCTTTCGCCTCCAGTTCCATTTTATCCAGATTTGCTTTCAATTCAGTCAACTTCTCTTCCATTGCTGTTTTTTCAGCTTCCAACTGTTCTAACTGAGCCTTTAATTCCGGATCTTCTTCTCCTGCTTCCTGCTTCCGGTCGTATTCTTCTTTCAGTGCCTCATAGTTCTGTAAAAGAAGTTCATACTGTGTATTTAGTTCTTCATAAGACTTTTTCAACGGCTGATAAATCTGCTGATACGCAGACTGATAGTCTTCTGCCTGTTGCTGCAATTCTTCCTTTGCTTTCAGAAGCTCGTCTTTCTTTTGCTGCATCTGTGTCTGTTGCGCTAAAAGTTCTTGTCTCTGATCTTCCAGACTTTCTTCCTGCTCTTTTAGTTGTGCCAGCTGATTTCTTAATGTTGTAAGTGCAATCTGTTTTTCGCTAAGTTCCTGTGCACCCTGCTCAACTTGTGCTTTGGACTGATCCAGCTCCTTTTGCTTTGATATCAGAAGATTTCTCGACTGCTCCAGTTCAAGCTTCGAAGCTGCCAGCTGATTTCTTCCTCGTTCAAGTTCTTTCTGCGCTGCATCAAGTTTCTCTCTTGCACTTGCAAGTTCTTCTTCCGCCTCTTTTTTTCCATCCGCCAGATCCTGCTCTGCCTGAGCTAACTCATCTTGTGCTTCATCCACTTTTTCCTGCGCTGTCGAAGTAATCTCATCATATCTGGCCTGTTCTCTTTCCGCTTTAATTGCCTGAACCTTTTTCAGCACAGAATCCACATGTTCTTCATATTCTTTCGTAAATGCAGTCGCTTCCTTTGCACCTTCAACCTGCACTGTAATCTCTGTATACACATCTAATGAAAATGCTTTCTCCGGAACGCAAAGAAAGGCACTGACACTTCCATTTCCAATTGTTGTACTGCCTCTGTGAAATGCAATATACTCCGGACTGCTGACCGTACCAACAATGGTAAATGTATCTGTCTTAAGTGTATCTTCCAAAGAATCCGAAGTCCCACTCGATAATGTGATCTTATCCCCAATCTTCAGATTCTTTCCATCCAGATAATCTGCATCTATTACACATTCATTTTCCTTTTCCGGAAGCCTGCCATCTTCTAACTGAACTTGATTCATCTTATCCTGGAGCGCCATAACATGAACTGCTACCTGGTTTCCCCGAATCGTACAAAGTACATCTGTTGCATAGCTTCCTTCTGCATCCAATACACCATCCACAGCACGAATTGCATCCAGATCATCTTTTGTCAGTCCCATTGTACTCATTACCTGAATATCCATCAGGTTCTTCTCATCGAAATATGCATCTCCTGAATATCTCATATCCGGCTCTGATGCACGGATTCCGGAAAAGAATGCACATCCTATCGCAACAATAAAGAAAATGGATAAAAAACGTCCAAGGCTATGACGGATCTCCATATAAAAGTTTTTTCGTAATGCTTTCTTCATCCACATCCCCTACCATTCAATTTCATCAATCGAAGTCGGATTCTCATTAGATTCTATTCTTGCTACCTGTCCATTTTTTATATGAATCAATCGATCTGCCATCGGCGCAAGTGCCTGATTATGTGTAATGATAATAACTGTCATTCCCTTTTCTCTACACATATTCTGAAGTAATTTCAAAATTGATTTTCCTGTATTGTAATCCAATGCACCTGTTGGCTCATCACAAAGCAAAAGCTTTGGGTTCTTCGCTAATGCTCTCGCGATTGAAACTCGCTGCTGCTCACCGCCGGAAAGCTGTGCCGGAAAATTATTCTTCCGTTCCCCCAGACCAACTTCCTCCAAAACTGCCTGTGCATCCAACGGATCCTTACTGATCTGCAATGCAAGCTCAACATTTTCCAATGCGGTCAGATTCGGCACAAGATTATAAAACTGAAAAACAAATCCGATGTCATCTCTGCGGTATCCTGTCAGCTGTTTGGAATTATAAGCTGTAATATCTTTTCCATCTACATACAGCTTCCCGCTTGTTGCCGTATCCATTCCGCCGAGAATATTAAGCACAGTTGTCTTACCTGCACCACTTGGTCCAACGATTACAACAAGTTCTCCCTGCTCAATCGAAAAGCTGATGTGATCCACTGCATGAATCTCAACTTCACCCATTTTATAAGTTTTCGTGATATCCTGCACTTTAACGAATTCCTTCATCTACATTCTCCTGACTCTTTTTCTCTTCTTCTGCATCTCTCCTGGCAAGCAGTCTGTTGCTCTTTTCTTCGATTCTCTACAGGCGCAGTTTCTCCCACTCTTCTCCTGCACCAAATGTTTCATGAAAACGTTCCGGAAGCGGTGTATCCTGGAATAATTTCTTCTGATACTGTACGATCAAACTCGCAGCTAACGGCACTGCACCTGAATATTGCCGTTTCAAAACCTTACAATATTTCTGACATAACGGATCTGGCTTTACACTCATCACTATGTCATGCAATGAATCGTATTTCCCCACTGCCTTCATCCCAAGAAACAACGCTTTTCGCTTTCCAGATGTCGGTGCCAGAAACAGCTTATGATAAAAAACCATCCCTTTTAATGCCTTATAGATCTGCTCGGCTGTTACATCTTTGAAAAATGGTGCGATCACTTCCGCATACTCCATCTTCGGCTGAATGTGCTTTGCTGTCAGATAGCGCAAAGGATCATGATAATCTTCCGTCAGCATCATTCGATCCAGTTCCATCTCAATCTCATTGTGTGAAACTCTTCCGACCTGCATAATTTTTTCAACATAAGGATGGCATTCACTGTCTAAAGCAAAATGACAGATAAATCCATAAATATATGCACGCGCCGCTGCCGGATCTTTTGCTTTCTCAATCACTTCAACAGCATGATGGAAAAACTCATCGGCAAATTGTTCATGAAGTGTATGCCCCTGTTCATTCACCGGATCTTTCTTTAATGCATTATAATAAAATAAAATATCCGGTCCATGTAACCCAATATCAAACAACTCTCTATGCGCTTCTATAGAATTCTGAAGGGGTCTTGGAAGTGCGCTGAGCACCTCTTTTCCGAATTTATAATGTGCGTATGTTGTTGGCATAAGAAACCTCTCCTTTTTCCGAATTTTCTTGTTAAGATTTATAATTACTCATATTATTATATTAACACATTCTTCCCTGTCTGACAGTAATTATCTTTATAAAAAATATGTGAAATGACATTAAAAATGCTAAATTTTTACTGCTTTTTCACTTCTTTTAACGCAATAATCACTTGACATTTATATTTCTTTTTACTATATTAGTATGTACAGCACACAAGAGAATGTGTCTGTTACAGTAGAGAGTATTTATTACTCTACCCTGATCAGGGCTTGTACTGGTTTCGACAGGGATCTCGAAGATGGAGAAGCTATCCGTAGGCTGATGCGTTAAATCGCAAACTTAAAATTA
>ERZ507027.1379-NODE-1379-length-12854-cov-6.190093_pt1 | contig 12854 bp, 13 predicted proteins | sample MGYA00513163_ERZ507027 | MGnify/ENA metagenome assembly ERZ507027
TAATATTTCATTTAAAATCCTCGCTGTCTGGGGACTCATTGTAACCGGTGCTTTCGTATTCCTGCCAGGACCGATTGCTTCCCTTTTCTTCCACGAAAAAGATGTTCTGGCGATTGCGATCAACTATCTGATCATCATCGGATTCAGCGAAACCTTTATGACCATTGAGCTTATGACCATCGGCGCACTTTCCGGTCTTGGTATGACAAAGCTTTGCAGTATCATCAGCATTGTCCTCACCAGTGCCAGAATCCCACTTGCCATGATCCTCACTCAAACCAGCCTCGGTCTGAATGGTGTATGGTGGGCACTTACAATTACCTCTATCACCAAAGGAATTGTTTTCTACTTCACCTTCCACCACACCAGCAGACACCTACCTGACGCTAATGACAATTAATTTAACTACCCACCTTTTTTATTTTTTCCTGTTTTGTTTATTTCTTCTTCATATTTTTTTGATTTTTTTTAGAGTTTGAACATATTTCTGTCACAAATTATCTGTATACTAATAATCAGATAGTTGATAAAGCAACTATCTCCCCCTCATAAAGTAGAAGCAGTCAGAATTCTGATTGCTGCACTTTACTCTCATTCCTTTTAGATAACAATAAAAACACCAAGAACCTCTCCATAATGGAGAGGTTCTTGCGTTGTGGATTTTTTTAATATTCTATAAACCTATCATTTTTATATTTTTAATCAGATTTTATAATTTCTTAACACTTTTGACACATTTTCATCGTATAGTAATAGATGGATAGTTGGGAACCAACTATCTCCCCCCTCATAAAGTGAGCGCAATCGGGCATGCCCGATTGCCGCACTTTGATTTTTACAGAATATTATTCTGGGACGAAGGTTATCCTCCGTCCCATATTTTATTTGTAAATGCAGTACCGTGTGCCCGGATATCTACCTGCACAGAACGTTAGTCACGGCCATTCATCATCAAATGAATTCAAACCTTTTACGGCCTTGCACGAATGTCTCTCTGGTACATCATACTTTTTATCCTCAATTACCGGAAAGGATTTATTATGAAACGCCCTACTTTACATAAACTGATTTTTTCAATTCTTTTATTTGCCATAAGTTTCCTTGCTCTTTTCACCAGCCACAAAAGCTCTGCATTCGCGGACTGGTATTCTTCCACCATTTACCCGCTTTTCGTTTCGTCCATCGGACGCTTTTTTGGAATCTTCCAATTTTCTGTTTCTGAAATTGGATTGTATATTTTTGTCATTCTTCTGTTTCTTTCCTTGATCCGGATGCTGATCAGCTCCATTTACAAAATGTATGCCCAAAAAAAGAACCCTGCCTGGCTCGGCTACGGTTCCTCACTCCTGCTTCTCTGCGGATGTCTGTTTACCATTTATACTTTTTTCTGCGGAATCAACTACGGACATACTTCATTTGCAGAAAAATATCACCTGGAATCCGGTCAGTATACTCTGGCTGAACTGACCTCTTTATGCAACGAACTGACTGATCAGTTAAATGCACTTTCTGACTCTTTAGAACGGGATTCTGACGGTCTTGCTGATATGGGTAAGGATCTGCAGGATCGTGCACGGGCTGCTATGTTCTCCCTCGGTGCTACCTACCCTGAACTTTCCGGATACTATCCACAGCCAAAAGGTCTTTTATTTCCGGCTTTTCTCTCGGTACAGAATCTTTCCGGGATCTATTCACCATTTACCATTGAGGCAAACTATAACTCCGCAATGGTTTCCTACAATCTTCCATTTACCATCTGTCACGAGCTTTCGCATCTGCGTGGATTTATGCAGGAGGAAGAAGCAAATTTTATCGGTTTTCTCGCCTGTGTAAATGCCGACGATACCGCCTTCAACTACAGCGGCTATCTTCTTGGCTGGATCTACGCAACCAATGAACTTTACGAAGCCGACTACGACACCTTTGAGGAAATCTACAACAGGCTTTCTGACAATGTAAAGGCAGATCTTTCGGCTAACAGCAGCTTCTGGAAGCGATATGACAGCAAGGTCGCCGAAGTATCTGGTCAGATCAATGACCACTATCTGAAAGCAAATGGTCAAAGTGACGGGATAAAAAGTTATGACCGGATGGTTGATCTGATGATCACCTGGTTCCGGTCAAAATAATTCTTTCTTATAAAGTTTACTCTTTCTCTCCAGCCTGAAACAGCATCTCTTTCAATACGTTTGCCGCCATGCTGTGAGGGCTGCTCTTATCTTCCACAAAACAGATTTCTCTTACCGGTGGTTCTTCCAATAGTGGAACCTGAATGACAATGCCTTGCTCGATCACTTCCTGTGCAAGCGGTTCCGGAATAAACCCGATTCCCAGATTCTGTCTTACCATCGGCAGAATCTGATCGATGGTTGCTGCTTCGGTATCTGCCGTCATTGCAATTCCATGCTCCAGAAAAAATCTGGTATAAAAATCATAAGTTGACGTGTTTTTCCCAAGGCAGATAAATGGATACTCCACCAGATTTTTCAAACTTACCGGTTCTTTAAACATATCTTTGTACGCCGCATTCGCAACCAGAATTTCTTTAAATGAAAGAAGCGGAATTGCCTTTAAAGGCTTTTTCACCTCTGCCGGTGTAGATGCTACCGCAAAATCTGAAAGTCCGTTTCGAACCGTCTGTATCGCCTGTGGTGCTGTATAACTCGAAATGCGAAGTCTGATTTTAGGATACTTTCTTCTAAACTCTCCCAGCACCGGAAGCAGAAGCAAATGCAATGCAATCTCACTTACCCCGATCGTTACGGTTCCCTGTTCCAGCTTCTTTTCATTTTCAAGCTCTAGCTCTGCTGCATGCAGATGATCGTATGCAATTGCAACATGTGAATAAAGCCGTTCTCCCTCCGGTGTAAGCTCTGCTCCCCGGTTAGACCGGATAAATAATCTGCATCCAAGCTGACTTTCCAGATTGTGGATTGCCCTCGTTACATTCGGCTGATTACTCATCAGGATTGTCGCCGCCTGTGAGAAACTTTTATACTTTGCCGCATAATAAAAAATACGGTAATAATCATAGGTAACTTCCATCTTCCTGCTCCTTGTTCCGTATATCTCCGGCATATCCAGTGCCGCCTTTAACTGAACGGAATCGTAACCGGTGTACAGTCAAATTTTTCAAAATAACTGTCGGCCAGATGTTCCTCTTCGCCTTCGATCAGAAGATGCATCTTCTCTCCCATTCTTATCGTCATCAGTCCCACGATCGATTTGGCATCGATCTCGAAACGTCCTGTCACATCCTTTACCGTAATATCTGCATTCATCTTCTGGCAAACATTACAAAAAGTCATCAATTGTCCTGTAGTCATAAAACGTATATTCTTCTGTACCATAATAGGTTAACCCTCCGCAAGTCTTTTTTTCCTGATGTCTAGTTTACACAATATCGTACAATTTGAGAAATATCTCTTTGAAATGTCTGATATGTCATTTGAACATATCAGTCGTTTCTTTATTTTACATACTACATAGCAGTTTGTCAACACTATCGGTCATTTAAATTTTTATATTCTCGATACTCTGCCAGTGGCATATATGCCGGACGAATAATCTTATCCACATTGATCAGCTCTTCCAGACGATGTGCACTCCATCCAACGATTCGCGCTGCGGCAAAGATCGGCGTATAAAGCTGCTCCGGAATTCCAAGCATATGGTAAACCAGTCCGCTGTAAAAATCGACATTTGCATTTACCCCTTTATACATCTTTCTTTTTTCGGCAATGATTTCCGGTGCCATATGTTCCACTTTCTCATAAAGTGCGTATTCTTTATCGTATCCTTTTTCATGTGCAAGCTGAGCCACAAATTTCTTGAAAATCTCAGCACGTGGATCAGATACTGAATAAATCGCATGACCCATTCCATAGATCAGACCTTTTTTATCAAACCTCTCCCTTGCAAGCAGACCTTCCAGATATGCTCTTACCTCATCGTCATCTTCCCAGTCTTTGACCTCTTCTTTCATATCAGCAAACATCTGCGTCACTTTGATGTTCGCACCGCCGTGCTTCGGACCTTTTAACGATGCCATTGCAGCAGAAATTGTAGAATAGGTGTCTGTTCCGGACGAAGTGACAACGTGGGTAGTAAATGTAGAGTTGTTTCCACCACCGTGATCCATATGCAGCACAAGTGCCATATCCAGGATCCTTGCTTCCAGCTCCGTATACTGTCGGTCTTCACGAAGCATCATCAGAATATTTTCCGCGGTGGACTTCTGCGGATCCGGTGCATAGATGTACATATCCTGACCCTGACGATAATTGTATGCATGATATCCGTAGACCATCAGCATCGGAAATTCACTGATCAGGTTCAGACACTGTCTGAGAACATTCGGGATTGAAGTATCATCAGCTTTTTCATCGTAAGAATACAGATTCAGAATCGCCCTTGAAATATTGTTCATCATATCATGGCTCGGTGCCTTCATAATAACATCGCGCACAAAATTCGGCGGAAGTGTCCTTCTCTCCGTCAGTGTCTCATGAAACCCATCCAGCTGTACAACCGTCGGAAGTTCACCAAAAAGAAGCAGATATGCAATTTCTTCATATCCAAAATGATCCGCATCCAGGAATCCACGAACCAGATCCTTGATGTTATAGCCTCGATAATACAAATTACCGGCACACGGAACTTCTTCGCCATTTACAATCTTTTTGGCACATACATCGGAAATGTTGGTAAGTCCCGCAAGGACTCCTTTTCCGTTTACATCACGGAGACCTCTTTTTACATCATGCTTTACAAAAAGTTCTTTGTCGATCCCGGTATTCGCTTCACATAATCCGGCAAGTTCCTTGATTTTCGGCGAAATATCAAACAGAATGCTATCCAGATCTTTCGCACTGTTCACTGAATTTGTCATACACCTACTCCTTTCTGTTAAAGACTCTGCAAATACTGCAGAAAGTATGAATGAAGGACGGAAACACGCACTTTTAGCATCGTCCCCCGTCCCTTCTTCTTATTTGTAAACTACTTACTACTTGTTGGAAAATATGGTCTCAATGAATCTGCCACACTGCTGATCGGCATTGTCTGAAGCCATACATGTCCCGGTCCTGTAATAACCGTATTAAATAATCCTTCTCCGCCAAAGACAATATTCTTAAGTCCCGGCACAGTCTGGATATCCATCTGGCATGTTACACTCATCGCTGCCAGATAACCGGAATCAATCACGATCTGCTGACCAGGTTGTAATTCGTATTCTACCACATGTCCATCGAATTCTGCAAATACAATTCCATTTCCGGATACCTTCTGCAAGATAAATCCTTCTCCTCCAAATAGTCCTGAAGCCACTTTCTTGTGAAAATGAACAGATATATTTACTCCAGGTTCGCCAGCAAGGAATGCTTTTTTCTGAAAAATATATTCTTGCCCCGGTCCGATTTCAAATGCCTTGATCGAACCCGGAAAGCTGGATGCAAATGCGATCAGTCCATTTCCTCCCTGTGCGGTATAGATATTCTGGAACATCGCTTCTCCAGAGAACATTCTTCCAAATGCTTTTCCAAATCCTCCATTTGTCGAAGTCTCCATCTTCATATTCGGAGACATCCATGCCATGGATCCCCGCTCTGTGATCATCCGCTCGCCAGCTTCCAGATGGCAGATCACTACCGGAAGGGTATCACCCTTGATTTCATACTTCATGCTCCATTTCCTCCTTTATAATATTAGTCAGTCTGGCAAATTCTTCCAGATCCAGTGCTTCTCCCCGGACACTGCTTCCTTTTCCGAGTTTCTCTATCGCAGCAGTAATGACTTCCTTCGAAAGATTCAGCTCTCCTGAATTCTTAAGGCCATTTGCCAAAGTCTTCCTCCTCTGATTAAAGGATGCCCGTATAAGGCGGAACATCAGCTTTTCATCCATAACCTCTACCGGAGGCTTCTGATGTCTTGTCAGGCGGATTACTGCTGAGCCGACTGCCGGACGCGGCATGAAACAGTTCGGGGGTACATTTGCAACAATATACGGCTCTGCATAATACTGTACAGCAAGTGAAAGTGCACCATAATCCTTTGTTCCCGGTCCTACCTGCATACGGTCAGCCACTTCTTTCTGTACCATAACCGTAATACTCTCAAGCGGCACATGGCTTTCAAATAAGCCCATGATGATCGGTGTCGTTATATAATATGGAAGATTCGCAACCACCTTGATCGGCCGTCCTCCGTTCTTCTCCTTTGCAAGTGCTGCAATATCCACCTTCAGGATATCTTCATTGATGATCGATACGTTGTCATATTCTTTCAGCGTGTCTTCAAGAATTGGAATCAGTGCACGGTCTATCTCAACTGCAGTTACTTCTCTTGCCGCACAGGCAAGGTACTGTGTCATCGTCCCGATTCCAGGGCCGATCTCCAACACGTAATCATCCTTTGTGATCTCGGCTGCACGAATGATCTTATCCAGCACATGCTCATCGATCAGAAAGTTCTGTCCAAATTTTTTCTGAAAATTAAAATTATATTTTTGCAGAATCTCAATGGTATTCTGCGGATTTCCAAGTGTAGGTGTTTTCATCTGTTATTCTCCTGATTATTCATTGCCTGCGTCTTAGATGCCGTACAGATCTCTCGCATTTTTCTCTGTCACAGCGATCACTTCTTCCTGACTCATCTCTTTTAACTCTGCAATTTTCTCAGCCACATACCGGATATAAGAAGACTGATTCCGTTTGCCACGGTACGGCTCCGGTGCCATATACGGGCAGTCTGTCTCCAGCACGATCTTCTCGATCGGGATCGCAGCTGCGACATCTTTTAATTTCTTTGCATTCTTAAATGTGACGACTCCACCGATTCCAATATAGAATCCCATCTTCACATATTCTTCAGCCATTTCACGTGAATAGGAATAGCAGTGAATAACTCCGTCAAGTCCCTGTGCATAATTTTTCATGATATACATGGTATCTGCGGCAGCTTCCCTGCTGTGGATAATTACTGGTTTCTTTACTTCTCCCGCGAGCTCCAGCTGGCGGATAAACCACTTCTGCTGTACCTCATGCGGTTCATTATCCCAATAATAATCCAGACCGATCTCTCCGACTGCAACCACTTTTTTGTTACAGCAGAGTTCTTTCATGTGCTGGATCTTATCTTCGTTAAGTTCTCCAACCTCATCCGGATGCACACCGATTGCAGCATAAACATGTGGATACTTTCCGGCAAGTGTCAAAACCTTCTCACAGGATTCATAAGTCGCACTTACATCCACGATTGTTCCAACTCCAAGATCCGGCATAGATTTTAAAAGCTCATCCCGGTCCCCGTCAAACTGTTCATCATCATAATGTGCATGTGTATCAAATATCATTTCCTTCGTCTCGCTTTCTTTTTACTGACTGCTCTAAGATGTTCTAAGTATACCACACATTCTTAGCCGCTGAATAGTCACTTTTTTTACTTGCTTATCCGGTTTCTTCTATGTATACTATAGATAGTGCAAATAGATCACATCTGCAAATGTATGGGGAATATATTTCTGAAGATTCTGATCAGATATTATAGGAGGATTTTAAAATGAAAGTATTTGACACTGTAAACAATGTCGAGCTGGAAGCCGACACAAAGAAACTTGTAGACATTATGGTAGACGGACGCCAGGTTGATGTATACCTGAAAGAAAAAAAGTCTGATGAAGACGGATACATGAGCTGGGATGTAGAGCATTGGTCAGCAATCGACAAAAAGCGTTTCATCCGCTGCTACTCTCTGGAAGGTCGTGTCCTCAGCGAGTCTACTGGTCACAACATCTATGACCTTTACAATGAATTCAAACCGGAAGATGCTTTAAAGGTAGAGCTCAGCTAATCTCTGCTGTATTCTACATAAGACGGTAATGAAATTCCGGACGGGCAGAATTTTCTGTCCGTCTTTTATTGTACAAAAATGTACTCTGATTCTGCACAATGTCTTTTCTGAGATACTTTTTCATTTCCTCTTGTCAAATCCGGCATACCGCGCTATAATTCTATTTGTACAAGTTCATATGTACCAGGGAGCTGGAGATTGCCGGCTGAGAGGGGATTTATTTATCCCGACCTGTAACCTGATTTGGATAATGCCAACGGAGGGAATGTATACCATGTATTTGATAGAGATGCCTCCGCATCTTTTATTTTTTACATGACATATCAGGAACACGAAGATGATGTGTTCAGTGATTACGGACAGCAGGAACTCCACTCAGGTGTGGGGTTCCTTTTTTGTGTATACAATGAGACAGGAAGTTCATTTTGAAAGGAGAACTCTACTATGAAACAAAATAATACAACAAAGAAACTCGCACTTGCCGGTGTTCTCACCGCGCTTGCAATCGTCGGAAGCTTTATCAGTGTACCGGTTGCCGGAAGCAAATGCGCTCCGGTACAGCATATGGTCAACATTCTTGCCGCCGTAACACTTGGTCCTGCATGGGGCGTTGGCATTGCATTCTGTGCAAGTTTACTCCGCAATCTGCTCGGCCTCGGAAGCCTTATGGCTTTCCCTGGAAGCATGGTCGGTGCTTTATGCTGTGGTCTTGTCTACAAAAAATGCCACATCTTAAGTCTTACCTGCCTTGCCGAAGCGATCGGAACCGGATTCCTTGGCGCACTTGCCGCTTATCCGGTTGCTTTGTATCTGATGGGAATTGCGCCGGCAGGACTTTTCGTTTATGTCGTTCCATTCCTTATTTCCACTGTCGCAGGAAGCATCCTTGCTTTCATCCTGATCACAGTTCTGGAAAAAGGCGGCGTTATGTCACAGATCAAAGAAGCATAATCATCATTCATTCTTACAGCACTCTGCTGTAAATGAAACCGCGTTACACCGGGGACACCACCTTGTATCGCGTAATAAAAGGCAGAGATTTTCAAATAAAATCCTGTTCATTGCCGGAAATTTTCCGACAAAGGCGTTAGCAATTCTATCATTTCGAACTGGAAGTGTACCCATCAGGCTGTGTCTGGTTTTTTTCGTGTACGCTGTCCGTGTTTTGCTGACGCCAGATTTTTGTGATACTCACATACAAATGATGTTGGGGCAAAAGATATTTTGACCCCTTTGATACCAGATTGCTACGTGCTTTTGACCCTGGTATCAGACAAATAAGAAACGGAGGCAAAACAACATGAGAAATTACACAACCCAGATGGACGCTGCCAGAAAAGGAATTCTGACTCCTGAAATCGAAACTGTAGCAAAAAAAGAACATATGCCGGTTGAAAAACTGATGCAGCTTGTCGCAGAAGGTAAGGTTGCCATCTGTGCAAATAAAAAACATACCTGCCTTGATCCGGAAGGTGTCGGAAGCATGCTTCGTACCAAGATCAATGTTAACTTAGGTGTTTCCCGCGACTGCAAAGACTACGATATCGAAATGCAGAAAGTTATGAGTGCCGTTAATCTCGGCGCAGAAGCAATCATGGATCTTTCCAGCCACGGTAATACCCAGCCATTCCGCCAGAAGCTGACTCACGAGTGCCCGGCTATGATCGGAACCGTACCGGTTTATGACAGTGTTATTCATTATCAGAGAGACCTGGCAACTCTTACTGCACAGGATTTTATTGATGTTGTCCGTCTTCATGCTGAGGATGGCGTGGACTTCGTCACACTTCACTGTGGAATCACAAGAAAAACCATCGAACAGATCAAAAAACATAAACGTAAAATGAACATCGTAAGCCGTGGTGGAAGTCTTGTCTTTGCATGGATGTGCATGACCGGAGAAGAAAACCCATTCTATGAACATTACGATGAAATCCTCGACATCTGCGAAGAATACGACGTAACTATTTCTCTTGGTGATGCCTGCCGTCCGGGATGTCTTGCCGACGCAACAGATGTATGCCAGATTGAAGAACTTGTACGTCTCGGAGAATTGACCAAACGTGCATGGGATCATAATGTACAGGTTATGGTCGAAGGACCTGGACATGTGCCGCTGGATCAGGTTGCTGCCAACATGAAAGTGCAGCAGAGCATCTGCATGGGCGCACCGTTCTATGTACTTGGACCTCTTGTTACTGATATCGCTCCTGGATATGACCATATCACAGCTGCCATCGGTGGAGCTGTTGCCGCTATGAGCGGAGCTGCTTTCCTTTGCTACGTTACACCGGCAGAACACCTTGCTCTTCCAAACGTAGAAGATACCAAACAGGGAATCATTGCTTCTAAAATTGCCGCTCACGCTGCCGATATTGCAAAAGGTATCCCGCATGCACGTGATATCGATGACAAGATGGCAGATGCACGCCGTGTTCTTGACTGGGATGCACAGTACGCCTGCGCTCTCGATCCTGAAACAGCAAAGGCAATCCGTGACAGTCGTAAACCAGAAGATGACCACAGCGATACCTGCAGTATGTGCGGAAAATTCTGTGCTGTAAGAAGTATGAACAAAGCACTTGCCGGAGAATATATTGATATTCTGTAAACTTAAAGATTACTTGCAAAAGAAGAGAATCGGAAATTATCCGGTTCTTTTCTTTTTCACTAATTTTCGCTCTATTTGTTCTATAAAATATAGCACTTTGCCAGTGGTAAATTTTCGGGTTTGATGTATAATTATTACACAGCAAAAAGGATGCAACGGGAGGGAAAGGTTTATGAAAAATAAAATAATATGGAAAGATGTTACTCTTATTGTACTTGCTATTCTCCTTATTTTTTCTATGTGCAGAATACATACACTCAAACAGTCGAACAAAAAACTGTACTCACAAAATCTGGAGCTGAATCACCAGCTTGCCACACTGAAAGAAAAGAATGCAGGTTTAGAATCAAAGCTGAACAGCGAAGAAAGTATCACAGATGAAAAAAAATCAGACAATTCTCAATATTAAAAATTGAGGAGAAGTTTCCAGATCCTGGATTCTTCTCCTCGTTTTTATTTATCCAATCATTTAATTAACAGATTTCTGCTCCTGCCGGCATCTTCTTCTCCGGTGTCATCAGCGCAAGATTACCATCTGCATCTTCTGCGCAGAGCAACATACCTTCTGAAAGCACTCCGGCGAGTTTTGCAGGTTTCAGGTTCACAAGAACCATAACCTTCTTACCTACCATTTCTTCCGGTGTATAGTGTGCTTTGATTCCGGAAACGATCTGTTTTACCTGACTTCCGATCTTAACCTGTGAGCAGAGCAGTTTCTTGGATTTCTTGACTGCTTCGCAGGAAATGATCTCGCCTACCTGGAACTGCATCTTTTCAAAATCTTCAAAAGTGATCTCCGGTTTTGCTTCGATGTCGATTCCTTCTTCTTCCTCTTTCTTTTCTTCTTCAACCTTTGGATGAAGCTCTTCTACTTTTTTCATGACTTCTTCCAGGTCGAGTCTCTGGAACAGGATTTCCGGTTTTTCTACCACATGTCCGCCACCAAGCTGTGCCAGGATCTTTTCAGCTGTTTCCGGCATGAAGGATTCAAGCAGTTTTGCACCTTCGGAAATGCTTTGGATCAGATTCCAGAGTACTGTCTCCAGACGATCCTTCTTGTCTTCTTCTTTTGCCAGTGCCCACGGCATGGTCTCATCGATATATTTGTTGCAGCGTTTGAACAGATTAAAGATCTCTGTGATCGCATCCGCCACACGCAGCCCGTCCATTTTCGCATCAACCGCTTTCGGTGTATTGTCGATCACCGCTTTCAGATCTGCATCGACATCCTCCGCCGCTCCTTTATCGGAAACAACGCCGCCAAAGTATTTATTTGTCATAGAAACTGTACGGTTTACAAGGTTTCCTAATGTATTGGCAAGATCGGAATTTAAACGTTCTACCATAAGCTCCCATGTGATCACTCCGTCATTTTCAAACGGCATCTCATGAAGAACGAAATAACGTACTGCATCTACCCCGAAGAAATCAACAAGCTCGTCTGCATAAAGAACATTTCCTTTTGATTTGCTCATCTTCCCGTCTCCCTGAAGAAGCCACGGATGACCGAATACTTGCTTCGGAAGCGGAAGCCCAAGCGCCATTAAAAAGATCGGCCAGTAGATCGTATGGAAACGGATAATGTCTTTTCCGATCAAATGCAGGTCAGCCGGCCACAATTTTGCATACTGTTCCGTGCTGTCTCCGTCTGCATCATAACCGATTCCCGTGATATAGTTTGTCAGCGCGTCAAGCCATACATAAACGACATGCTTATCGTCAAAATCAACCGGAATTCCCCACTTAAACGAAGTTCTGGATACGCACAGATCCTGAAGTCCCGGAAGAAGGAAGTTGTTCATCATCTCATTTTTTCTGGAAACAGGCTGAATAAATTCAGGATGTGTATTAATATGCTCGATCAGTCGGTCTGCATACTTACTCATTTTGAAGAAATACGCTTCTTCTTTCGCCGGTTGCACTTCTCTTCCGCAGTCAGGACATTTTCCGTCTACGAGCTGTGACTCTGTAAAGAAAGACTCGCACGGCGTACAGTACATTCCTTCGTAATGACCTTTATAAATATCGCCCTGATCATACAGCTTTTTGAAAATCTTCTGTACCTGCTTCTCATGGTCTTCGTCTGTCGTACGAATGAATTTGTCATAGGACGTATCCATCAGATCCCATATCTTCTTGATCTCAGCGGAAACACCGTCTACAAATTCTTTCGGTGTAACGCCCGCTTCTTCTGCTTTCAGTTCGATCTTCTGACCATGCTCATCTGTTCCTGTCTGAAAAAATACATCATACCCCTGACTTCTCTTATAACGGGCAACCGCATCTGCCAAAACGATCTCATATGTGTTTCCGATATGCGGCTTGCCGGAAGTATAGGCAATCGCCGTCGTAATATAATATTTCTGTTTCTCTGACATAGTTTTCTCTCCTT
>ERZ507027.1388-NODE-1388-length-12752-cov-4.000158_pt1 | contig 12752 bp, 7 predicted proteins | sample MGYA00513163_ERZ507027 | MGnify/ENA metagenome assembly ERZ507027
TCGGCCCAAAGGAACTGGCCTCGGCAGACCCGACGGTTGATGTCGGGCCAGAGTGCGTTTTGCCCGCTGTAAGCGGACAAAACGCACGGTTCGGAGCGAAATCCCCTTGACAGAAAAGGGCTATGCCCTTTTCTGTCAGTCCCCCACGTACTCCGACGGGTCGATGACCTTGCCGTCCTTGCTGACGGAGAAGTGCAGGTGCGCGCCCATCTCCGTCTCGGCGCTCGCGGTCGAGCCGACCTGCCCGATCACGTCGCCCGCGGCGACCTCCTGCCCCACCGTGACAGGTGGATCCTTCTGCAGGCAGCTGTACTGCGTGCTGTAGCCGCCCGCGTGCTCGATGACGACGGTTGTGCCCATGAGCTCGTCGTCCTCGACCTTCACGACCTTGCCGCTTGCGGCGGTCTTGACGCTGTCTCCCTCGGCGGCCTGAATGTCGATGCCGCTGTGTGTGCGCCAGTCGGCCATCGTCTCGTCATAGAGAAGCTCCGTCGTGCTGAACACGGTCACGGTCGTCCCGTCGAGCGGGGAGACGACCTGCGGCAGCAGATCCTCAGGCTGGGCGGGCTCCATCGTCGGGGCGGCGGGCTCGTCCGCATCGTCCGGCTCCGGCTGACTGGGGACGGTCCACTCCGGCTGGAGTACCGGCGTGTCGCTGGGCTCCGGGGTCGTGGGCTGCTGGGGTCTGAGGAGGGTATAATAGCCGATTACGCCGGCTGCCACAAGGCAGAAGGCAAGGGCTATGTAAAAGCCCCTGCCGCCGAACACGGCCTTTACCTTTTCTCCGTTCCATCTGCTCATATGCGCCTTTCCGGGCCGGCGCACGGCCGGCCGCCGCGCGTTTCCCGGCCCGCGGCACGCCGAACAGTCCCATAAAAAGGACCTCTGCCTCCAGTGTGGACAGGCAGAGGTTTTTTTATACGCACAGCGCGTTTTTCGCGGAAATTCCGGCGCTTAAAACTCGTTTTTGATCGACCGGCGCAGCAGCTGGTTGAGCATCTCCTGCGGCGCGGCGCCCTCATAGAGGATGTCGTATACCGCCCGGCAGATCGGCAGCTCCACCCCGTATTTCTCCCCGAGCTGACACATGGCGCGCACGGTGTAATATCCCTCGGCGAGGTCAGTATACGTCTCACCGCGCACAAAGGATTCACCAAACTGGCGGTTATGACTGTAGGGGGAGAAGACCGTCGCCTCATAGTCGCCCAGATGACACAGACCATAGGCCGACAGCTCACTGCCGCCCATCGCGCGGATGAGCCGCGCCACCTCGCGCGTTCCACGGCTCATGAGGGCACCCTTCAGGCTCGAGAGCCCCTTGCCGTCGAGCATGCCCGCCGCGATGCCGACGACGTTCTTCGCCGCCGCGCCGACCTCGTTGCCGATGAGATCCGTCCCGTAGTAAAAGCGGATGAGGTCGCTCGAGAACGCCTGCACGAGCCGCTGCTTCGTCTCCACGTCGTCGCTGTCGATGACCATGCAGTTCGGGATGCCGCGGTAAAACTCCTGCACATGCCCCGGCCCCAGCCAGACGGCGACCCTGTTCGACGCGTCCACGCCCGCGCGCGCAATCTCGCTCAGGCGGCAGCCCGTTCCGATCTCGAGTCCCTTCATGCACAGAACGAACGTCTTGCTGCGCAGCCCCAGCGGCCGCAGCTCCCCGAGCAGCGCGCGCAGCCCCTGCGAGCCGATGGAGATGATGATGACCTCCGCCTCCTGCGCCGCGCGCAGGTCGGTCGTGAGCGCGATGGACGGCGGCAGCTCAAGCAGATCGTTTTTCCGCGTCTGCAGAAAGCGCTGCATCCGCGCCGAGCCCGCGCGGCCGTAGAGTGTGACCTCATGGCCGATGCGGTCGAGATACCACGTAATCAGCGAGCCCCAGCGCCCGCAGCCAATCACCGTAATTTTCATGGAAAGACCTCCTTCCGCTTCCGTGCGGAAGATATTTTTACCCATTATAGCAAAGTCGCCGCGGGAAATCAATGCGCCGCCCCAAGCCGTGCCCGTCTTAAGCGGGTATTTGTATTTTGGTATTGCCCGGCGGCGAGGAAAACAAGGCCGACCGCTTTCCTGGGCAGAAAGGGCGGGGATAAAGTTTCCGGCCGCGGTATTGACATGGATGCCGACCGCCTGACCGATGAAGCCGCCGAAGTGATTGCTGGCGGAGTTGGCGGTTACGCTGCCGAATGCGTAGCAGTTGACGGTGGTGACGCGGTTGTTGAGCCCCACAAGGCCGCTCAAACGCGGGGAAGAACCGGCGCAAATGCGGAAAAACGCGGGCGCGGCGGCCGGGGCGCGTGAAAGAGAAAATCCCCCAAAGGACTGTGCCTTTGGGGGATCTGATTTACTTCGCGTATTCGATAACCTTCGTCTCGCGCAGGACATGCACCTTGATTTGACCGGGATACTCCAGCTCGTTCTCGATGCGCTTGGCGAGCTCGCGCGCCAGAATGACCATCTGATCCTCGGACACCTGCTCGGGCTTGACCATCACGCGGACCTCACGGCCGGCCTGAATGGCGTAGCTCTTCTCGACGCCGGGATAGGAGCTCGTGATCTCCTCGAGCTTCTCCAGACGCTTGATGTAGTTCTCGAGGTTCTCACGGCGCGCGCCGGGACGCGCGGCGGAGATCGCGTCGGCCGCCTGCACCAGGCAGGCCACCAGCGTCTTGCACTCCACGTCGCCGTGGTGCGCCTGAATGGCGTGGACGATGTCCTCCTTCTCGCGGTACTTGCGGGCGTATTCCACACCGAGCGAGACGTGCGTCCCCTCGAACTCGTGGTCAAGCGCCTTGCCGATGTCGTGCAGCAGACCCGCGCGCTTGGCGGCCTGTACGTCGGCGCCCAGCTCGGCGGCCATCATGCCCGCGATATGGGACACCTCGATCGAGTGCTGCAGGACGTTCTGGCCGTAGCTTGTGCGGTAGTGGAGCTTGCCGAGCAGCTTCTGCAGCTCGGGGTGCAGCCCGCGCACGCCCGTCTCGAGCACCGCGCGCTCACCCTCGGAGCGGATGACGGCGTCGACCTCGCGGCGGGCCTTCTCGACCATCTCCTCGATGTGGGTGGGGTGGATGCGCCCGTCGGCGATGAGCTTTTCGAGCGCGAGACGCGCCACCTCGCGGCGTACCGGCTCGAAGCAGGAGACGGTGATCGCCTCGGGCGTATCGTCGATGATGAGGTCCGCGCCGGTCAGCGTCTCGAGCGTGCGGATGTTGCGGCCCTCGCGGCCGATGATGCGGCCCTTCATCTCGTCATTGGGCAGGGGAACCACACTGACGGTAATTTCGGCCACATGGTCGGCGGCGCAGCGCTGGATCGCGGTTGCGACGATCTCGCGTGCGCGCTGGTCGGCCTCCTCCTTGGCCCGGGTCTCGATCTCCTTGATCTTCAGGGCCGTTTCATGCGTGACCTCGGACTCAACCTGAGAGATCAGGTATTCCTTGGCCTGGTCGGCGGTCAGGCCGGAGATGCGCTCGAGCATCTCGGTCTGGCTGCGCTTGATGGTGCGGATTTCCTCCGCTTCACGGTCGGCGGCGGCGTGCTTGGCAGCAAGCGCCTCCTCCTTCTTCTCGATCGTATCCATCTTGTGATCGAGGTTTTCCTCTTTCTGCTGCAGTCTGCGCTCCTGCTTCTGGATGTCGGCGCGGCGTTCCTTGACTTCCTTCTCGTATTCGGTGCGGCTTTTCAAAATCTCTTCTTTTGCTTCAAGAAGTGCTTCCCGCTTCTTATTTTCCGAGCTCTTGATGGCTTCGTTGATAATGCGCGTGGCTTCTTCCTCCGCGCTGGAGATTTCTTTTTCCGCTACGTTCTTGCGATGGCGAATACCGAGGAGGAAAAAAACGACCGCGGCCACGACAAACGCAGCCGCAGCAATCAGCACTGCAATGCCGGTTTTCATCATGGTGGGTGTTTGCCTCCTGTTGTTTTGGTGTATGAAAACGGTCTCCCGTTTTTATAGCAGATAACAATCGGGAAATTCCCCTTGTTCTCCCGATGATAATCCTTTCTAATTTTAAACGGATTGCACAAAACTGTCAAGGGCAAATCGACGGGGCATCTGCAAATTTCCGGCTATGTGCGGATGAACCAGCGGCTGGCGTAGCCGAGCTGGCCGTCGTAGGAGACAACGTACCAGTCCTCATACGCGCCGAGCACCGTCACGGCGGCACCGTCCGGAATTTTTCCGATGACCGGGCCGGTGACGGCGGGGGTGCTGCGCAGATTGACCGGACCGCCCGAGGCGGTCTGCGCCGTGCCGGGCCGCGCGGGGCCGGGATAGACGAACGGCAGGCCGAAATACGCCGTCAGCGACTGCACAAGGCTCTGGGCGATGGGGTCGATGTTGTTTTCGATCCACTGTGCGTCCTCGTAGTTGTCGTGGTAGCCGATCTCGAGCAGGACGGACGGAAAGCGCGGCTGGCGCACCTCGCCGAGACTCGTGGTGGCGCGGGTCGTCACAAGCTGCGGCAGCGGGTAGATCTCGCGCAGGTTCTGCGCGAAAAGCTCCGCCGCGCGGCGGCCGTTCGCGCTTGTGGGATAGTAAAAGGCGATGATCCCGCGGGTCTGTCCCTCGCTCCCGGAGCCGGAGGCGTTGGAGTGGATCGCGAGATAGAAGTCGTAGCTGCCCTGATTGGCCTGCCGGATGGAGGACGCGGCGGTCATATCGGGGGTGTTGCGGGAGAACTGGATCCCGTTGGCGAGCAGATACGGCTCCATCGCATCGGCGATGAGGTTCATGAAATATTCCTCGCTCCCCGCGCCGGTGATATACGGGTTATACTCCTGCGTGCTGGGACTGAGATACACGGTCGGCATGGTAATCGTTCCCCTTTCAGGTGGTTTTCCCATCCTATGCCGCCGGGTGCGCGGGTGCAATCTCCCGGGGGGCTTTTCTCTGCCATAAAAAGAAGACGGCAGATTGCGCGCGGCAATCTGTCGTCCTGGTACGGGTAGTGGGGGTCGAACCCACACGAATCGCTTCACAGGAACCTAAATCCTGCGCGTCTGCCAATTCCGCCATACCCGCGTATTCGATTTTCCGCCATACCTGCGGCACGTTTTATTGTACCACAGGTATGGCGGAATCTCAAGCGTGTTTTCTCAGCTCTGCCACCAGCCGTCCGGGGCGAGGACGAGCGAATAGACGAACGACGTGCGGTTGCAGCCGAGATAGAACGTGTCGCCCGCTCGGAAGATGTTCTCCGGCTCGCCGTCGACGCCGCTGAGCGTCGCGATGGCCACGTTTTCGCCGTCCGGCGTGTCGATCACCATGCGGTGCGACGCGCTGCCGGAATAGTAGCGGATGTCGTAGATGTACCGGCCGTCCCAGAAAAAGCCCTGACTGATCTTGTCGGTCAGCGGCGTCTCGAAGGTCGAAATGGGGTTAAACGCCGCATCCGTGCGCGTCACGGTCGGCTTACCCTCCATGCCGAAGACGTATCCGTCGCTCTCCGGCAGATAGGCCACGCGGCTCTGGCGGAAGGCCGTCTCCGCAGAGCCGGTGAGCTGCAGCGTTTCCGGGTCGACGAAGTTCAGACCGAGATAGCCGTCCGTCTTGGTGCAGCGGGAGATGACGAGACGTTTGTTGACGCTGTCATAGGTGATGTCATTGCAGTGCGCCAGCTCGATCGGCTCCGAGACGAGTACCTGCGACCAGTCGGCGAGACTGTACTTGTACAGACGCACAAGGCTTGGATCCTGCGAGGAGTCGATCATGCCGAAGAAGGCATAGGTGCCGTCGGTGCCGCCGCCCTGCATGACGGTGTAGCCGTCCGTCTTCGGAACGGTGCAGACGATGTCGGCCGCGATGAACGCGGGCGTCCGGCCCGCGGCCAGCATCTTACGCACGTCGGGGCAGCCGGGAAGCTCGTCGGAGAGATAGCTGTACCCGTCCTCGAGCGTCAGGCCGCCGCTTCCGAGGATGGTGGTGAGCAGATAGTCAAGCGCCTCATACGTCAGGTATTCGTTCGTGCCGCCCACGGCGAGACAACCGTCCGCGGCCAGCAGACCGAAGCGGCTGCCGCCCGCCTGCGCGAGCTGGGTATAGAGCGCCGTGCTCGCCGCCTGCGACGTTTGCCCGATGAGCACGCGCGTACCGGACGCCTTTTCATCCAGCTTGTTGTCGTAGTTCAGCTGCACCTCACCGCCGAGCTTTGCTGCCAGCTGCTTGCGGAAAGCGACCGAGAGCGAGGTGACGGCGTTGTTCGCGTCTGCGGACAGCACCACCACCGCGCCGCCGTCCGCCGTGAGCTGTACGGGCTTTTTGCTGCCGCAGGCAGCCAGTGACAGCACCATCGCAAGCGCCAGCACCAACGTGAGCAATCGTTTCATACTTCCTCCTGTTTATCCCGCCCGCAGGCGACTGAAATTGGCAATATTATACAGCACCGCCGGGAAAAGCACAATCCTTTTCCCACCCGCACTGCGCCCTTTATAGGAAAAAGTCTCACAGAGTTCGCGGCCCGCAGGCCGCATTTTGCGGCGGCGTGTACGTCGCAAAATGCACTTTGCGCGGAGCGCAGCGAAATATTCTTCCCCCCAAAAGGCCAACGGCCTTGGGGGGAGAGCGTGCAAGCCCCTCCGGCCGAAGCCGGAGGGGCTTGCACTATGTAAAGAGTATGGGGAGTTAGCTGATCTTCTTCCTGCGCAGCAGGGCACAGCCGGCGAGGGCCGTCAGGCCAAGCGCGCTGAGCCACAGCGTCAGATGGGTGTTGTCGCCCGTCTTGACGGAGGAGTCATCCGCGGGATTTTCGGGCTGGACAGGCTGCTCGGGCTGCTCGGGCGTCGTCGGCTCGGTGGGCTGCGTTGGGTCAGTGGGCTGCGTGCCGACCTCCGCGCCGCAGACGTCGCACTTGCCGTCGCCGTCGGCGTCCGTGTGTCCCACGGCGGGGATGACCTCACCGGGGGTGACAACAGTGCCGCAGGACTTGCAGACGAGGTCACCGGTGAAGCCGTCCTCGGTGCAGGTGGCGCTCTTCACGCCGCGCAGCTCCGTGTCATGCCCGGCGGCGGGGATGACCTCGGTCTTGCTGGCGCCGCAGACGGTGCAGGTATAGGTCAGGACGCCGTCTTCGGTGCAGGCGGCCGCCTTCGTGACGGTGCCGTTATCCCAGACGTGGTTGCCGCTTTCCGAGGGGCAGGCGACGAAGTACAGACGGATCACATCGTCCTTCTGGAGCTGGTACTTGTCCAGCGTGGCATAGAGCGTATTGCCGTCTTCATCGGCACCCAAAATGGGCATCTCGCCGTTGACGGTGAACATCCAGCCGGACCAGGGGCCGTAGGCCTTGTCGCCGGAGGAGAGGGCATTGCCGTTCGGGTCGGTGATGCCGGTGATGTAGCCGGGCGTGCCGCTGTAGGTATAGCCGCTCCTGGCGAGCACATCCAGCAGGGCGTCCGCCGCGGTGCGGCCGTCACCGGCGGTGCAGGTGTAGGAGCCGCCGGTCAGGCTCGCAAACGCGCCGAAGCCATTGCCGTCGACGTTGACGGTCACGGTGATGGGCTGGAGATTGGGATCCTCAATGCCCTCCGTGCCGATTACGGTGACGGTGGTGGAGATGGGCTGCTTATAGAACTTGGCGAACTGCGTGTAGGCGGGATCGCTCTGGAACTTCTCGTAGTACTTGGCGTACTCGGTGTAGGTCAGAACGCTGTCGATGGTGATGCGGGTGTTATACTTGGGCTGGGTCAGCAGCAGGTTCTCGTGGGAGACGACGGCGCTGTTGCTGGAGCGGAAGCAGCGGTACTGCTGCGCGTCGTACCAGCCGGGGATGTCGTCGGCCTTGACGCCGACGGCGTTGTAGGAATCCATGTCGCGGACAAACTTATAGCCGTCGCCGTCCGGGACGATCTCGATGAACGAGCGCATGTCGCCGGTGATGCGGTCGCGGTCGCTGTTTGCCTTGCGGATGCCCTCCCAGTAGACGTCCTCGGTGCAGACCTTCGTCATGAAGGCCGACGCCGCGTCCAGCTCGTCCTGTGTCAGGGGCTGGACGGTCAGGGTGATGTCCTTGCTCGCGAGCACGGTCATGGAGTCGTAGTCCTTGCCCTCGCCGCTGGGACGGGAGAGAATCTTCACCGTTACGGTGACGGTCTTGGCGCTCTGGCCGGGCAGCGGGCGGTAGGTCACCATGCGCGCGACGTTCGCCGTGGCCGGATCGGCGGAGACGATCACGCTGTCGTCGCTCGTGCAGAGTAGGATGGGCGTGTACTTGCCGTCGAAGTCCTGGTTATAGTCGCGGTAGGCGATGGTATTGAGCTGCCGCGTGGTGGGGAACTGGATGTCGGAGGTGACGCTCGCGGTGTCGATGGACGCGCTATCCTGCGGATCGTGCAGACCGTATTCGGTCAGCGCGGCCTCGAGCAGGGCCTGATAGTCGAGCTCGCGGGGCGTGGTGTCGCGCTTGACGTCGACGGTGTAGACCCTGCTGACCGTGAGATCCTCGCGGCCGTTATAGGTCAGCGTCAGCGTCAGGGTCACGGAGGTGTCCTGCTTCGGGAGCGTCACCGTGGCCTTGTAGGGGGAGAAATAGGGGTAGGAGACGTCGCTGACGGAGATGACGGCCGTGTCGCTGGAGCTCCACGCGGCGGTCGTCCACAGTTCAAGATCATCGCTCTCGTTATAGTCGACGCTGCCCGCGTCCACACCGGCCTTCAGGGGATACTTGGGCAGGCTGGTGAGATCGTCCGCGCTCTCCACCGTCTCGGGGACGGTGATGCGGTCGGCCACGGTGCGCAGGGCGGCCATGGCCTTCGCCTCATCGAGACCGATGATGAAGTAGCACCCGGTGCTCTCCCGGGTATAGGTCTTGCCGTCGGTACCCTGACAGCTCAGGACGACGGTGGGGCGGACATTGCCCTCGGAGGCGGACGTGGTGCCGTTCGGGTTCCACTTATACTGGATCGTACCGTCGGCGGCGATGCCCACATAGGTCCAGCTGTTGGAGACGGCCTCCTTCATCGTCACGGTGACGTTCGTGATCCCGGCGGCGGCCAGCTTGGCGCGGATCATGGTCAGGGCATTTTCGTCTGTGCCGTAGGCGGGGGTGTAGTTGCCGGTGATGGCGGTGTCAGCGGCGCTGAGCTTCTCCTCGGCCGCAGTCTGCTCGGGGGACTTCTTCTCCGTCCAGATGGCGTAGAGGTTAAACGTCTCGTTGTCCGAGCTGCCGTCCCAGTAGTCATCGTCCCACGCGCGGTTGATGGTGGCGCCGTCGGCGTAGGCGACGGTGGAGCCGGAGCTGCTGGTGCCCCAGCCCGCGAACTCATAGCCCTCGCGGGAGAAGGCGCACTTCGTCAGCGCGGCGTCCTGCCCGAAGGGGACAACCTGATCGGCCATCGTGCCGGTGGTGGTGCTCTTGTCGCTGTACTTGATGTTGAACTTGATGATGTACTGGTAGTCGCGCCACTTGGCGATCAGCGTCACCTCGTCGCCGGAGAACACGGTATCCTTGGTGACGGCCTCGCCGAAGGAGCCGTCGGCGTTCTTGACGTACCAGCCCTCCAGCGCCTTGTTGGCGGGGAAATAGGTGTTGCTGGTATAGGGCAGACTGCTGTACACCTTGTCGGGCGTCACGGTCTTGTCCGCGATGGTGTTCTTGTAGCCGTTGCCGTCGAAGTGGACGGTGATGCCCTTCGTCCAGTGGGCATACATGACAAAGCCGTTTTCGGCATCGGCGGCGGTGAGCTTATAGGACAGGCTGATTTCATTGCCGCCCTCAGCCGCGTCGAACCAGCCGTCAAAGATGTAGCCCGTCCGGATGGGATCGGCCACCTGACTGAACTTGGAGCCGCCGCTCTCGGTGACGATATAGTTGTAGTTGCTGCCGACGATGCCGGTGCGGGTGATATCCTCCGCCCCCTCGTAGTTGAGCTTCAGCGTGACATCCACGGGCAGGCCTCTCCACGCGGCATAGAGCGTGACGGTCTTGCCTTGCTCGCTGGCGAGGTTTCTGACGGTCTGTTCGTCCTGATAGGTGCCGTAGGAGGTGCCGGAATAGGTTCCCCAGCCGCTGAAGCTGTAGCCCGGGCGGGTGAAGGCGTTCTTCGGCAGCGTGACCTCCTCGTCATAGGCCGCGGAGATGCTCTCCATCGTGCCGGTGCCCTCGTTCGCGCTGAAGGCGATGGTATAGGTGATGGCCGTCCACTTCGCCGTGCAGGTTATATCACCCGTGATGACCGTCTCCGCGGTCAGCTGCGTATCGCCGCTGAACCAGCCGCCGAAGGTATAGCCGCGCTTGGCGGGGGCGGCGGGCAGACGGCTGCCGATGGCGCTGCTTTGCGGGACGAGAACCTCCGTGGTGCTGCCGTCGTTGTCAAACGTGACGGTATAGGCGTCCGCCCACACCGCATACAGGTCGAGATCCGCTTCAAGCGTGACGGCGGCACCGTCCTGATACAGAACCTCGCCGCCGGCCGAAGCGGCCCAGCCCACGAAGACCTTGCCGTCACAGGTGAAGGCGTTGGCCGGCAGGGTGCCCTTGCCGCCGTAGATCTTCTGCTGGACGGTATCGTCCGTGCCGTTGTTGGCGTGGAGCGTGACGAGCAGAGGCGTCCCGGCGGAGAAATTCCGCAGATAGACGCAGTCGTCGTTCTTGTCGGTGCTGCTGTCCTTCTTATAGACAACCTGCAGCACGTCGCCGCTCTTGGCGTCGATCTCCAGCGGCTTCCAGCTCTGGTCGCCGCTCTCGCCGTTTACGAGCGTGGTGCTCCCGAGCGTGATGGTACACTTGTCGTAGCGGATCTCGGAGGAGACCTTGTACTCAAAGGTCATGTGGACATCGCTCGTGAAAGTGAGCTGCAGCGTGCTGCTGGAGCTGCTCTTGCCCGCGTTGCCGGATATGAGGACGTCCTCACCGTCAAGCGTCGTGACCTTCCACTTGTTCGTGCTGCCGGGGGCGCCGGGCTCGGTTTCCGCGATGACCGGCAGACCATCAAAATAGCCCTCGAGCGTCGCCGCGGCAAAGGCCGTCACGGGGACGAGACTCAGCGCCATGATGAGGGCGAGCAGCATGGAGAGAATGCGCTTTTTCATGTGTTCTTCCCTTTCGTGCAAATTTCGCGCCGACCGGCCGGGCGCTGCTTCTGCGCGCAAAAAAGCCTGCGCCGCCGCAGCGGTGCAGGCTCACATATCCAGAGACAAAGGACAGAATCCGTGAGACGACCCGGTGTAGGCAGGCGCCCGACCGGACGGTCAGCGTATCTGACTTATCCGGCGCAGCCCGGCATCACAGTGACCCACTCGTGGGGAATCTCACCCCATTCCGCCCGCCCCTCTGACAGGGCAGACCGTCCGATCCATATGCTCTTTTACGCCGGGCAGACGCTCCCGGCAGAAATCGTATGCGATAACCGGAGTATAGCACAGGTGAGCTTTTATTGCAAGGGGGGAACGGTGTATTTGCGCCCGCGCCGCGAACGCTCCGGGGCGATAATCGGGCGGGAGGAAGCCATAGACTTCCTCCCGCCCGGTATTTGTTGTTTATTGAATGATGTTGATGTTTCAAAAAATTTGCCGGTTGACTTACTTCTTGAACTCCCCGTTCGCGGCGGCGGTCAGGTAGGCATTGATGAACCCATCAATGTCACCGTCCATGACGGCCTGGATGTTGCCCATCTCGTAGCCGGTGCGGGTGTCCTTGGCGAGGGTGTAGGGCATGAAGACATAGGAGCGGATCTGACTGCCCCACTCGATCTTCATCTGCACGCCCTTGATGTCAGAAATTTTCTCGGCATGCTGCTGGATCTTCAGTTCGATCAGCTTGGCACGCAGCTGCTTCATACAGTTGTCCTTGTTCTGGAACTGGGAACGCTCCTGCTGGGAGGCCACCACAATGCCGGTGGGCTTGTGGATCAAGCGGACGGCGGAGGAGGTTTTGTTGATGTGCTGGCCGCCGGCACCGGAGGAGCGGTAGACCTGCATTTCGATGTCCTCCGGGCGGATCTCCACCTCTACGTCATCAGGCAGCTCCGGCATGACCTCCACAGCGGCAAAACTGGTCTGGCGGCGGGCGTTGGCGTCAAAGGGAGAGACGCGGACCAGACGGTGGACGCCGTGTTCGCTCTTGAGGTGTCCGTATGCGTTGTCGCCCTGGATCATAATGGTTGCGGATTTGATGCCGGCCTCGTCGCCGTCCAGGTAATCCACCACCTGGTAGGTGAAATCGTGCCGCTCTGCCCAGCGGGTATACATACGGTAAAGCATCTGCGCCCAGTCCTGGGCCTCGGTGCCGCCCGCGCCGGCGTGAAAGGTGAGGATGGCATTGGAGCCGTCATACTCGCCGGTGAGCAGAGTGGACAGCTTGGCCTCCTCTATCTCGGCCTCCAGCTTGGCGAAGCCCTCCTCCACTTCGGGAACCAGAGTCTCGTCCTCGGCCTCGTTGCCCAACTCGCACAGGGTCATCAGGTCGTCCCACTGGGTCTTGCGCTTTTGCTGGCCCTCAATCTTGTCCCGTAGCTGCTTGACCCGCTGCTGCACCTTTTGGGCCTTCTCCAGGTTGTCCCAAAAGCCGTCGGAAGCGCTCTCCGACTCCAGCATCTCCACCTCCCGGATGGCCGTCTCCAGGCCCAAGGCCTGGTCCAGCTCGTCCAGCTCCGGGCGCAGATTGTTGAGCTTTACCTTGTATTCATCAAACTGAAGCATGTAAAACCACACTCATTTCCATAAAATAGCCCTCATATTATATCCAAAAGAGTGGAAATTGTAAAGAGAGTGGCAGGAAAAAAAAGAACGAGGGCGGGAGGTTTTATCGCTCACT
>ERZ507027.1392-NODE-1392-length-12724-cov-6.693267_pt1 | contig 12724 bp, 8 predicted proteins | sample MGYA00513163_ERZ507027 | MGnify/ENA metagenome assembly ERZ507027
TTTGCCATGCCCTTCTTTGTGTTTTTAATCTTTGTCATGATTATAGTTCCCCTTTCCTTAATATAACTATTTCTTTTTTGGGTAAAGATTCCTAGACATAATCTGTCTGTTATGGTTAATAATAGTGCTTTCACCACTTTTTGTCAAGGGTAATGCTCAAGAATTTTACGATTTTTTTAAATTTCATACACTTCAAAAGCATTTATTTTCCTTGATTTTTCAGGTTTAAAATCTATAACTTGTTACAAATGTGGTGAGTTTTTCTTGTTTATCACAAGATGATGTAGTATTCTCTTTTTTACCGATTCTAACAGTTAATCCTGATCTGTTCTGGAAGCTGGCTTACAATCTTTCTTTCTCCGAATAATTTATGATAGAATTCATATCCTGAATTAGAGTCTTCTGTTATTACCAGATCTGGTTGGATATCCTCTTTTGCCTGCAAATTATATAACTGATAAGTTTCATTATATATTCTTTTGGCGTTTTGATATTTCTGACTGTCTCGCTCTTGTCTCATGCCGTAAATTTCTTCGATACTATATGGTAAATGTTCCAGACTATCCCTTGTGACCAAAACGAAATAATTGTCACTGCCTTTTACCATTCTGGTAAATTCTTTACTGCGCAAAAATGGTGCTCCTTCATCAATAAATATAATGCATTGCTGCAGGGTGGCAAGCCTTTCTTTCCATGAAGCGTTTTCCATTACTACACATCGTTTTTCACATATTTGGGTAATTCCTGATGATATGCCATTGTTCTCATAATCAGAAATCATTCTAAGAAGTTCTGTTTTTCCTGTTGCAGAATCTCCCTGAATGACTGTGATATTTCTCTTTACTGTAAGATGATAATGAACTCGTTTGTTGTATATTTCAATATCATACTTTCCTGTCATGTTTTATTATCCCCTCAATAATCGGTTTACAATGATTTCGTCATCCAGTTCCAGCATGGAATGAACCGTTTTTCCTGTGTTTACAATATAGATATCAAATGACTGTTTTCCAAAGTCCATGATATAGCCCAGGCGAATTGTGATGTCTTTTTGTTCTGCCAGTTTTAAAATCCATTGTGCACAGTTGTTTCCGCAGGCAGATGCGTTAAATATATGATCTGGATCATTTTGCATCAATATCAGAGTTTTTACTCCTCCTGAGAGGCGTTCCGGTGGAATCGGGCCGAGAAATGGGCTGTCAATCATACATGGACCTTTTACCTCTGATCCATCTATATCTTTGATCATTTTTCTGGAAGTTTCTGATGTGATCCACTCATCTTCATATGTGTTATTGAAAAACACATCAGGATTAAAAATATAATTGTCTCCCGGATTGTCCCCAAAAAATATTTTCAGCATCTTGTATTCCTCCATTCTGTCAAAACTGATTATCTTTTCTTATTTTATCAAAAATATCTTCCTGTTTCCAGCATCACAAAAACAGCAGAGAACTTTTTTATCATTCTCTGCTGTTTCTCTACCATTTGCTTTAAGGTGTTAAAGCAAACATATTATTTCTTTCTGACAATAACCTTATCCAGATGCCAGATATCATCTACATATTCCTGGATGGTTCTGTCGGATGTGAATTTACCGCTGCATGCTGTGTTGAGGAGCGCTTTCTTAGCCCAGCCTTTTTCGTCTCTGTATGCTGCTTCTACGCGTTTCTGTGCGTCTGCATAGGAACGGAAGTCTGCGAGGATGAAGTAGCGGTCTGCTCTGTCTGTGTTCTTTGTGTTGAGAAGTGAATCGTACAGGTCACGGAAGAGTTCTGTATCATTGGAGAAGGTTCCGTTGATGAGCTGCATCAGTACCTGACGGATTTCTTCGTCTGTGTTGTAGATCACGTTTGGATCGTATCCGCCGTTGTTTTCGTAGTTGATTACTTCGTCGGAGCTTAAACCGAAGATGAATGCGTTTTCTGCGCCAACTTCTTCTACGATCTCTACGTTAGCACCGTCCATTGTTCCAAGTGTAGGAGCACCGTTGAGCATGAACTTCATGTTACCTGTACCGGATGCTTCTTTACTTGCTGTGGAGATCTGCTCGGAAACGTCTGCTGCTGCGAAGATCCACTCAGCGTTGGATACTCTGTAGTTTTCGATGAATACAACTTTGATCTTGCCGTTGATGGAAGCGTCGTTGTTTACTACATCTGCTACGGAGTTGATGAGTTTGATGATCTTCTTGGCTGTTGCGTAACCTGCGGATGCTTTTGCACCGAAGATGAATGTTCTTGGATAGAATTCCATTTCCGGATGCATCTTGATCTGGTTGTACAGATAGATAACATGCAGAATGTTCAGGAGCTGACGTTTGTACTCATGAAGTCTCTTAACCTGTACATCGAAGATGGAGTGCGGGTCTACTTCTACGCCATTGTGCTCAAGGATGTATTTAGCCAGACGCTCTTTGTTCTTGAACTTAATGTTCATGAATTCCTGGAGTGCTTTTTCATCATCTGCGTAAACTGCAAGTTTCTTTAACTGCGGAAGGTCTGTGATCCAGTCCGGTCCGATATGCTCTGTGATCCAGTCTGCAAGGAGTGGATTTGCGTGGAGCAGGAAACGTCTCTGAGTGATACCGTTTGTCTTGTTGTTGAATTTCTCAGGCATCATTTCATAGAAGTCTTTTAATTCCTGATTCTTCAGGATCTCTGTATGAAGGCGTGCAACACCGTTTACAGAGTAGCCTGCAACGATCGCAAGGTGAGCCATCTTAACCTGTCCGTCATAGATGATCGCCATCTTCTTAACTTTCTCGAAGTTTCCAGGATATTTCTGCTGGATCTCAAGAATGAAACGACGGTTGATCTCCTCGATGATCTGGTATACACGCGGAAGCAGTCTGGAGAACAGCTCGATCGGCCATTTCTCAAGTGCCTCGGACATGATGGTGTGGTTGGTGTAAGCACAGCATTTTGTTGTGATATCCCATGCCTGATCCCAGCCAAGACCTTCCTCATCGATAAGAATACGCATCAGCTCTGCAACTGCAACTGTCGGATGAGTATCATTCATCTGGAATACAACCTTCTCATGAAGCTTTGTGATGTCATCGTGTGTTTTCTTATATTTGGCAATCGCTGCCTGAAGGCTGGCAGATACGAAGAAGTACTGCTGTTTCAGACGAAGCTCTTTACCTGCCATATGGTTATCATTCGGATAAAGTACCTCAACGATAGTACGTGCAAGGTTCTCCTGCTCTACTGCGTTGTGATAATCACCCTTGTCAAAAGAGTCAAGGTTGAAGTCTACGATCGGCTCTGCATCCCAGATACGAAGTGTGTTTACAACATCATTATTATAACCTGTGATCGGCATATCGTAAGGAACAGCCTTTACTGCCTGATATCCCTCATGGATAAATTTATTCTCGTTCTTCACCGGATCCCACTCAACACGTACGTATCCGCCGAAATGAACTTCTTTTGCATACTCCGGACGACGGAGCTCGAAGGGATAGCCGTTCTTCAGCCAGTTATCCGGTACCTCTATCTGATAACCGTCACGGATCTCCTGCTTGAACATACCATAACGGTAACGGATTCCGCATCCGTATGCACAGTAGTTCAGAGTTGCAAGAGAATCCAGGAAGCATGCTGCCAGTCTTCCAAGTCCACCGTTTCCAAGAGCCGGATCCGGCTCCTGGTCTTCGATGCAGTTAATGTCAAGTCCAAGCTCCTCAAGAGCCTCCTTAACCTCGCCGTATGCACCAAGGTTAATCAGGTTGTTTCCAAGGGCACGGCCCATAAGGAACTCCATGGACATATAATATACGATCTTCGGATCCTGTTTTTCATACGCCTTCTGGCTCTTGAGCCAGTTGTCAATGATCACGTCCTTCACAGTGTAGCTTACAGCCTGAAAGATCTGCTCCTGTGTAGCCTCTTCCAGTGTTTTTCGATAAAGGAATTTTACGTTTTCTTTTACACTTTTTTTGAATTCCTCTTTCTCAAACTGCTTGTCAATCATTAGTTTTCCTCCTGTACTTTGGATACTCCCAGTGTTACAGCCTCTTTATTGATGTTCCACTCCTTGGTGTAACCCTCTGCTTCTCCCAGAATAATGTTTTCTGCCAGTACTTCACGTTTGATCTCATCCTGGTTTGCTTTCATGATATCCATGATCTTATCGTTATCTTTTGCATAGACAATGATCTTGTCCATGACTTCGAAACCAGCCTCTTTACGCATAGTCTGAACCTTGCTGATGATCTCGCGGACAAAGCCCTCCTGGATCAGTTCGGGTGTAAGGTTTGTATCAAGGACAACGGATGTCTCACCGTCTGTCTCTGTCACATAGCCCTCGCTCTGGGCTGTTTCGATCAATAAGTCTTCCTCTGCAAGCTCGACTCTGTTTCCGTCAATGTCAAGAACGAGAACACCATTATCTCTCAGCTCTTTCATTGCTGCGGTTCCGTCGATCTCGGAGAGTGCGGTACGGATGCCGTTCAGAAGCTTGCCGTATTTCGGTCCTACTGTACGAAGCTGCGGCTTGAAGCTGTAGGAAATGAAGGACTCTACATCATCTGCGAATTTCACTTCTTTTACGTTAAGCTCATCTGCGATGATATCTGTGTAGAATTTATCCATAGCTTTCTCAGCCTTTACATACATGGTTCCGATCGGCTGACGGTTCTTGATGTTTGCGGTATTTCTGCATGCACGTCCGAGAACAACGATCTCAAGAAGCTCTTCCATGTTTGCCTCAAGATCCTTGTCGATCCATGCCTCGTTTACCTCCGGGTAATCGCAGAGATGGATACTCTCCGGAGCGTTTGCATCAATGCTTCTTACAAGGTTCTGGTAAATATCCTCAGTCATGAACGGGATCATCGGAGCTGCAGCCTTGGCAACTGTTACCAGTGCTGTGTAAAGTGTCATGTAAGCATTGATCTTATCCTGCTCCATGCCCTTTGCCCAGAAACGCTCACGGCTTCTTCTTACATACCAGTTACTCATATCGTCAACAAATTCCTGGAGTGCTCTTGCAGCCTCCGGAATCTTGTAGGAATCAAGATCCGCATCGACAGTCTTCACCATGGTATTCAGCTTGCTGAGCAGCCATTTATCCATAACCGGAAGCTTATCGTAATTTAAAGTATATTTAGTCGCATCAAAATTGTCAATGTTCGCATACAGTACGAAGAATGCGTAGGTGTTCCACAGAGTGCTCATGAACTTTCTCTGTCCCTCTACAACTGCCTTGCCATGGAAACGGTTCGGGAGCCACGGAGCACTGTTGATGTAGAAATACCAGCGGATCGCATCTGCGCCGTATTTGTTCAGCGCGTCAAACGGATCTACGGCATTTCCCTTGGACTTACTCATCTTCTGTCCGTTCTCATCCTGTACATGTCCCAGAACGATTACATTCTTATACGGAGCCTTATTGAAAAGCAGTGTGGACTCAGCAAGAAGGGAGTAGAACCATCCTCTTGTCTGGTCAACAGCCTCGGAGATGAAGTCTGCCGGGAACTGCTGCTCGAACAGGTCTTTATTCTCAAATGGATAATGATGCTGTGCAAAAGGCATTGCTCCGGAATCGAACCAGCAGTCGATTACCTCCGGTACACGGTGCATGGTCTTGCCGCAATCCGGACACTTCATGGTGATATCATCAATATATGGACGGTGAAGCTCGATGGTCTTCGCACGCTCGTCACCACTCTTCTCATAGAGATCCTGGCGGCTTCCTACGGATTCCATATGTCCGCACTCACACTGCCAGATGTTCAGTGGTGTTCCCCAGTAACGGTTTCTGGAAATACCCCAGTCCTGAACGTTCTCAAGCCAGTCACCGAAACGACCCTTACCGATGCTCTCCGGAATCCAGTTGATAGTATTGTTGTTACGGATCAGATCATCCTTTACTGCAGTCATCTTGATGAACCAGGACTCACGTGCATAGTAGATCAGCGGTGTATCACATCTCCAGCAGTGCGGATAATCATGCTCGAATTTCGGTGCGTCAAAAAGTTTGCCCTCTTTGTCAAGGTCTGTGAGGACCATCGGGTCCGCTTTCTTAACAAATACACCGGCGTATGGTGTTTCTTTGGTCATGTTACCCTGTCCGTCTACGAACTGTACAAACGGAAGATCATAATCACGGCCAACACGGCTGTCATCCTCACCAAATGCAGGTGCGATATGAACGATACCAGTACCATCGCTCATGGTAACGTAGCTGTCGCAGGTTACGAAGTGAGCTTTTTTGTGCTGTTTTGCAGCTGCCTCTCCTGCACATGCAAAAAGCGGCTCGTATTCTTTACGCTCAAGGTCTGTTCCTTTGTATTTCTCAAGAATCTCATATGCAGGCTCGTCATCCTTTGCAAGCTTGCCGAGAACTTTGTCCAGAAGCGCCTCTGCCATGTAGTATGTGTAGCCGTCTGCAGCTTTTACCTTGCAGTAGATCTCATCCGGGTTTACACAAAGTGCAACGTTGGATGGAAGTGTCCACGGTGTTGTTGTCCATGCCAGGAAGTATGCATCCTCACCGACAACCTTGAAACGAACGATTGCGGAACGCTCTTTAACAGTTTTGTATCCCTGGGAAACTTCCTGTGCGGAAAGCGGAGTTCCACAACGCGGGCAGTAAGGAACGATCTTGAAACCTTTGTAAAGAAGGCCTTTGTCCCAGATTTCTTTCAGTGCCCACCACTCGGACTCGATGAAGTTGTTGTCGTATGTTACATACGGATGCTCCATGTCAGCCCAGAAACCAACGGTAGAGGAGAAATCCTCCCACATTCCTTTGTATTTCCATACGCTCTCTTTACACTGCTGGATAAATGGCTCAATTCCGTACTCCTCGATCTGTTCCTTGCCGTCAAGACCAAGTTTCTTCTCAACCTCAAGCTCAACCGGAAGTCCGTGAGTATCCCATCCTGCTTTTCGCGGAACCATGTATCCCTTCATTGTACGGTATCTCGGGATCATATCCTTGATAACTCGTGTCAGAACGTGTCCGATGTGTGGCTTACCATTAGCGGTAGGCGGTCCGTCATAGAATGTGTATGTCTCGCCCTCTTTACGGCTGTCCATACTCTTTTCAAAAATCTTATTGTCTTTCCAGAATTTCTCAACTTCTTTTTCGCGGTCAACAAAATTCAGATTCGTGTCAACTTTACGATACACAATTTTTACCTCCTGTGTCTGATTACTGGCTGCTGTCTCATTTATAAGATGCAGCGGTTTATTTCTTCACAGATACTTGTTCGTGCCAGTGTTTCTTTCGGGCACTTATAAAAAAAGACCCCATCCTGTAAAAGGACGAAGTCTGATTCGCTGTACCACCTGTTACATTATACGGGCCTGTGTCCGGATCCCTGCACCCTCTTATTCTTAAGCTGCCAGGCTCCTGTGCCATGTCTTCCCATGGCGGACATTATCGTATCTGCCGATATATGTTCCCTGTAACGGAGGAAATCCGTCAGCTCTTACTTAAATGCAGTTCCGCATACATACGCTGAAAAACTGCTCCTGGCTGTTGCCGGCAAACTTCAGAGCTGAAGCTCAGGAGTGATATTCTGCCATACTTATTCACCACGGGCTCACACCATCCCCGTTCGCTGAAAGCATCTGCTGTAAGGCTTTCCGTATAACATACTGTCTCCGTCATTGCTTTTTCTATATACGGTGTATATTATAGGTTGAGAAAAATCCATATGTCAAGTGTTTTTGGCGGATTTCGGTGGTTTTCCTCTTATTATATGTATGTTCACTCTCTCTTAATGGAAATTTCACAGACTGCAAGTGGTTTTTCCAAAAAGAAAGTGGTATACTACTACAGAATCTCGTTTATTATTTGAAAGGTATTTTATGATGAACATTATGAAAAAACGATCCATGCGCCGGATCTTTGCAGGTATTCTCTGTATGGGAGTTCTGTTTACAGGCGCTGTGCCCTGCAGTGCTTCCGCACCCCTGGGCTATGATGAATACGGCGATCCTATTGTCACCGCAACCCCGGTTCCGGATAGTCAGGCCGGCCAGAGTACACAGGCTGCTGTCACACACTCCGCTTATTATGCCCAGGCTGCCGATACAGATTCCATTGACGGCTGGCCCACAGGCCCCAGCATAGAAGCCCAGGCTGCCGTTCTTATGGATGTAAACACGGAAGCCGTTCTTTATTCCAAGAATGGGGATACGCAGCTTTACCCGGCCAGTATCACAAAGATCATGACCTCTCTTCTGGCCTGTGAAAACATCAGCAAAAAGTCCAGCATCGTTGTTTCCGAAAGCGCGGCTGCCAGCGTATCTGCCGGAGATTCCAGCATCTATGCTGCCGCCGGAGAAAAATTCACCAGAGACCAGGCACTGATGGCAGTGATGCTTCAGTCTGCCAACGAAATGTCCGTAGCTGTTGCCGAGAAAGTTTCCGGCTCCGTAAAAAAATTCACAGAGCTTATGAACTGGCGTGCGAAGCTTTTCGGCTGCAAAAATACGCATTTTAATAATCCCAACGGTCTCCCTGATGAAAACCATTACACCACTGCCTCCGACATGGCAAAAATCGCGAAATCTGCCTGGATGAACCCGCTTTACCGCAAGTTCTGCACCAGACGTTACTATGAGATCCCGCCTACCAACAAGTTCCCCGAAGCCCGTCAGCTTCTCAATCATCACAAGATGATCAAAAACGGGGAATATTATTACGAAGGTGTTCTCGGTGGAAAAACAGGATACACAGATGCGTCCGGTAACACACTTGTCACCTACTGCAGACATGGAAATATGACCCTGGTAGCAGTGATCCTGAATTCTACTTCTGCAGCAAACGCCTATGGTGACACTGCTTCCCTGTTTGATTATGGTTTTGGAAATTTTGAAAAAACAGATATGAAAGTGTCCATGGAACCAGTCCCGTTTAAGGTACTTCCATGTGATAAATATATTCTTAAGAACAACGGAAATACTTATCCGTTTTATTATAAGACAAAGGTTTATGTGACTTTACCAAAAGGAATTGACAAATCACAGCTTACCAAACGCCAGGCCGTTCTCCAGAATGCTGCCGGCCCGCTGCGTCTGAAAAGCAAATATTATTACAAAAAACAAATGGTTGGCTGGGGAATGCAATACGAACGGAATGTCGTATCAGATCTTCTTGTCCAGGCTTCTTGAGATTTTTCTGCGGCGGAGAGATTCGTGCTTTTCACGGATTTCATCCGCCGCTTCTGTATCTTCTGCTTTCAGGGTTTTTACCCCGAAATATTTTCCCTCATCGGTTTTTCGGATTCTGATCTTCCCTGCAACGGGTCCATGCTCGTGGCAGAGGGCAAGGCTGTAATATACCTTGGAATTGTTGGTACTGAACCAGCGAATCTTCCGCTTGGCAGGGCATCTGCAGATAGGACACACCGTGCTCACCATAGTGCGGTCCTTCATCAGGCGTTCTTTTGATACAAATTCCCTAGATACAAACTTATCATGATCTGTATAGGAAATATAAATTTCCTTCTCTTTTGATTTTGGATTCTGGTATACATCCAGGGATGGATGACGGATCATGCAGGCTTCATCAATCTCCAGAAGGATTCTTGCCGTATAGCTGGCATCTGCCAGTGCCCGGTGAAAATCCCGGTTCTTCGGAAGTTTAAGATAATCAATGGCATATTCCAGGGAACGTCTGGCAATTCCATCTTCAAATTTCACACTGAAAAGCTTCTGCACATCGTAATAATGTACCGGGCCCGGGATCAGCTTCAGAAGATTATAATATTTCATATTACGCTGAAGCTCCATTACATCCTGATTCCCCCAGGTAAAAAAACGGTACTCCTCTCCACACCAGTCCAGAAATCTGCGGATCGCTCGTGGAAAGGGAATTCCTTTTTCAAGCTCATGATAATCCACATGGATCACTTCATGAATGCTGTCGTGGATCCAATGGTACACTTTGGGCTTGATCAGGCACTGGAAGGTGTCGATGATCTCTCTTTTTTCATTTAATTTTACTGCCCCGATCTCAATGATCTCAAAAGGGAGTCGACTGTCCGGATGTTTTCTTCCATCCGGATTCTGGTTCCATTCCAGGTCAAATACAATATAGTTCATGGGTTTTCTGTCCTCTTATCTGACAGTTTCAAACCGGTATCCCGTTTCCCGGTCACAGACTACTTCACGCTTTCTGTCCGGTTACTGAATAAATTGCTTCAAACAATTCCTGCTGAAAGCTTTCGGTATCTGCGTCTGTCAGGATCATATCTTTTATTTTTTCTTCATCGTGCAGCCACCAGCGGAAATCACACAGCATGGCACCTCGTCCGGCTCCGTCAGAACAGTCCACATCCAGGATCGCTTTTTCCATCTTAAAGAATTCCGGATGAAGCAGATACATGAAAGGTACTGCGTCATGGATACTTGCCACGCAACGGTATTTGGATGAATTTTCAAGAACATATCCTGCCATATCGCCGCAGGCTCTGGCAACCGGATTACCGGACTGACATAGCTTCATGATCTGGTTTCTGGTAAGATTACATTTCATCGTGGCATCCAGTCCACACATAACAAGGGGAATCCCTGCCTCAAACACGATCTTGGCAGCCTCCGGATCCGCATAAATATTAAATTCCGCTGCCGGAGTAACGTTTCCGCCTTTCACAGCACCGCCCATAAATACGATCCTTCGGATCTTATCTTTTACTTCCGGAAAAACTCTCAGAAGCAGCGCAAGATTGGTCATAGGTGCTGTCTCGATAAAAGTCACCTGCTGTCCTTCCGGAAGATCATCCAGTATCTCTCTGATAAAAAATACTGCATTGTCTGATGCAGCCTTCGTTCCTGTTTCCGGAAGTACGCAATGTCCCAGTCCTGTTTCCCCGTGGAATTCTTCTGCATGAATCACTTCTTTTACGAGGGGACGTTCCTGTCCTCTTGCCACCGGTACTTTCAGTCCGTAAAAATCTACCAGTTCCAATGCATTCTTCGTTACTTTATCGATGGTCTGATTTCCGGCAAACGTTGTTACTGCAAGAAGTTCTATCTCATCCTGATGCGCTGCTGCATACGCCAGTGCAATACCATCATCGATCCCCGGATCGCAGTCCATGATAACCTTTATTTTCTCTCCCATATCTTCACCCTTGTAAAAACCTTCCCGAAATTTATATATACTGTCCTGAAAAACTCTGCTGTAATAATTTTTATTTCCGCTGTTTACCTGTCCTCAAGTATAACAGAGTCGAAAAAAAGTGTAAAGATATGAAAAAAACCCTCTGCCGGGGCATGGCAGAGGGGTGAAAAAAAGGGGGTTACATTTATTTAAACAAATGCAATGTGCAATTTGGAGTTTTGAAACGTATCCAATGTCTGTTTGGGTTGTTCCGGACATTGTTATTACTTAATCAATGGCAATGAATTTCTTCTCTTCTACTTCTTTCTTGGTCTCTTCTTTCGGGAATGTCAGATGAAGGATTCCGTTGTCGTATTTCGCATGGATGTCTTCATGCTTGATACTCTTACCAATATAGAAGCTTCTGTTGCAGGTTCCAGTGTAACGTTCTCTTCGAACATATTTACCTTTACCGTCCTTCTCATCCTTTTTCTCTTCTCTGGTTGCCTGGATGTTCAGATAACCATCCTTCAGCTGGATCTTCACATCTTCTTTCTTAAATCCCGGAAGATCGATATCCAGTTCATAATTTCCGTCAACATCACGGATATCTGTCTTCATCATATCTTTCACCTGAGGATAAGCATTGGCAGCTGCCTGACGGCCTGCAGGATATCCCATAAAATCATCAAATAAATCTTCTCCGAAAATACTTGGCATTAACATAACTCATTCCTCCTGATCTATATTCGCTGCATATTATGCAGGCGTTTTTAATTTACTGTTTCTGAAAACTCTGTAAGAACTTTCTCCGGAAGATTTCTTTTTCTCTCTTCCTTTGTTCTGTATGTACTATAACACGCATTATTAGCACTGTCAAGAGATGAGTGCTAATTATTTTGTGAAGAATTTGTGAAGCCTTGATTTTATGCAATGTCATTAACTTAAAGCAGACGATATTTATTCTAAAAAAATTAGATGTCTTCTGCTTTTTTTTATATGCTTATATTGTAAAAAAAAACCATGAACCTGCCGCAGAAAAGGATGTGATGCTGATGAAACATTCTCAAAAACGTACATTCATGGACATAGAAAAAATGAGTTCTAATGAATTTAAGGCATTTTGTCGGCAGACGGCTCAGACATTAATATTCCTAACACTGCTGAAACGCTGGAACTGTATGGTTCTGCAAGCCGAAAAAATACAAAACCCCAGGCTCAAATAGGATTAGGCTGTATCTATGATGTAATGAATCGCATGATACTAGAAAGTGATTGTAACAAAGTAAAATTTGATGAGATGCGCCTGGCATAAAAGCAATTAGAGCGAATACCGGAAACAATAGGAAATATTCCATTTATCATTATCATGGACCGAGGATATCCTTCTACACCTGCGTTTATACATATGATGGATAAAGGTATTAAATTTATCGTACGTTTAAAAAGCAGTGATTATAAAAAAGAATAAAGCAGTCTGTCGGAAAATGATCAATTGGGTCAATCGGATATTCGCAATCCGCTTTCGCTACTTGCTCATAACCGAATAACTGTTCCGCAGTTTATCAGGAGGGGCTTGTACCCCTCCTGATACAAGTAAGTTGAATAATCCGGGGTGAAATCCATCACCTGTCCGGCGTATGGAAATCAATGTTCC
>ERZ507027.1408-NODE-1408-length-12580-cov-9.933253_pt1 | contig 12580 bp, 12 predicted proteins | sample MGYA00513163_ERZ507027 | MGnify/ENA metagenome assembly ERZ507027
TTATCTAATACTTTAATATCCTTATGGACTTGGCGTGTTTTTATCTTACGATCCATCGCTTTCCTCCATTTGAATTTTTATCTTTCCATGCTTTTATCTGGCAAAGTTAATGTCTGTCCAGTCTCTGTCCTCTGTTTTTTTAACTGATTCAATTCCATTTTTACGGAGGACTTCTGCTTTCCTGTCACAAACTGTTCCAGCTTTCCTCTCGTTTTTTCTGCTGACTGCTCCATTTTTTCCAGTCTCTTTGCAAACCGTAACAGCATTTTTTCTACTTTTCCAATACTTGCCGTATCTGCCGGAATCTCTTTTGTTTCTTTTCCTATCAACATTTTTCCGACGTTTTTTGTATGCGCACCGATAGATTGTAACTCCTGCCGGATAGCTCCTGCTTTTATTGCCTGTTGTTCCACACCGCTTTGTGTCTTAGAAAGAGCATTTTCCAGTTTTGAAATTGCCTGTGGTATTTTCATACCGGATACCACTTTTCTCAGCACAGTTGCACCTTTCCCTTTACACTGCTCTACTGCTGATTTTGCAGACTTAACAAGATTTTCTTTCATTTTCTTTAACTGTTCTCCAAACTCCTGTATCTTCTTTTGAGCCTGTTCTGTTATATCGGAAAGTTGTATTTTTGTCTGACTTTCTCCCATTCTTCCAAGTTCTTCCCGTATTCCCTGCATCTCTCCCAGTATCTTTCCATACTGTTCTTCCATGCTGTCAAGGCAGCTTACCAGTGCTCCTACTTCCTGTTTTTCTTTATTCAACCGATTATCTTCCAACGTCTGCAACAACGCCATAATATTCGGCTGCTCTGCTAATTTTATCTGTGCCATCGAATCCATAAGCTCGTCCTCCTATCTCTCATGGGTAGTCTCTTTTTTACTCACCTGCGGTAATTCCCGGCAGTATTCCGGGTACTTCATGCGGATTGCTTCATAGAAATATGGTGCATAGCCACAATCGAACATCTCGTATGGGGTAGACAGACTTTCTTCTCCCTTCTCCACATATCCATTCCACAAGTTGAAAGCCAGTCTGATCAATCGTGCCGAACCACCTGTCTGCCACCCTTCATGCAATGCTTCTGGTTTAATCAAACGCTCTTTAAAATCAAACATGCGATCAACATGATTTCTGGTATCTTCAGAAATTCCCACACAATAGAAAAATGAACTGTAATAACTGTCGTGCTTTCCGCATTTAGCTAACATCTGATAAAAAAACTTTTCGTGTTCCTTTGATGAAAATCTGATTTCTGACATATTTTTCTCCTTTTCCGGCACTAAAAAAACGCCACAAATTGTGACGTTTTCCAGTGCCATTCTCTTAAATTGATTATTGAAGTTACATTCTTCCTCGGTTGATACTGTCCTCTCCCGGCTTTGTGGTCATCAGTTTATACAACCTTGTATTGGTTGGGAATCTATTGACGAACGGTACAAGCGAACTTCCATATTTCACCAGACCACAACCGGCATCTGCATTTGTGATATATCCCATCTGTTCTGTGGAGATATTTAGAAGTGTTGCCAGTTTTGCCCTGTCCGGCTCTGCCTGATTAAGCATCACGATATACTCACTGTTGGAAATCATCGTACTTGCAAGAACAGAATCTAACAGATATTCCACGTTCTGGGTAATTGCTGTCGGAAATGCATTACGCTTACGAAATCTTCGCCATGCAGAGTTAAAAAATGCTCCGGAATACTCATTTTCAAATACTACATGAAACTCGTCTAAAAAAATATGGGTTCGCTTTCCCTGTTTCCAGTTCTCCGTTACCCGGTTCAACATTGCATCAGTGATTACCAGAAGTCCCATGGTCTTTAACTGTTTTCCTAAATCCAGAATGTCGTATACCATGATACGGTTATTCACATCAACATTACTTTCATGTGCAAATGCGTCCAGACTTCCATTTGTAAATAATTCTGATACCAGTGCCAAATCCTGTGCTTCCGGTTCTTCCTGTTCTAAAAATTTTTCACGCAACACCCGCAAAGTCGGCACTGCTCCGCCATGCTGATATTCCTCATAAACTTCTCCCACACATCGGTCAATAATGGAACGTTCCTTCGCATTGATCCCTTTTTTATCCAACTGCTCAAACAGAGATAAGATAAACTGTGACTTCTCAATTACCGGATCACCGCCATCTCCATATCCGTCTACCATATCCATTGCATTGATGTGGTCCCTGCTTCCTGCAGCAATACGAACCACTTCTCCGCCCATTGCTTCAACTAATGATGCATACTCTCGCTCTGGATCACAAATCAGGATATCGTCCTGCGTTGCCAGTGCCAGGAATACAATCTGCATTTTTGCATTAAAGGATTTTCCACTTCCCGGTACTCCTAAAAGGAATGAGTTTGGATTTAACAGTTTTTCTTTATTACACATGATTAAGTTATGGGAGATTGCATTTTCTCCACAATAGATGCCGCCTGCGTCCATAATCTCCTGCACCCGGAATGGCATCAACACTGCTACACTCTCCGAAGTCAGTGTGCGGACTGCCGGAATCTTCCGGTGTCCGATGGGTAGTGCTGTATTCAGTCCGTCCATCTGCTGAAATTTCAGAACAGAAAACTGGCATAACTTTTTCCGTCCGATTGTCAGAAGTGTTTCCGTATCTGCATCAAGCTGTTTTTTCGATTCTGCCGTATGCACCATAGTCAGTATACCGAACATCATACGCTGGTCACGTGTGGTTAAATCGTCCATGAACTCTTTACTTTCTTTTCTCTGCTGTTCCAAATCATAAGGAATCACTGCGGAAAAGTTATTGTTGGCATTTTGGCGTCGTTGCCAGTTTGTTATATTAGTCTCCACACCTAACAAACGTTTTTCCACTTCCTGTACTGCTTCATCAGTCGGAACCGGAATCACATCAATGCTCAACATCAGATTTCGATTCATGTCGGTCAGTTCTGCTATCATATCGTCTTTGATGTAAGAAGCATACTCACGAAGAAAAAGTACTCTTCCATAACGATCTCCCATGCGGAAATAATCTTTTTCAAATTCAAAGGTATCCGGACAGATATAATCTTTGAAGCTGTGTCCTTTTCTCATATTCTCCTGAATATCAAAATGGAAACCAGATTCTTCTCCTGTACGGTAAAAATCATGCAGAATCCGTAACTTATCTTCTCCATTTACCTCTGCACATTTGGAACTCAGTCTTGCAAAATGGCTGTTCAGCTCTGTTGTCACTCGTGCAAAATACGTTCTGGCTTCTTCGATTGTTTTCTTATAGCAGGATACTGTCACATATTTTTCCTGCACCATGCTGTTGGAACTGGTTGCCTTATCTAAAAGCATGTTATTGTACTCTTTCCGATATAAATCCAGTCCGTCCTCCTGCATCGGAATCAGGATTGCTTTCTCAAAATCTACTTTATTCAAGCGACGATTGTTAATCGTTATTTTTGTTGTTCCACCACAATCAAAAGAATTTAACAAATCCATATATTCCAGAAACATGGTTTCCTTATCTACTTTGCTTGCCACCGCATAGTTGATATCGGTAAATTTATAAGTACGTGCAAATTTATTTCTCCCGATTTTAAAAATCCCATCTGACCAGATGGTCTCGATGGGAATTACCTGCTGTACGCTTCTTGGAATTACAAATTTTTCTTTATCCTGCTTGAAAATATTACTCAGCGTTTTTATCATTCTTCTTGCGTCCCTCCTTCTTCAGACTTTCTTTCTCATATTTTTTAATGACTGGTTCTACCGCATCAAAATAAAGATTTTCTGACCGGAACACCAGTTTTTTCGGCATCAGGATTTCTGATTTTATCCATGCCCAGATAAACTGCTCCGCTGTCATTCCATGATATTTTACAAACCCGAACACTACACATGGGGCAGCTCCCAGTACACAAATCCAACTCACTGTTTCCATGCTCATGTATGGGTGAAGCAAAAAATAAAGCCCAACGGCAATCCCGCAGGCTAATACTGAAAAGATAAACTGTCTCAGGGACAATCCGAAAAAGATTGCCTCTGTGTAATCCCTGATTTCCTTGTTAATTTTTACTTCCAAATCGATACACCTCCAAATCGCACATTTGTTATATTTTTTCTGCTCTGTTATACTTTGGGTAAATGAAAGGGGGACTGACCTATGCCAATCACTGTTATGTTTTCACTTATTATTACTGTTGCTCTATTTTTAATTTCTCTGCTATTTCGGATTGCTTCCAGATTAAATCTGACCTTACCGCTGTTATACTTTCTTGCTGTTTCCACAATTCTGAATCCATGGGCAGCAACTCATGAGAAACTTGCATTTGCAATCCTCTATCTGCTGACTGCCTTTTCTGTTCTCAGCTGGATTTTTGCTCTGCGACGCAAATGGCAGGAACATCAATACTACAAAGTTATGAAAGACGATATGTCCTTCCAGATTTCTCGTGCCAGACAAAGAGGGATTCCATTAGATTCTGTTCATTTCGATTCTCAGGGAAATATGAGATATAATGACAGCAAAGACATTGTAGAATAGGCTCATAACATACAACAGGGTATGTACGGTTTCTTACCATACATACTCTGTTTTTTATAATCCCATCATTTCCCTCACTACCCTGTCTGACATCTTCACCGCACCGACCAGTACAAGCATATTGAAAATCAACTCTCCAATATAGCTCCACACCATAGTGACTACTGCTGCATCTGGATTGACAACTGGCGGTGATGATGCAAACAATGAAAATATAATGCAGGCAAGTACCACGATTGCTCCCTCCAGACACACTGCTGCGTATGACTTCAAAAAACTTCTTCCGATATTCTGACTCGGCTCTCCTGCAAATGAAGATAATGGAATCGGTGCAATCGCTGTGTAAAGATACAATCGAAAAAATCTTCCATATACACTCATAATCATAATGAAGCTCAGAACTGTAATAAAAAGTCCACCGATCAACGTCACCGCCCATAGAGGAATACTTTCAAAAAATCCACAATCTTCTACCGCTTCTATGATTTCGTCCGGTAAAACGGTATCTTCCGTACTTCCAAATCCTGCGGTCTGCATAATCGTACTGGTCACTCCTTGTATGATATTGAATAATGCCATCATCAGCTCCAGTCCATACGTGACTACACCTTTTGCAATCGCAAAACGGATAAAAATTTTCAATGCATGTTCCGGTCTTTTTACCTCTGTAAAACTTCCACAAGTCTTGACCACTCCGACTACAAAGAAAAGCACTAACAAAGCATAGCCGATTGCCTGCAATGCTCCATGGATCTGCACAATCACCTGCCAGATACCGCCACCCTTAAAGGTTTCCGGTGACTGTGTGAGTATCTGCCAGATTTCTGCAAGTTTGCTGTTCCAGGTATCCAAGGCATTTTGCAAGTTCTGTACTACCCAGTTATCTGACACCTTCTAAACACCTCCTGTCTTAGCCTGGGCGGTGCGATTCCTTTCGGGCCTGCACCGTCCCGTTTCCTTATTTCCTATTCTTCTTAACCTGTAATCAGATTCAGGATTTCTTTTGCAAATGTAATAATAACACCGCCTGCAAGTGTCAGGAATCCATTCGCTCTCTGGCTTGGATCATGAGATTTCAGTGATAAACCGACCTGCACAATTCCAAATCCCAACAAAATCATTCCGATGGCACGAATCAGTCCAAAGATAAACGTGGACAGATTATTGATAACGGTCAGCGGATCATCTGCCGCAAATACGGGACTTGCTCCTGCTGTCATAATCAGTACCATTGCAATATACACTGCCATGGCACGTTTCATTTTTGCTGTCATTGGCAGCTTCTTCGTTGATTTTGTTGTTTCTTTCTTCTCCTGCTTCTTTCGCATATCTAACTTCATTTTTTTGATAGCCTCCTATATATTTTTCTTGGATTTACTGATATTTCTGAATGATTTCTTCCAGATCTTCATCGGATAATAATTCATAATCTTCCACTTCCAGAGAATCATCTGTGAACTCGCCTTCCAAGCTGTCTCCCAGTGAAATACTTGCCACTGCCCGGTCAACTGCTCCATGCAGATATGGTTTTCCGTTTCCGTCAGTTGTAAGTCCCACATTGGGGTGCTTTAAAATATCAAATTTCTCGTCTAAAATTGGTCTTTCTCCACGAATAAAAAGAATCGCATATCGGTTATCCAACATGCGAACTTCATCGGGTGTCATCAGCTCCCGCCCTGTATTCTGATAATTGGTGGAATAGTTCCCGGAATGTCCCGTTGACTTTCCATAGGTGTTCGTGTCAATCGTTGCCTTGCCAAGAAGTTCGCTGACATATTTATGTGTTCCCTGCTCATTGCCGCCTAAATATAAAAATTCATCACAATTTCCCATAATGCTTTCCCACTGCTTCTCAAACAATGCTTTTAACTGCGCCAGATTCTGCAAAATAATACTGACTGACACTTCTCTGGAACGCATAACGGACAGAATCTTATCAAAGTCATCAGGCAGTGAAACATTTGCAAATTCGTCCATGAGGAAATGCACATGAACCGGAAGTCTCCCGCCGTATTTATGGTCTGCCAGATAGAACAACTGCTGAAATAACTGGGTATACAAAATTGACACCAGAAAGTTGTAACTGGTGTCGTTGTCCGGGATTAACGCAAATAAAGCCACTTTCCGCTCTCCCAGTGATGGCAGGTCTAAATCATCTGTTGCAGTCAGTGCTGCCAGACTGGATAAGTTGAATTTCTCAAGTCTTGCGGCTAATGTGATTTGAATGGATTTTAATGTCTTGGCACTACCAGAGTGATAATCTTTGTAATACTTTACTGCGATATGTTCCGGGTTCTTCATTTCCAACCGCTCAAACAATTCATCAAGCGGTGACTGGTACTGGTCATCGTCCTCTCTGACTTCTCCGGCACGTAACATTTCCATTACCATCGGGAAATTCTGTTCTTCTTCCGGTGCTTCATATCTCAGATAGAAAATCAGTGCCAACAACAGCATAGAAGCTGCGGTATCCCAGAATGGATCGTTAGACTGACTGCCTTTTGGTGTAGTCGCTTTGAACAGGTTCGTTACCAGTCTCTGCACATCGTTATCGTCCTTCAGATATACAAACGGGTTATAGCAATGGCTCTTTTCCATATTTATCAGGTCAAGCACTCTTACTTCATAACCTTTTTCTTCCAGAAGATACCCGGTATCTCTCAGATTTTCCCCTTTGGGATCTAAAACCACAAAAGAAGTATTCGCCTGCATCAGATTCGGTTTTGCAAAAAATCTGGTCTTTCCTGAACCGGAACCACCAATCACAACTGTCAATACATTTCGCAAATGTTTCCGCATATTGTAGCTGATTCGTACATGCATGGTCAGCAACTTATTTTTTGTAAATCGCTTCTCCCTGTATCTGCGATTGATTTTCTTCACATTCCCCCATTTTGCAGACCCATGTTCTTCACCTCGTCGGTAATGTTTCTTGGTAGAAATATAAATCCCGATTCCCATGCCGTAAGACAGCAAAAAAATAAGGACAGTTTTTACACTGTCCCCACATAACCGAATGGAAAACGGATGGTTCATTGCTTCCGGGACTCCATCCAGAATCCCCATAAGACCAGACGAAAGATAAGGTGCGACAAGTAACGCAAACCAGATAACCGGGATAATTCCAATCACTGCTAGTATCAAACCACTCTGCTCATCATCGTTCTTCATGGCTTCTGCGTCCTCTCTTGACCTTATCCGACGGTACTTCGATTTTCTCTATGACTTTCATTAAGACGTCATCGACAAGCTCCGTATCTTTTCCCTCTTTTAGCATCTGATTCCGCTTGTCCTTCAGGGAATGGAACACTACACCGCTCTCATATTTATCCAGTTCTAACGTAATCGTATCACTGCTCATTTTGCATTCTCCTTTCCCAAATTTTTCTAGCGTGCTTCTTTCCTATGCTGTCCTCTGGATTTCGGTTCCTTTTTTTCTGGCTCTGGATTTTCTTTCTTGGCTTTCTCATTTTCAGGACTGTCTTGTTCTGGTCTTTCAGTCTCTGACTGTCGGTAAGTTGCATTTCGATTCTGATCCAGTACCTTTGCCATTCTTGCAGAAATTGCATTCGCTGCATCTCTGGCTCTTGAAAGTTCCACTCTCACTTCCTGAGTCTCCATTTTTTCAAAAAACTCTGGTGCATGTAAAAAATTATATCGACTGGTATCCATTCCATATTTTTTACACAACATATAAGACGCACACGATACATGAAATGCATCTTCATTTTTATCATAGTGCGGATTCCCATCCGCATATCCGGCAAATACCAATTCCGGCACAAGACTCTTAAAAATCTCCTGTGCACTCATCCCTTTTCTTACATAAATGCAGCCTTCTTCTGGTTTGAAAAATGCTCCTTTTTCATCCGGCATCTGTTCTGGTTCTGCTGCAACAATATTTACCGGAGGGGTACTGACTAACGCCCGGATTAAATCATGTTCTTCATATTCTGACTTTTGAATTGTAGTATCGGACATTGTTGTCTGAGAAATATCATATAGCTTTTTCGCATTATAATAATTTCCAACTGTACCATCTTCACGCTTATATGTTTTTCCCGGTTCTAAAATCAGAACTGGATTCTGTCGTTCCATACGTTTTAAATAAAATCCATGATCTCTCCAGTATCCATAGTCACCTAATTTCTGTGCATCTGGTCTTTGTGCCAGAATCAGAAGTGCATTATTGGTAGTATAACGATCAAAGGTACTCTGTACATCCAGATACTTCTGCAGCATTTTCCCATCCGTTGCCACTTGTGCGGTTACCTGCTCTGACAACTCATAGCAGCGATTCCTGTTATTTCTGCTTTCTGCAATAAATGCCTGTACCTTTTCATCCTGTGCTACAGCCGATGCATTTAATAAAGAATCAAAACTATTATCCATAAAATTTACCTCTCTTTCCCTTTCCTTGGTTTTCGTTTCTGTTGTGGCTGCTGGTGGCGAATCTGATTCCGGTCTTTATTTCCCTGATTTCTCACCGGATCATTTCTATTCTCACGCCGCTCCGCTTCTTTCTTCCTTGCATTCTGTATTTCCCGAAGTTCCTTTCTGACCGATGGTTTCTCTGGTTTTTCCGGGGTAAATAACTTAGAAGTACCCTCTGCGGTTTTCTCTTGCTTCTTTGAGGTAGGCTCGGACAGACGGGATTTGGTCGTCTTTGCCAAAGAGGGGTTTTGCTCCTTACCCTCTTTCTTCACCGACTCTCTAAACAACTCGTCCATAAGCTGATCCTCCTTGGATTTCTGCGGATAATCTTTTTCCGGCTCTGCCTGTCCCTGTTTTTCTTGCTGAACCTGTACTTTTTCCGGCTTCTTTTCCTGCTTCTCTGATTTTCCGGCTTTTGCTTTTTCTGCACGTGTCCGCTCAATTTCCGTCTTAATCTTCGCTGCTTCTGTTACAGATGCAAACTGGAATCTATCTACGATACGGTTGATTCTTGGTGCATCTTCTTCCTTTACAATCACATCTACCAGTCCGTCACTGCTTCCTTTGGGATTTCGGACTGCACAATATAACACGCCATATCGCTTTGCTTCCTGCACGAATTGTTTCAGATCACTTTCTTTCACCGAAAATACCGTCAGTGGTCTACCTGATTTAACCAATGTTTCAAGTCTTACTCTGCCTTTTGTCTTTTTCTTCTCTTTTAAGACTGTATACAGCATCACTGCCAGATGCTTCGCACCTGTACCACTGATCTTCAATGCTGCTTCACCGACTTCCAACGACATTCGTACTACCTGATCAGCGGCTTCGCCTGATGTGTTCATGGCTTTGTTCCTCCTTCTTCTCTTTTTCTTCCCGCACCGTCTTAAATTTTTCTTCGATTACCTTGGAACGTGCGGCGATCCCATCACAAAGTGCTGTCTTCTTTCTGAGCATTCCGATTTTCTCTGTCAGAACTTTTATCTGCTCTTTCATTTCCTGTATTTCTTCTTCCGGTCTGTCTGCCCGGATCTTATAACGCAGATGCTTCCGTTCCTCCACACACTGCTCCGTTTTCTTCTGCAAACTTTCTTTCAACGAAAAAAGCTGCTCTGCAGTATCTATGTGATAATGGCAGAGCAGCTTTGTCTCTTTGGAAATGGTATTCAGTTTTAATAAATCCTCCCGGAACAATACATGCACCTGTTTAGCAGATATTGACGGGCGATTCTTCGGTAGGATTCCTAAAAGATAACAGTAATGCAGATACAATCCCCGAAGTCCTCCGATTTTTCTTGTCTGCTTGAAGTTGCCGGATACCCGAATCCGGTAATGCCTCTGAACCGGAAATTTCTTCTCGGCAGGTAATTCATTTTCTTCCAGAATCCGAACCCGGATTGCTTCCAGCGAATAATTCTCTCCAAAGTTCCGCTTTAACTTCAGACCTCGCTCTCGCCCTCCCGGACGAATAGTGATGTCTTTTCCAAACTTAAACGAGTATCCTTTTTCCCGCAAATAAAAAAAGAACTGTTTTTCAGTCCTCGCCTTTCGGATTGCCTCGTCAACATCTGCTTTTACCATGCTGTGATAACTCGGCTTCCCATCCTGTTCTGCATGCCACTCGGCATAATGTTTTCCTTTTCCCTGTTCTGGCTGCCTCACAACCGATAACTGGTATTCTTTACATAAACGGTCTGACACCATCCGCATATCCCGGTAATCCTGATTTGTCCTGTGGTATCTTTTCCCATCAATGAATGAAACTGAGTTCACCACAAAATGGTTGTGCAGATGATTCGCCTTATCCAAATGAGTCGCAATCAATACCTGATACTGACTGCCCCACAATTCTTCTGCCAGCTTCTTTCCAATCTCATGTGCCATTGCCGGATTACATTCTCCCGGTGCAAAAGACTGGTAGCCATGAAACGCAACAATTCCGTCTTCCTTTCCAAAACGCTTTTTGACCGCAATCATTTCTTCTCTGGCGGTTGTCGGTGCACAATTCACTCCAGATACATACTGTTCCATTAGTTCTTCCGCTTCTCCGACAAGTTCCATTTCCATAGATTCAAATTGCCTCCGTCTGATCTTTTCTGCATTCACCGCATAGGTAATTACATCATTAAGTCCTTGTGTGGATCGTGATTGATTCTCAGATATTCGCCCTTCATTGTTCTCTTTCGTCTTATCCGGATTCTCCGCATAATTGATTACCTTTCCAATCCACCCCTTGATGCTCCAGATTGATGTCACTGCCATGATTCATTTTTCTCTGGAAGTATCACTGCTTCTGTAATCTTACGGACTGCTTCATTGAACTTCCGCACTTCCTTATCGTAACGCTGCACATCTACCACATTTAACACATGTGCTTTCTGTGCGATCTGATTTAAGTTATTTCCAATCTTATGAAGTTCCCGCATCATCGAATAATAATCTGGTGGCGGTGCATCTCTTGGAACAACACCAGAAATCAACTGTCTCAGGTAAGCTTCCCGGTTCAGTCCGCTTCTCTTTACTTTCTTATCCAATGCCTCTGCTTCTTTTTTGTTCAATCGGAAAAGGATTGCTACATTACGTTTTCTCAACGCTCCATCTCCTTTACTTTCTGTATAGAATCTGGTTCCTGGCGAATCTGGTGTTTTTCTTTATCGTAACTGTAAACTCTGTCTGAGAGAACCTCCTGCCGTTCCACTTCATTTTTATTTACTTCCCGTACCATTTCACCAAGCATTTTCGGTTCCATCTCTCCATTATCCGGAACGATCAGAACTTCATGCACAGATGACGGTAACACATAAAATCCTTCTGGAAAAAGCTGTTCCAATTTATTTAAAACTTCTGGCTGCGTGATCATAGATGCCCCATATTGCTTTTCTACATTCGTAAGTGCATACAACATATCATGTGAACGAAATCCAAAATCAACATTTTCATCTAACAGGTTTGTTGCATGTCCTTCTTCATTAAAAATACTCAACATCATTTCGTCCATTGACTGAAGAATCGGTGTATTTACAGGCTGGGTATTTGCTCTGGCCTGATGGAACATTTCTTTTGCATCCACATTCCACATCTTAAGATGTTCATTTTTCACCTTCATAGTCGCTTTTCCATCGTTAGACTCTACCGGGAAATCCACATAACAGATAGCCGACAGATCTTCGATATTTTCATGAGGCATTTCCTGTAACATTCGTTTGTTTGCCTGGGTGTTCACAAGCATCACTGCCAGATGCTCCTTCACTGAATCATAATCCATTGGGTTGATACCACTGTGCAAAAACGGAACATTGCCTGCTTCTTCCATGCATCTTGCAATTTCATTCATCACTTTCTCAACGGGTTCACCCAAACGTATTTCATTGAAGAACGGTTCTACATAGACAACTGGGCACACATTTTCTTCCTGCAGTCTTACCTGGACTCCTACCATCTGGACTCCATTATTTTTATTCATCTGCATTACCTGAAATTCTGCATTCTCATATTTAGCTGGAAGAAAATTCCGGATGTCTTTTGCTACACCTTCCGCAAATACCTTTTCTGCTATCATTTCTTTTGCAATCATTTCTTCTGTTCTCCCTTCTTCTTGTTCATTTTCTTTAAATATTCCTGATA
>ERZ507027.1414-NODE-1414-length-12521-cov-8.301059_pt1 | contig 12521 bp, 10 predicted proteins | sample MGYA00513163_ERZ507027 | MGnify/ENA metagenome assembly ERZ507027
TGAGATTAGAATTTTAGTCTGCATTTAGATGTGACAATTCATATTTAGATAAAAAGCCAGCTATCATCTCGATAACTGGCTTTTAATTTTTAATCATTTATTTGCTTAGTATATCTTCATAATACTCGGCAAAGTTCTCTGCATAATTCTTAGCTTCGGGACTTCCTTTAGTTTATGTACATCTTTATCCATTATTCTGCTTATACGCTATCTACCACCTTGACATTTTCTTCCAATACAAACACATACCTCAATAATCCAGAATGTATCTTTTACATTAGATTGGACAGATTCTTATCAGTACCTTTGCTGTAGATAAATCAATTACCAACCTATTTATTTCCACACAAATATGCAAGTAGCACCAAAGAAGACTAACACAATTCATTATTTACCACAAGAGATTAGAGAAACTAGATTAACAGAGGTTACATACCTACCTATTACAAGGGAAATGTTAGAACAACTATTCTCAAATTCAGCTAAGAAGAATAAACATAACTTAGTTAAGAAGAGAAGAAGATGAACTAAAAAGGCGACATATGATAGATAGTTCAAATGCCGCCTTCTTGTATAATAGATAATTAGTTGAATCAGTTTTTAAGGGTGCAATTAATTTGTCCCCTTTTTATTCGTTCATATATTAATGCATCTATTAAATCTAAGTTTTTTGATAAAAAGATATTATTCATATAATTAATAATTATTATATTTGTAATTGAATTAGTAAAACAGAAGCGTTATGCTACCTTGTTGCAAAATGTGGGAAATTATTCAAAGGGGCAAAGATAGCATTACAGTTTCACGCTTCGATGTATTGTATTGATGTTCTTGTAGAAACTGAAGAACGGAAAATTTTGATAATATGAAAAAACTACTATCAATTACAATGTTGCTCATATCTTCAATAGTGATTTATGCGCAAGAAGACGTTACTAAATTTCTAGGTATTCCTGTGGATGGGAGTAAATCTGAAATGATTCAGAAATTAAAAGCTAAAGGTTATACAAGCAGTCAACACAATAAGGATATTCTAGTTGGTGAGTTTAATGGTACGGATGTCAATATACATATTGCCACAAACAACAATAAGGTTTGTCGAATAATGGTTTGCGATGCTAATAACATTGATGAAAGGTCTATTCAAATAAGGTTCAATAAACTTTGTGAGCAGTTTAAAAATAATTCTAAGTATCTTTCATTGGAGGAGAATCAGACTATATCCGAAGATGAAGATATTTCTTATGAAATGACTGTGCATAAGAAACGTTATGAAGCTATTTTTTATCAAAAAACAGATACTATTGCTGTTGCGAAAATGTTAATGTCAGCTCTATCGCCTAAATATACAACCGAGCAGCTTGCAAATCCAACAGAAGAATTACAATCAGAAATGGTTAAACTTTCCATAGAGTATTTAATGAAGAGACCTGTTTGGTTTATGATTTCTGATTTTCAAGGAAAATATTACATAACAATGTACTATGATAATGAATACAATAGGGCAAATGGTGAAGATTTATAATTAGATTATGAAAAAGGTATTAATATTTATTGCAGGCATTGTTACAGGTGCTATTTTAATGCTTGTTATTGCTGCACTTATTGGAAATTCGTCAAATGGAGAATCTTCAAATAATGGAATGACATTCTTTGAAAAAGAAGGGGATTGCATTAGTGAAAATAATTTTGAGGTCTTTCAGGTTCTTGATTCAGGTGACGCTTTAGCTAATGAAATTGACGAACTCTCAATATCAACAGGACTAATGGTTTTATTTTTGTGTGATGAAGGGAAATCGTATTATGACGACCAAGTTATCAAAGTTCCTGAAGGAAAATGTGCAAAGCAGATTGGGACATTCAAATACTCAACAAAGGCAGGTTTTGATAAGACTGTTCCTATTGTAAGCATACTCAATAAATAGGATAAAAAAATAAAGCGTGTATGAGGGGCATTAATTTGCACCCTTCTGTAAAAAAAAGCAGCAAATGAATGTTACTTCAAATGCTGCCTTTCTTCTTTTTGATTATATGTTATTGTTTACCTTCCCCATTTAGGATTTGTTCTTTGGTAGGATTATAGCCATTAGAATATGTTAAAAAAGTACCTTGATATGAAGTTAATGCTTGCTTCAAAGGAGTGAAGTCTTCTAGCTTGTAACACCCTTTTATTTTGAATTCACTACCTTCTACAGTTTCTAAATTTGTTAACGCACTAATATCAGATAATCCCCAAAAACTATCTTCAATTTCAATAGTGAAATCACCTTTTATTTGTCTCAAATTCTCCAATCCTGCAAAAGATGTAAACTTGGAAAAATCACCATAGTTAATACTCATTCGAAAACCACCAATGGATGATAAATTGTTGAAGCCTTGAAAGGATTGTATATTGCTAAAACTGGTATAAGTGCTAACACTACCAGCAGAACTCACCCCTGTTCCCCATATTAATCTTCCACCAATTGTAGTCAAACTTTCGAATCCTGTGAAAGATTGCAAATTATTTCTTTCACTTCCACCAATATCAAATATCAAATCTCCTCCCACAAATGACAAATTTCTAAGAGGTTCAAAAGATTCTATACCAGAACAGTCGATTCTTAAATCCTTACCAACATAAGTAATCGCAGAAAGACCATTCAGAATTTCTTGTGCATTTATACTCCCAACTTTTGATGCTGTTACTCCAATATATAATTTTTCATCAATCCTTTTTAACTTGAGAGCATTGAGGATTGTATAGGATTTACATTCAAAACCTCCCAATTTTTCAAGATTTTCAAGAACAAGATTCATCCGATTTCTATTTCCCATATAGAAACCATTTCTCATATAGATATAACCATTTATCTGCTTTAGGGTAGGTAATTCAATTGTATTTAATTGAGCAATTTCGTACTCTGGAGCATATATTTCAAAGTTACCACCTATGCTTGCTAGATTAGTTAAATTGTTTAAAGAGGAAAGTTTCTTAAATGATATATACTTATCATTTCCTTCAGAAGAAATTTTAAAGTTCCCTCCAATAGTAGTTAATCTTTCCAACCCTTCAAATGATTCTAATTCGTTAAACGAAGTATAGTAATAAGGAGAATTTTGATATCGAAAATATCCTAATCCAATGAGTTGGAAATTGCCACCTATCTTCTTAAGATTTTCTAATCCTTTAAAGTCCTTTAGCTGTGAAAAATTACTATTTACAGTAGATTTTTCACCGTTATATGGTAATCTGTCTTTCATTATAAAATCTCCACCAATCTCTTCAAGATTATCTAGCCCATTAAAAGACTCTATTCTATTGAAATTATTCAGCGATTCAATCACAAAATCCCCTTGTATTTTTCTCAATTGATTCAGTCCATTAAAGTTCTCAATATCACAATTATTGAGTAGTAAGTCTCCATTAATTTGTGTAATTGAGTTTAAAACCTCTAAAGAGGTTATCATATCTTCTTTGTTATTATTAAAACAAAGAATATCAAGATTTCCATTTATTTGTTTATATCCTCTTTCCCCTATCTCTTGCAATTTCCGATTTCCCCGAATAGAAATATTTCCTTCATGAATGTATGATTCTTGTTCAACTGTAATAATTGATTCCGTTTCTTCATTTTCACTAATAATTTTTATTTCTCCAGTCCGCTTATCACCATTGTTTTCAGATATAAAGAAAGATAAGATATCTTCTCTAAAGCCTCTTGTTTGTGGTTGAGTTATCCATTCTTTTGCATCTCCAAGAATTTCCACTGTATAATTAGTATTGGTGGACAAGGAAACGGAGATTTCTCCACCTTTAGGATAAGTATGATATGTTTTGCTGCTAGGCGACAAGCTTGGTACACCTAATTGACTAATGAATACAGTGTCCGCTACATTACTCTGTGTATGTTTGATTGCAACTTTGGCAGAACGTTCATAAGTAGAGGTATTCTCATTTATTTTTAGATAGACTTTATGAGAAGTAAGACCTCTAGTTTGAGTAGTAGTTATATTCTCTATCCATTTACTTGCAGCACTGGGAATAGAAACATTAAAATCAATATTTGAGTTTACTTCAAATTCAATTGTATTTTCTTTTGAGTTTACTTCATATTCTTTCTTAGATATGATAATAGCATCCTTTTGCGCTTGTATAATTTTTAATGTATCTGCAAGTTTGACATTGCTCTTATCATAAAAAATGATTTCACTTTCACGACTATCATATTCCTCATTTGGACTGATTATATAATAAAGAGTGTGACTGGACATTGATTTGGTTGAAGGTGCAATAGAAATCCAATCCACATTAGGCATTTTAACCTCAAAATTAAAATTGCTTTTTATGTCTACAGCAATAGTTTGCTCCTTATCACTTATAAAGTATTCATTTTTAGTCAACATGACAACTCCACCACTAGCTTGGTAGACGTGTACAGTCTCTGTTAGCTCACCATTTGTAATATAAATTACTCCTTCTCGTTTTTCATATTCTTCATTGGGAGATATATTAAAGGTTAACGTGCTACTTGATAAAGCTCTAGTATTACTACCTACTTGTTTTATCCACTTTTTGTCTGTTTCATTTATTGTAACAGTATAGTTGACATTGGTTTTTACCTCCAAATTAATCTTGCCACCTTTATTGTCTAACTCATATTTGTTCGCAGTCAGCAATATAGCATCCTTTTGCTTTTGAGTTACAACAATTGTTTTCTTTATATTTCCAACAGTGAGAGTTATGGTAACATTTCTATCATCATATCCTTTATTCTCAACTATATTCACAGTAAACCCACCTTCTCCTGCTTTGCCATTTGCAGGAGTAACAGTGCACCATGTCTCTCCTCCAATTGTATTAGCTACAGAAACGTTCCAGTCTCCATTACAAGTAAATTCTATATTTTCACTTCCAGATTGTGAAGTAAAAGTTAGCCCATTATCGAAATATCTTTGAGAATTTCCCAAAGGGGTAATAGTAACGACTTCATCATTTTTCTTATCGCTATCATCGTTACTACAAGCGATGATACTCATACATGAGATAATGCTTAATAAGGTTATTGATAAAAAATGTAATGCTTTCATAATCTGTTACTCTTTATTTAAAATACATTTCTCCATTAAATTAAAGACTTCTTTTTCATTCTTGTCATCGTAAACAATTTCTCCATTTGTAAGTACACCTAATTTAAGCCTTTCAAGCTCTGCTATAAAATGAGCTAACGCTTCTGCATCACACCGTTCTGGGGAAATTATTAGTTTGAATTTCTTTTCCATGTAATCATAGTTATCTGTAATCTTCTCATTCCCTTTAAAGATAATAGTTTATTGATAAAGTGGGGAATTCACAGCAAAACACTGTCACTTTATATTAAATCATTGATTCCACTGCATTTAAGTGTTGATAAGTAATAATTGTTTTTCTTTTTGTGTCTATAGAATATTTATTATAGCCAGAGTTCCCTGCTGACTGTTATACAATACAAAAAAGCTCTAAGTTTGCAGTTAATAGATAAGAGGTCGGAAATTTATTTTAAAAAAGTCAAGCGAGACGAATAATTACCTCCGCATCTTATCAGGAAAATATCAGTCTTATTATCTTTGTTGTATTAAGATAAAGACTGATAGGCGGGAAGAGGACACCATAAAAGAGAAAGCACTTGAGGCTAGCCCACGTAACGGCCTCTCTCCGCCAAGCTGCAAAGCTCCGATAGAATATCAAGGTTGCGAGCCTATTTAGAGTTTAGAGTTCAAACAGCTTTTACCAGTCTTAGAAAAGTACAGCAAAAATATGAAAAAATTATTTATTGGAATTGATTTTTCAAAGGAGAAACTTGACGCGACGATAATTCTCGCATGTGGAATGAACGAAATAGGCTCCCGTGAGTATGGGTGTTTCCCAAATAACACTACGGGCTACCGCAAGTTATGTAATTGGGTTAAAACAAACGCTTGGAATACAATTGCTGAGGAATGGCTATTCTGTGGAGAAGACACAGGTTCATGTAGTATAGGACTGAGCAAATGGCTTTACGGAAAAGGCTATGACATATGGATTGAGAACGCTTACGCCATAAAACATAGCAGTGGTATCCAGCGTGTGAAAAACGATAAGGCGGACTCAGCAATCATTGCTGAATACGCATGGAGGCAACAGGACAAGGTTGTACCCTTTGAACCATTGAATGAATCCCTTGCGCAACTAAGGGAGATTTTCCTCTATAGGCATAAGCTAGTTGGGCAAAGAGTGGCAATGGAATTACGAAAAGAGGACAAATCACAATCAAACAAGTCAAAAGCAATATCCTTCATCAACCGCAAGAGCAAACACCTTATTGCGGAGATAAACAAAACAATTGCCGAATGCGATAAGGCCATTGATAGCATAATAGAGGCGGATGAGGAACTGAAAGAAAATTATGCTATTATAACCTCAATAAAAGGCGTAGCCAGGCAAAACGCAACCTGTATGTTGGTCTACACAAACAACTTCAAAAAATTCGGATATGACCCAAGAAAGATTGCATGCTATTATGGAGTTGCCCCCTTTGGTAAACAATCCGGAACGAGTGTAAATACACCTGCTCATACAAGCCATTTCGCCAATAAACTTATTAAATCATTATTAGGACAAGCAGCTCATATAGCCAAAATATATAATCCCGAAATTAGAGATTACTATCAAAGACTGATTAGTAAGGGAAAGAAGCCTCAAGTGGCTTTAAATAATGTCAAGAACAAACTCATAAGAATCATAGTGGCATTAGTCAGGAAGAAAGTACCATATGATCAAAATACATACAAATATTATGAAGAACGAGAAGTTATAGAAAGGAAAAAGAACGAGAAGTTAATTTATTGTTAAACGGAATAAGAGATTAGGATATTAGCATAGAATACGTGGAAACTATCTACCTACGCTCTCCAAATGGTATCCGCTAAGACCCGTCCCAGATGCACAAGTGATAGCCCCACGCTCAATTGAGTATATAACAAGGTTATATTTACAAAAGATGCGTGAGACATGTCACTTACTACAATCTCCGGGAAAAATTTAGCGGATTCTTTTGGAGAGATATATAATAAATAACCGTTCTCAATAAAAATATTAAAAAGCTACTTCCTTCGCTCGAAAGTAAGCTATGACAAAAGTAGAAATAAATATCTATTAAACAAACAATTTTGACAGAAAAAAACATGCTTTGTCTATTAATCCAGTTTATATCATATAAAAAAACATTAACCCGACGTTTCCTGAAAATGATTTTTCACTTTCATTTCTCATATTCTCATAGTAAATACAATAACTATATATAAATCAAATGCATAACACTATGAGAAATACTTTTCAAAACGGCATTTCTCATAGTATTACCAGCGTTTTATCGTAAGCGTCTCGGCGATGCCATATTTTCTATCTTAATTTTTCCTTTTAGCTTTGCGTCATAATAAAAAACCACATCTTATGACTGCACATGACTTGTACACCCGTACCTTATCGGATTATAAATCCTGTTTATGTTCTTCTCCTGCCTTAACTCTTCGTAGTTATTGCCGTGAACGACATGTAAACTACCATGGTATGTGTCTTTGGCTTTCCCGTCACGGCATCAGTATCCGTGAGTTGCGTCCCTCCTCTTCCGTCACCACCGCTAAAGAGCCTGCATCCTCTTTCAGCCGTTTGCTTCCGGTCTGCTCTTCCTCCTCTCCGGATATGCTTTACGGGGTTACCATCACTTTCCCTGACGGAGTGACTGTCTCTATCAAGCAAGGCAGCTCTTTTAGCGTCAGCCGTTTTATCGACCGTTATAACAGTAAAATTCAGGAGGAAGAGTCATGTTTGCTTTAACCGATGGCATGCATTATTATCTGTGCCAGCATTATGTTGATATGCGTAAAGGCATGACCGGACTTTACCGGCTTGTCAAGTCCGACATGTCCCTTTCTCCCGTTTCGGGTGATGTATTTGTGTTTTTCTCCCGCAAACGTGACATGGTTAAAATTTTGCGGTGGGATACGGACGGTTTTATTCTCTATCAGAAACGACTGGAAGAAGGTACCTTTGAGGTTCCCCGTTTTAATCCCGATACAGGGTCTTATGAGCTCTCATGGAAGACTTTTCTTTTGATAATGCAGGGCGTCTCGCTCCGGTCTGCCAAATGCAGGAAACGGTTCCGGTTGAAGTGATACACTGATGTAATAATCTATATATCAATATATTACATTACAAATACTTCGCTGATTTATTTGTCTTCCGGTTCTTTTTTCTTATCTTTGACACATGCAAAAGGACCGGCTCATAGAACTTCTGGAGGATCAAATCAGATCTTTAAAAGAACAGCTTGAAGCGGCTGCCAGGCGTGAGGAGCATGGGCAGCTGCTTATCTGCGAATTGACGATGCAGGTCCGGCAATTAACCGAAAGTGTCCATTCATTAGAAGAGGCGTTGACCTTGAAAAATGGTAAACTGAAAAAACAGGAGAACATCAGTCGTGGCTTAGGCAAACTTATAAGCAACGAGTCTGAAAAGCAGGTACCGGGTAAAGCGGAGGCGGTCCGGCAGACGGCTCCCTCCCGTCCATGCCCTTCTCCCAAAGAGCGGGGAAACAATAAATCCAAACGCAAGGAGCATTTTGAACTGGAAGAGAAGGTAATCGAAGTCAATCCCGAACATCCCCTTTTCAGCATATCCCTTGCCAAATTCATGGGATACCGTGATTCTATCCGTTATGTCTACACTCCTCCGAAATTTGAAAAGCTTGTCTACCGGCAAAACATTTATAGCTTAAACGGAACAGTCTTCTGCGGTTCCGCTCCCCAGGCACCTTTCCTTAACTCAAACTACGACGGATCTTTTGTAGCGGGTTTATGCCAGTTGCGCTATATCTACTCTATGAGTGTGGAGCGGATTATCGGCTTCTTCCGTGAAAGCGGATTTGAGCTTGAAAAGCCCACCGCGCATCACCTGCTGGGCAGAGCGGCCGAAGTGTTGGAAAACCTTTACAGGGCGTTGAGAATGGCCGTGCTTGAAGACTCTTATCTTTGTTGTGATGAAAGTTACCACAAAGTCCTTGTGGAAGAGAAGAACAGTAGAGGCAAAGGGGTAAGGCAGGGGTATATCTGGGCGGCCGTCGCGGTCAGGCAGAAATTGATACTGTACCTCTACGAGAATGGCTCCCGTAGCGGGAAGGTGCTTTTTGACCTTCTTTCCGAATATGAGGGGACAGTACAAAGTGACGCATACAGTCCGTATAGAAAATTGGAAAGTGACGCCTATCCGGGAATTAAAAGAATCGCCTGCCTGCAGCATGTCAAAAGGAAGTTCCTTGAGGTACAGGAGGAACCGGAAGCACAAAAGATCGTTGAACTGACGAACAAGCTGTATCAAAAAGAACATGAACACTGTGTTGGTCGACAGGGATGGACAGACAAGGATAACCTCAGGCACCGGAAAAGGTATGCGCCGCAGATACTCAGCGAAATAAAAAGGGAACTGCTCAGGATAAAGAGTAAGCCTGACTTGCTTCCCAAAAGTGAGATGGCGGGAGCGGTTGACTATATGCTCTCGCAATGGGAGGCCATTAAGGGCATCTTTACTGAAGGATATTACTACTTGGACAATAATTTGGTCGAGCGGTACAACCGATATATATCACTGTCCAGAAGAAATTCCCTTTTCTTTGGAAGCCATAAGGGGGCGGAAAGAGGTGCCTTATTTTATTCGCTGGCCTGTTCATGCAGAATGCAGGGAATAAATACCTTCGAATATATCACGGAGGTAATCAATAAAGCGGCAAAGCTACCACCAAATACGGACATAAAGGTATATAGAAATTTATTGCCGGACAAATGGAAAGAAAATAGAAGTAGGATTGAAACATAAAGAGGAGATGCTACTTCTATTTTTTTGAGGGGGGGGGACGGCATCGCCGAGACGCTTACGTTTTATCCATAAAACAACGTATTTCTCATAGCTTTTCATCACTTTCAAAAACATTTCTCATAGATTTTCCAAGCGATTCCAAATACTTTTTTACTTGTTTTGCAGAGTATTCAAGTTATTCTTCGACAAAACCGTAATAGTTAGCATGGACTGCAACGAAACACGCAGTAAAAAAAGAGTCTACTACAAGGCAAAGGAAGCATCAGACTATTATGAAGTCAAGCCAAGCTAGAGATGTAATCAGGTAATACTTAAATAATAGATTATAAAATGGACATGCGGAGTATAAAGAGTAGACATTAGCATATTTATGTATAAGCAGCCATATCGTTCCACTAGAGTGGAAAGGTCTGTGCACTAGAGTAGACAGTACCGTTCACTAGAGTGCAATGATCTGCCCACTCCAGTGAAACGATACAAATACTTATAGCAAAACACAACAATGATTAGGATAAAATATAAAGGGATAAGGAGAACTTAATACAGGAAAGCAGTAAAGTAAGGCAAGGTAATTGCTTTATAAAAAGTTACTTATATAAAAAAGGAAGAATAACAATCAGTCCGGAAAAAGACTGGGAGGAACAGAATGACGACCACAAAAAACAAGAAATAGAGAAAATGCATAAAAGGAATATGAGAATAAAAAAAAAGTCTATGAGAAATACACTATTTTCAGCATAAAAAGCTGGTAATATTATGAGAAATGCCGTTTTGAAAAGTATTTCTCATAATATATCTATTTGATTATCTTTCGTTTATCGAAAAACAATGAGAATATGAGAAATGCAAGTGAAAAATAGGCGGTTCTTAATCAAATTCCGTGCTACTTATTTATGTTCAATAACCTTATTCATGGCTATTCCGGGGTACTTTAAGATGCATATAGCTTGGATAATTTATTTGCTATTTCTAATATGCCGATATCCCTTTATCCATCAACCTTTCAATGAGCTTTACTAGCACGGAATTTGAAGAAGAACCAAATCGTTTGCAGGGGGGCGCTGATATAAATGCAGGAAACTCAGGGCGAACGCTCAATAACTTGTACATCCTATTATTCTCTATATTTTTCCAATCCCAATGACTTTATCTCTTATTTTCTCGTCCCATCCACACGCTTTCCTCTTTCCTGCCATTCCCAGTTTGATATCGCTCTGTTTTAATAACATAAGTGCCAACTTTGATATGGCGGAGAAGTTGATTGCAGCATTTCCTGTTTTTCTGTCATCATCTTCTCTGAATCCTATATCAAGTACCCAATGTAGGTTGTTTTCAACCTCCCAGTGTGATCTGACCGATTTAAGTATGAGTACCGGGTCAGGTTCCAATGATGATATATAGTACCTTGTTTCCATAGTAGCTTCTTTATCACCTGTTTTTCTGATAGAATTTATCATAGCCAATGTCTTGATCCCTGTCCACCCTTTGAGAAAATATTGAAGATTTTTAGCGCTTATGCATACACATTCCCTGTATTCACTTCTTCCATGCCCTTCGTTTTCCTCAAAGTACCTTTTTGCGTGACATAAATAGTATCTTGTTTCCTCACTAAGATTAAATTCTATCATATCCCTGAGTGTTTCATGGTTATCTTTGGCACATAAAATATAATCAGCTTTGTTCTCGATTATTAGTTTAGTGATTGATTTCTGGCAGCCCATAGCGTCAATGGTTATGATGCAGTTCTCAAGATCCAGCGCCTTTATTAGCTCGGGGATAGCCTTTATTTCATTCGATTTTTCTTCTACTTTCTTTTGACCAAGGCAAATGCCGTTGGATACAGACCAGGCACTGACTATATAGAGCTTGCTTCTCACTCCATTTTTTGAGCGGCTGTTTTTATGGGGATTATCACAAACGGCCTTTCCGTCAATAGCTACCACCCCGGGAATTTTACGGCAGATGTCATCGACCTACAACCTGAAACATTCTTCAAACCAGTCGATATCCAATATGGAGAAGAAACGACTCAAGGTATCATGGGAAGGGATAGAAGTCAAAACCGGAAGACGCGTCTTGAAATAGGATTCATGCGTCTTGCCGAATGTTTCTATTTCGTTCCACGTATCAGCTCCGCAGATAACAGAGACTAGGGCGATGAACACTATTTCGTTAGACTGATATATTTTATTCTTATCATCTCTTACATCAGGAATTATAGCTGAAAAGGCTTGAATGGCCATATTGCGGTAGAGATTAATATAGTAGATATGCAAATGTAATGAATTATATTCACACAGAGAATAGGAACAGAAGATATTAAAAAATACAGGAAAAAACTATCTATTTAGGGAATAATAAAAGCTAAATTAACATGTACAAGTTATTGAGCGTTCGCCCTGGTGGAAGACAAGTATCCTGGAAATTTGAATCTCATAATGATTTGTACCTGTTTTATTGTCATACTGTCAGGAATACATTCAAGTGAATGAATATCAACGTTCTATCACCTGACAATAACCATTGATAATAGGCTGACAATAAAATATCCAGACTTTTATTGTCAGCCTTGCTTTTATCTCTTATGATAGCTTTATTACCTGATAAACAGTACCTTTATAAGTATGCTTCGAAGGAATACCGCATTTTTGCA
>ERZ507027.1445-NODE-1445-length-12203-cov-3.238393_pt1 | contig 12203 bp, 8 predicted proteins | sample MGYA00513163_ERZ507027 | MGnify/ENA metagenome assembly ERZ507027
AACCCACGTATCCAGCTTGGAAGGCTGGTGTTCTACCATTGAACTACACCCGCGTCATCTCTGACACAAGTAGTATACTACCACATGATAAAGATAATTGCAAGAACTTTTTTACTTTTTTTATTTTATTTTTTTATTTGCTTTTTTATTGAATCTTTGTTATAAGATTAAATAGATTTTCACAAATCGAAATCATATAAAGGAAAATATTCCGAATAACCAAAAAGGAGTTGTGTTACTTGAATTTATCACAAATCGCACGTTTACAAGCTTTAAAAAAACATCTGGAAACTTTTCGTAAAAATCACCCGAAATTTCCTTCTTTTTTGAACGCGGTGTCTCATAACGCTTTGGAAGAAGGCACAGTGATCGAAATCAGCGTCACATCGCCTTCCGATAAAAATTATGTTACAAACATAAAATTGAGGCAAGATGATCTGGACTTTCTTCGCGAACTGCAGTCTCTGAATTCCAAATCATAATTTCCCGGCGAAGGGCCGCACATCAGCAAAAACCGGAAGCGCCAAAAGGCACATTCCGGTTTTTTGTTTTATCTGTTTTATTTATTTCGCTATTTTCAGATTTTCATACCGTTTCTCGATAAACTGATCCGGGAAATACTCATCTAACTTTTCAGCGATAATCCCGTTTCCTTCTTTTCCTTCCTGACGTTCTCCGTAACGCGCCAAAGCGGCAAATGACAGCGCCATATCCGCCGTCAGAACAACAAGCAGCAAGGAGCAGATGATACGTCCCGCCTTTTTCGGCAATCGTTCGATCTGTCTTGACAAAAACGGGTAAACCGCTTTCATCCAGATAACGGCGGCAAATCCCCAGAAGAAACAATACAACAGGTTAATTCTTCCTCCCAGATTAAACGGGATCTTACTATAATCCCAGAACACTGTTCCAAAGGCAATCTCCGTAAAAACACTGCATATGTATTCATATGCGCCCCCGAGTATTGTTCCGAAAAGGAATATAAACCAATTACTCTTATCACGGTATCTATATAAAATCCATGTCAGAAGCGCACATGCAATTCCCCACACGATACTGAACTGACCAAACACAAGACTGCTGCGGCTCATAAGACGCCCGGTTGTAATAAGGCAGAATATCGTCTCTACTATATCCCCGATAAATGCTCCGATGATAAACAGACTCGCCAGTTTAAAAAATCCGCATCCTTCCGCAAATTTTTCTTCCTGTTCAGCATCTTTTTCAGTCTCAATATTCGGAAATGCCTTTACCAGTCTTTTCTGGATCCGTTTTGTCAGAGCGTTTTCAAGAAATTTAGACGTTTTCTGCAGCTCTTCCGTAATCTGCTCGATCCGACCTTTCTTTCTTTTCAATTCAAGAACCGCAATTCCCGAACCGAGACCATCCGCAATAAGCAGGCCTAAAAGCACCCATAAGATCACTTCTCCGATCAAACGGGGTATCATATTGACAAGACCGCAAAAAAACGGATTCAGGAAGTAGATCATCAGTACACTGCACACGCCCCATAAAGCAGATACCCGCAGACAAATGTAACCGTCCAGATGAAATTTCTGATCTGAATAATCCCACCACTTTTTATGCAGTATCTTTTCCATCAGCCTTCCCGTAATATATTCTACGAACGAAGTAACGATCATTCCGCCGATAAAAAGAAAGATCAGATTTTCTTTTAATTCCGGCAAAAACACCGCCACCGCCACCGCTCCCGTTCCGTAGATCGGGCAGAGCGGTCCCGCGATAAATCCCCTGTTGACAAACTTGTGCCTGTTAACCGCCGCAACGATGACCTCGCCGCACCATCCGATAAATGAATAAATAAAAAAGATCCATGCCAGTTCATATATTGTGTTTACCATATTTTCTCTTTTGAATTCCTTTCCCGCACATCTTTTTTGCAAAGACGCAGTTTCAGATGCACCTTCGATAAAAATAATCCCCCCGGACACGGTTTTATACGAGACACTCACTCCTGCCCGGGAGGCGCCGCTTTATGTGATGCGTTCTTTTCTATCCGAGCACATCTTTATACAGGGCATGTTTTTCCAATGCCTCCGTGATTTTGACCATATCGGACAGATCTCCGATCATGATAACGCCTGCAAGGCGGTTGTTTAAAAAGTAATATTTACTGTATCTTCCTTTTCCCATATCTTTAAATTCTGCCGTCTTATAAAGCAGATTCGGATTTTTCCCGTTATCTCCGGCTGCGAAAAGAGCCGTGTTCATCCCATGGAATGTCAATGTCGGAGCTGTCGCCGCATACTCAATCTGATCCCCTGCCGCATTTGCGCCCGCGATACGTCCCTGTTCGGAAGCCTCCGGCCAAACAGCATAGTTTGCCCCGTTAAATTCCGCACAGTCACCGCATGCATATACGTTCGGAACACTCGTTTCCATCCGTTCGTTCACTTTAACGGCACGGTCCGCATCAAGTCCGATCTCCTTAGCCAATGCTGTATTTGCACGCACTCCCGCCGATACAACGACAACTTCCGCAGGAATCACCTGACCGTCAGACAAGCGGACTCCCGATACATGTCCGTCTCCTTCCACTGCTTCCACGGAAACGCCCGTACTGATCTTCACACCGCTCTTTTCGGCGAACATCCTCAAAATGTCCGAAGCGTTCTCGTCAAGCTGACGTCCCATAAGAATCGGAGCAGCTTCTAACACTTGTACATCAATCCCCGCTTTTTTCAGTTCCCAGGCAGCTTCCAGACCAAGCACACCGCCTCCGATCACAACCGCTTTCGCCGCATGTTCCATCATTTTTTCCAGTTTTTCCACATCTGCAAGGCGGCGGATCGCAACTACTTCCGGCAAAGAACTTCCTTCGATCGGAGGTATAAAGCACTCGCTTCCAAGTGCATAGATCAGTCTCGTGAAATGCACTTTCTCTCCGCTTTCAAGAATCACTTCTTTTTCATTTACATCGACAGACGCCACTTTCTTTCCTAACATTTGGAACACTTTGTTTTCTTCATACCATGACGGATCTACGATCGCGATCTGATCCGCGCTCAATCCTGCCACGATCGACTTTGTCAGCATCGGACGGTTGTATGCCGGATACTCTTCATCAGAAATGATCGTAACAGCTCCCGTTTTATCACGTTCCCTTATCGCCTTGGCAGCGTTAAATCCTGCCGTTCCGTTTCCGAGGATAACATAATATTCTTCTGTATTATTCAAAACGGCGCTTTCTTCTGCTTCAACTTCTATAAAATTCTCTTTTCCGACTCCGCACACCGGACATATCTCGAGCGAAGAATCGAAAATTTCTCCGCAGACAAGACATTTCACAAGCGTTCTGGCGCCTTTTTTCTTCGGCTTTACAGGTTCTTTGTTCTGCACGATGCACCCGAACTGATATCCGTACTCATAAGCGCTCACAAGATCCGCTTCCGATGGTTTAAACCGAACGCGGAATCCTTCCGATACTTTCATTTTCAGTTGTTTCAGACGCTGCGTAATATTCGGCACTCCTTCTCCGCTCCAACCGTAGCTTCCGAATGCGCCGGCATATTTTCCTCCGTGAGTAGCCGGAAACATTGCAAGTGTAAGATCCCATATCGGCTTGAGCGCTTCTCCGACAATCGTAGGAGTTCCAAGCAATATTCCGTCCGCAAACAAAAGTTCTTCGTTCACTTTCTCTGCGTCTGCCTCAACCATGTCATAAGACCTGACGTCGATATCGCCGCTGTCTTTGACTCCTTCCGCGATTTTTTCCGCAAGCATCTTCGTGTAGCCATATGCGCTCACATACGGGATAATAACTGTTTTTTTCTCATTCGGATTGACCACTGTCGACCATTCTCTGTATTGCTTCATAACCTGTCTGATCCGATCTCCTACGAGAACCGGTCCATGCCCCGTACAGATCATGGAAATATCCATTGTTTCAACACGGTCGAGAGCTTTAAGCATAAAAGGTTTGAACGGTCCGATAATGCAGTCATAATAATATTTCAAAGCACTTTGATAATCCGCCTCATTTTTAATCTCACTTGATACGACTTCCGGGAGACAGTAATGTGCACCGAAAGAATCACATGTTACAAGAATCTGTTCTTCCTCAATAAAAGTGTACATCGTATCCGGCCAATGAAGATTCGGAACAAACAAAAACTCAAGCGTCTTATTTCCGATCGTCATCTTCTCTTTATCCCTTGCCGGAATGCCGACAAAATCCCGGTTTACGATCTCTTTCAGGAAACCGAGCGCACATCCCGTAGCGATCACCTTCATCTGCGGACTATAATCGAGAAGGCGTTCTACGCTTCCGGCATGATCCGGCTCTGTATGACTTACAACAAGATAATCGATTTTCCGAATGTCGATCACTTCTTGAAGATGTTCCAAATATTCGTCAAAAAACTTCGCTTTTGCAGTCTCGAAAAGAACTGTTTTGTCCCCCGCCTTCATCACATAAGAATTATAAGTTGTACCGAATTCCGTATACATGATAATATCAAATACTCTGAGTTGATCGTCAATAATACCTGTCCAATAAAAATCATCTCTTAATTTCAAACTTTTCATTTTCTGCCTCCTCTTTTTCTTTTTTATGAAACTCCGTTTTTCTTGCAAATATCCGCCAGACAGCACTTCTCGCAGTACGGCTTTGTCCTTGCCGTACACACATCCCGCCCGTGGAAGACAAGCCTGTGACAGAAATCGCTTCCCTCCTGAGGAGGAATGATCTTCCACAATGCCATCTCGACCTTTTTCGGTTCTTTTATCCCATCTACGAGTCCGATCCGGTTTACAAGCCGGATACAATGCGTATCTGTCACAATCGCAGGTTTCCCGAACACATCACCCATGATAAGGTTTGCGCTTTTTCTTCCGACTCCCGGAAGTTTCATCAGCGCGTCAAAATCATCCGGCACTTTCCCTTCATACTCATCCCGGATCATCTTCATACAGCCGCTGATATCGCGCGCCTTGCTTCTGCCAAGACCGCACGGACGCACAATTTTCTCAATCTCATCTACATCCGCTTCCGCCAAAGCTTCCACTGTCGGATATTTTTCATATAACCCTTCCACCACTACATTGACACGGGCATCTGTACACTGTGCCGCAAGCCGCACACTGACAAGCAGTTTCCATGCCTGATCATAATCAAGCGTACAGCCGGCGGACGGATATTCTTTTTTCAGCCGCTCGATCACCTGTAACGCACGCTGCTTTTTTGTCATCTTTGGTATCCCTCCGCTATCACTTCTCATCCATATGTTTTCTCAGTTCGGCAAGAGCTTCTGAAAATCTTTTTGACACAGCCGTCGGATTGCCTTTCAAATGTCTTGCTGCACGGATATAGCTTCTGTCTGTTCTGTCGTGCATCTTCGTCATCTCCCGGGAAATATTTTTCTTGATCTTCGCATATTCTTCCCGTTTATCTTCGCCGATCAATTCGTCAACCTTTGATGTAAATTCTTCCTTCATCAACAGTTCCGCCCTCTCCGACAATCTTGCAAGAAGACGCTGTCTCTCTTCGCGCCTTGCATGAACACGCGCCAGATATTCTTCTTTGCGTGAATTGATTTGTTCGCGGCGTTTCTTCTTTTGAACTTTGATCTCTTCTTTGTATCCCTCTACCATTTCTTCTGCGCGCTGACGGTAACTGTCCATATGCTCTTCTGCCAGTTTTTTGTAATCTTCCGCCATTTCTTCCGCACGTCCGCGGTAATCCTCTACATGTTCTTCTACACGCCTGCGATAATCTTCTACAAACTCACCTGCGCGCTGTCGATAATCTTCCACAAATTCTTCAGAAGCGACTTTTAATTTCTCCTGTATCTTCCTGATCTGTTTTTTGCTTTCTTCAAGCTGTGCAAGAATCCGCTTCAGATCCATCGCATCATTAAACGACTGCGTCACATCGACCGCCGCCGCAACAGTCAGCACAAATGCGATACCCTCCGCAATAATCGTCGGAATCTTCAGCACCGCTCCCTCGATCGGTACATGAACAAACTTAACAAGTAAAACGGAAAACAATCCCCACCCCAAAGACGAGGTAAGACAAATATATCCGTTCAGATTAAATTTCTGATTGCTGTAATCCCAGTATTTCACATTGAAAAGTCTCTCCATAACCGCCCCTGTAACGTATTCCAACAGCGTTGCTCCAACCATGCCGAATAAAAAGATCAACGGAATACTGTCTCTGACTCTGATCGTACTGATCAAGACCGCAAGCGCTCCGAATCCATAGATCGGCAGCATCGGCCCGTACATAAATCCGCGGTTTACCCAGCGGCGTTTCCGCACAGAAACAAAGCAGCATTCCCATACCCAGCCGATAAAACTGTAAATGAAAAAGAACAATACCCATTGTGTCAGATGATATGACTGCATGTTTATTTCTCCTCAATCGCTGTAATCAGGTCAACTCTTCTTTGATGACGTCCTCCTTCAAACTCAGCGTCAAGCCATGTCTCTACGATCATTTTCGCAAGCTCCGCTCCTACCACACGAGCTCCGAACGCCAGGATATTACAGTTATTGTGCACTCTTGCCATCTTTGCCGTAAACGGCTCGCTGCAAACCGCGGCGCGGATTCCTTTTACTTTATTTGCCGCAAGAGAAATTCCAAGACCTGTTCCGCAGATCAGGATTCCCTGTTCAACCTCGCCTGCTGCCACTGCTCTTGCCACGATTTCCCCGTAGACCGGATAATCACAGCTCTCGCTTGAATTTGTTCCGTAATCTACTACTTCATGTCCTTTTTCTTTCAGGAAACTAATGATTTCCGCCTTTAATTCTAATGCTGAATGGTCATTTCCGATTCCGATCTTCATATTCTTCTCCTTTTCTTTTCCACTTTATTTTATTTACATGCTTCTTTACAATAAAATTGATTTCTCTATCATCATAACAAATCCGGCGCTGTGATTCAATAAACCTAATTTACAAAACGCTCTTTAGAAAGCCGGTTCTGTCAAACAATTTTTATAAAAATATTTCCTCAAGTTGTTCCGGTTTCCCAGCGCGATAAGTCGCATCCGCTTCTGTTTCCGGTTCGCCCCATACCGCATGAACACAATCCACTCCCGCATTGAGGGCGCATGCCATATCTGAAGCGCTGTCTCCGATATAGACGGTTTCTTCTTTCCGCGCTCCTGACAGTTCCATATATTTCAGCAGCGGCTGTGCCGACGGTTTATGCTCTTTCGTGTCATCGGCACATATGCATATCGAAAAATATTTTCGTATCGGAAGCTGATCAAGAACAAGCTCCAGTTCCTCGCGTGTTCTTGATGTTACGACACCAAGCGTACTTCCTTTTTTCTCCAGTTTTTCCAGAAGTTCTTCTATTCCGTCAAAAATGCGGATCATATCGATGTTCTTCTCTTCATTTGCCACCCACATTTCGACTGCGCCCGGGATTTTTTCTTCTTCCACCCCGAGAAGATGCATATTTTTCACAGATGTATTAGCCAGCACAAACTTCAGATCTTCTATCTCGTACCGCTCTCCTTTTACCGTCATGAGCATCTCCTGCAATGAATATAATATGCAGTCTCTCGTATCGATCAGTGTTCCGTCCACGTCAAAGACAATATGTCTGTATTTTGCCATTCCTATACCTCCCGCTGTCTTCTCAAATCTTTTTTCTTCTTTCTTTTTTCGTTTTTCAGGAAATTCCTCTCATCGTAAGCTGTATCCTCTTCTTTTTCATATCCACGCTCATCACCTTTACATCCACAACGTCTCCGACGCTCACTGCCTCAAGGGGATGTTTGATATAACGGTCTGTAATCTGGGAAATATGTACGAGACCGTCCTGATGAACTCCGATATCCACAAACACGCCGAAATCAATGACGTTTCGCACCGTTCCTTTCAATATCATTCCTTCTTTTAAATCTTTCATTTCCAGTACGTCCGTTCTAAGAATCGGTTTTGGCATCTCGTCACGCGGGTCGCGCGCAGGCTTTTCCAACTCTTTTACGATATCGCGCAGGGTGATCTCGCCGATTCCTAATTCTTCTGCCGTCGCTTTATAGTCTTTTATCGTAAGAGATAATCCCGCCAGATTATGAGCCGCCACATCTTCCGGTGAATACCCCTGCTTTTGCAAAAGGCCTTTTGCCGCTTCATATGATTCAGGATGGACGCCCGTACCGTCAAGCGGATTCTCTCCGTCGCGGATTCTCATAAATCCCGCACATTGTTCAAACGCTTTCGGCCCAAGTTTCGGCACTTTCAGAAGTTCTCTTCTGCTCGTAAACTTTCCGTGCTCCTCTCTGTAGGCTACAATATTTTTAGAAATCGCCGAACTGATTCCCGAAATGTACGATAAAAGCGGCGCAGACGCCGTATTCAAATCAACGCCGACTTTATTAACGCAGTTCTCTACGACTCCCCCAAGCTTTTCTCCCAGTTTCTTCTGATTCATATCATGCTGATATTGTCCGACGCCTATCGACTTCGGATCGATCTTCACAAGTTCGGCCAATGGATCTTGAAGTCTTCTCGCGATGGACGCCGCGCTTCTTTGACCTACATCAAACTTCGGAAATTCCTCACTTGCAAGCTTACTTGCCGAGTAGACAGAAGCTCCCGCTTCATTGACGATCACATACTGAACCTGCTCAGGTATCTCTTTCAAAAGTTCCACGATAAACTGTTCTGATTCACGGGAAGCAGTTCCGTTTCCAAGCGAAATAAGTGAAATATGATATTTCGGAATGATCTTCTTTAGCACGTCCTTACTTGCCTTGATCTTCTGCGGAGTCGTCGGAGCCGTCGGATAAATGACCGTAGTTCCGATCACCTTTCCCGTCGGATCGACAACTGCCAGTTTACATCCCGTACGAAACGCCGGATCCCATCCAAGCACTACTTTCCCCGCGATCGGCGGCTGCATGAGAAGCTGATGCAGATTTTTCCCGAATACGTCGATTGCTCCGTCTTCCGCTTTCTCCGTCAGTTCATTTCTTATCTCCCTTTCGATCGCAGGCTCGATCAGACGTTTATAACTGTCCTCGACAACTTCTTTTAAGACCGAAGTCGTATACGGATTATCATTTACAATCGTCTTTTTCTCTAAATATCTCAGAATATCTTCCTCCGGAGCCTCTACTTTGACCGTCAGTATTTTTTCTTTCTCACCGCGGTTCAGCGCAAGAATCCGATGTCCGGCAAGCTTTTCAACCGATTCTTCAAATTCGTAATACATCTCGTAAACAGATTCTGTCTCCGGATCTTTTGCTGTAGAAACGACTTTTCCTTTTTTCATCGTCGTTTTTCTGATCCATGTACGATAATCCGCATTATCGGAAATGATTTCCGCAATAATGTCTTTTGCTCCGGCGATTGCTTCTTCCTCTGTCTTTACTTCTTTTTCTTCCGAAATATATTGCTTTGCGGTTTCTTCCAAAGGTTCTTTTGCCTGCTGCAGCATCATATACGCTGCCAAAGGCTCTAATCCTTTTTCTTTCGCGATCGTTGCCCTCGTCCGCCGCTTCGGACGATATGGCCGATACAGATCTTCCACTGTCACGAGCGTCTCAGCTAAAAGGATCTTCTCTTTGAGTTCTTCTGTCATCTTTCCCTGCTCTTCAATGCTCGAGATCACCTGCTCTTTCTTCTCTTCCAGATTTCTCAGATAGAGAAGTCTTTCATGAAGCTTCCTAAGCTGCTCGTCGTTGAGTGACCCGGTCGCTTCTTTTCTATATCTCGATATAAACGGGATCGTATTCCCTTCATCGATCAAAGTTACCGCCGCGTCAATCTGCCAGCGGTTCACATCAAGTTCTTCTGTCAGTTTTTGATTGATATCCATTTATAAAAATCCTCTCTCTAAATTAATTCACAAACAGCATTATACATAGTTTACCACACACGTACATTCCATTCCACCTTTTCCCGCGAACTTTACACGACTGCTTTACATTATTGACCGGTCTTGTCTGTCTTTGTTATAATATATGACTGAACTGACGCAATACAAAAACAGACATGCGAAACCCGGCATATAAAAATTGCCGCCTCGTTTTGCGCGCCGAAACGAAATGGAGAAGTTATGGAACGTACGATCACATATAAAATAACCGACAGCGGACAAAACATCCGTATTGACAGTTTTCTCCGAAAGCACGGATATTCCATGCAAAATCTGACACTTCTTAAAAAAATGCCCGAAAGCATTTTAAAAAACGGAGAATGGTCTTATATGCAAACAACACTTCAGGCAGGAGATATTCTGACTGTCCGCATTCAGGAAGAAACTTCCTCTCCGAATATTCCCGCTGTCAATCTGCCGATCGATATTGTCTATGAAGATGAAGATATCATAGTGATAAACAAAGCTGCCGGAATGCCGATCCACCCTTCTCTTAACAACTATCGAAACTCTCTTGCAAACGCGCTGATGTGGTATTATGAACAACAAAACAAACCTTTTATTTTCCGCTGTACAAACCGTCTTGACCGGGACACTTCCGGTCTGACTGTCGTTGCGAAGCATATGGTCAGCTCTAATATCTTATCTTCCATGACCGCCCGGCATCAGATCGAACGGGAATATCTCGCCATTGTACGCGGACACGTCACTCCTTTTGAAGGAACGATAAATGCTCCGATCGGACGAACCGGAAGTTCTCTCATCGAACGGAAGATCGATTTTGAAAACGGCGAACATGCAATTACCCATTACCACACAGTTTTTGAAAAAAACGGGCTTTCACTCGTTTCTCTTATTTTAGAAACAGGCCGCACACATCAGATCCGAGTCCATATGAAACACCTCGGATTTCCTTTGATCGGAGATTATCTGTACAATCCGGATATGGAACTGATCGACCGGCAGGCGCTTCACTCTCACTGTCTTCGCTTTCTCCATCCGATAACCGGAAGACAAATGACATTTACCGCCGATCTGCCCGAAGACATGGCAAGATTGTTTGCCTGAGAACCCCTTGAAAATCATTCTTTAAAATTATTCATTTTTTATTCCAAAAAGGGTTGACATATTTCAAAACCTATAATATAATAAATTTCGCTGTGAACGAAACAGCAAATGTGCGATTAGCTCAGCTGGATAGAGCGTCTGGCTACGGACCAGAAGGTCGGGAGTTCGAATCTTCTATCGCACGTACGAAAAGAGATGTTGCTTATGCAGCATCTTTTTTATTGTAAAATAATTCTTGATCAGGCTCGGATTTTCCCCGTCGCCGACAAAAAAACTCAGAAGAACTTTCTCCTGAGTTTTTTGATATCATTTCTTATTCTGCAAACTGTTCTGACTGCGCTTTAATCAGTTCTGTATCGTCAAAGTAATTGATCTTCATTGCAGCTTTTACTTCTGCAAGTGTCTGTGCCGCAACCGCTTCCGCTTTCTCGCTTCCCTTTTTAAGCATCTCATAAACCGCCGGAATATCTTTACTGAATTCTTTTCTGCGGTTCCTGATCGGCTCTAACTCGGCCTGAAGTACATTATTCAGAAAACGTTTCACTTTCATATCTCCGAGTCCGCCGCGCTGATAATGTGCTTTCAGCTCGTCCAGATCCGAATATTCCGGCAAAAACTCTGCAAAATATTCCGGTCTGCAAAATGCATCAAGATAAGTAAATACTGTGTTTCCTTCCAGTTTTCCCGGATCTTCCACCCGGATATGAGTCGGATCGGTAAACATACTGAACACTTTCTTCTTAATCTCCTCCGGCTCTTCCGACAGATAGATACAGTTCCCGAGCGATTTGCTCATTTTCGCTTTTCCGTCAATTCCCGGAAGCCGCAGACATGCCTGATTTTCAGGGAGAAGGATCTTCGGATCTATAAGTGTATCCCCATATACGGAATTAAACTTATGAACGATCTCTTTTGTCTGTTCGATCATCGGCATCTGATCTTCGCCGACCGGAACAGTCGTCGCCTTAAACGCCGTAATATCCGCCGCCTGACTGATCGGATATGTGAAAAATCCTACCGGAATACTCGTCTCGAAATTACGCATTTTAATCTCTGTTTTTACAGTAGGGTTTCTCTGAAGTCTTGACACCGTCACAAGATTCATATAATAAAACGACAGTTCACATAACTGCGGAATCTGCGACTGGATAAAAAGCGTCGATTTTTCCGGATCAAGTCCGCACGCAAGATAATCCAAAGCGACTTCAATAATATTGCTGCGCACCTTTTCCGGATTATCCGCATTATCCGTCAGCGCCTGAGCATCTGC
>ERZ507027.1491-NODE-1491-length-11829-cov-4.964923_pt1 | contig 11829 bp, 10 predicted proteins | sample MGYA00513163_ERZ507027 | MGnify/ENA metagenome assembly ERZ507027
GATTTGAGGAAGTGTTGAATAGTCTGCTACGTATGAGCAATATTGATGTGTATGTCACCGGAAGTAATTCCAAGTTCCTGTCCAGCGACATTGTGACCGAGTTCCGTGGCAGAGGTGATGAGATTAGAATCTATCCTCTCTCCTTTGCAGAGTTTTATTCTGTCTATGACGGCGATTATGATGATGCCTGGGATGACTACATGATCTACGGAGGATTGCCGCAGATCGTAAGTTTCCAGAGCGAACGACAGAAAGCGGACTATCTGAAGAACATCTTTGCAAATGTCTATCTGAAGGATGTTATTGAAAGAAATAAGATTCAGAACGTGGATGAGATTGGGATTCTGGTTGATGTGCTTGCATCTGCAATCGGCGCACCGACCAACCCTTCAAAGATTGCCAATACCTTTGCCAGTGAGCGCCAGATGACTTATGCTAATAAAACCATCTCCAAGCATATCGACCATTTGACAGATGCCTTTTTGATTTCCAAGGCAAGCCGATACGATATTAAGGGCAGAAAGTATATCGGTGCAAATCTGAAATACTACTTTACTGATCTGGGACTGAGAAATGCACGTCTGAATTTCAGACAGCAGGAGCCTACTCATATCATGGAGAACATTGTTTATAACGAGCTGCTGATCCGTGGCTACAATGTTGATGTGGGTGTCGTGGATATCTTCGATAAGGACAAAGAGGGCAAACGTGTTCGCAAGCAGTTGGAGGTTGACTTTGTGGTGAATCAAGGAAACCAGAGATACTATATCCAGGTTGCATATGACATGACTTCGGAAGAAAAACAGACGCAGGAGTTCAATTCTCTGCGTAATATCCCGGACTCTTTCAAGAAGATCGTCATTGTAAATGGCAGCAAAAAGCCTTGGAGAAATGATGAAGGTTTTGTCATCATGGGAATGAAGTATTTCTTGCTGAATGCGAATAGTCTGGAATTTTAAGTCGATTTGAGTTGTTGCTGTGGTGTTGTTCTATTTCAAAAAAGAGTGAAATGATATAAATAAGGCCACGGCTGATTTCATGTTGGAACAGCCGTGGCTCAGTTTATTTTTTTATCCGTACAAACGAGACTGTTCCGCAGATTATGTAGAACAGACAGAGTACAATTCCGATAGTGAGAATATACGAGAATAAAGATGAACTTAAGAACGAGATAAACAAAAGTTTGTTGAATGAAGTATATACAAATAAAGCCACAACAGAGTATCGAGAAACCAAGCTGGCTAATTTACGAGTTATTATTCGAAAACCTTATTGTGAAATCGATACGGAAAATGTAGCAACGCTTCAATTCCTGGATTTGATAAAAGAGGTTGTAGATATTTCTGAAGTGGATGGAGAAGAATTGACAAATAGATTGATTGATTATATGAAAAAGAAGAATATCAAGTTTGAAAATTTGAAACCGTTTTTGCCATATTATCCGGAGAGAATTTATAAAAATATGATTATCAGAGATTCAGCCGATATATTTTGACTTTTGAAAAAGTTGAAATCACATCGGCGTTTTTCTTTTACTGAATATCATAGAAAAATGCAAAAATTTCAAAAAGATTGCTTTTGACCACTGTAAAATATGCCCTGAGCGTTTTGTTATATGAAAGGATAATTTTTCTTTCATATTTCAAAGAAAAGAGGATAAAGAAGTGTCAGAGAAAAGAGAGAAGAAATCGTTGAGTACAGATAGGTAAATCAGCCATTTTACTATTAGAAAAATAAGCTAATTACAATCAATAAAGCTGGTGCGGGATTTTGTATCCAGTACCGGCTTTATTGATTTCACTCATGTTCGTATCATGAAATTCCATAAAAAATAATCAATTTCCAGCTAACACAATTCGATTTTTGTGAAAAATAATTGACAAAGAAGAAGTATTACTCCATAAGCGTTCTAAAAAGAACGATTATGGAGGTTAAGATGTATTTCTGGGACAAGCATAAAGCAATTACAAGCTATTATGAATTGCTTTCCGGCGAGGTATGTGACCGGTATGAGTTAACACAGATGGAATATGATATACTTATGTTCCTGCATAATAATCCACAGCTTAATACCGCTGCGGAAATAGTAAAGATTAGAAAATCAACAAAATCACATGTTTCAACTTCATTGAAAAAACTGGAAAACAGAGGATTTGTTAAAAGAATACAAAGTGAAGATAATAAAAAGCATATTGAGATTGTTTTGCTGGACAGGGCAGCGCTAATTGTGGAAGCAGGGCTCAACGCACAAAAACAGTTTGCACAAGATGTTTTAAGCGGATTGACAAAAGAGGAAAGGCATATGTGTATCAAGGTCTTTGACAAGATCTGTAATAATGCAGAAGAACATTTAAGAGAGTATAAGAGGAGTATGTTTAATAATGAGAGAAAACAATTATAAACCACAGATTCCAGATGGGATGGAAGCAATATTCGATGCAGCGTATTTGATTTTTGACTTATAGCAATCCTCGTAAATAATGCATTTAAGACAGTTCAGCAGAGTGCGAAAGCAAGGAATATATTTGCAGATGGACGGATATTGGATTCAGATCGAAAAAAGAACTTTTCTCATACAGGTATATGATTTATAATCATAATAAAAGGAAGATACTATAGTAATTCTTGTAAATAATGTATATTGATTCAGCTCATCAGAACATGAAATCCTGTTGAACTGTCTTAAATGCATTAATAAGAGGATTGTTAAACAGCGGCAACCGATGTTTCACGTGAAAACGAAAAGGATGGGATGATTATGAAAAATTACTCAGAAGATGTAAACAGACAGTATCATATTCAAGTGGCAAAAGATGAAGTGGGCCGTTATGTGATCCTTCCGGGAGATCCGAAAAGATGTGTAAAGATTGCACAGTATTTTGATAATCCTGTGCTGATCGCAGACAACAGGGAATATATCACTTATACAGGAACACTGGATGGAGTGAAGGTCAGTGTAACGTCAACCGGTATTGGTGGCCCATCAGCGTCCATTGCAATGGAAGAGCTGTATCGCTGCGGAGCGGATACTTTTGTCAGAATCGGAACCTGTGGTGGAATGCAGGCGGAAATAAAAAGTGGAGACATTGTAATTGCGACAGCAGCAGTACGTATGGAAGGAACAAGCAGAGAATATGCGCCAATTGAATATCCGGCAGTGGCAAATCTGGATGTGACCAATGCTCTTGTTGAAGCTGCGAAGGAGAAAGGATTTATATATCATACAGGTGTGGTACAGTCTAAAGATTCTTTCTATGGACAGCATGAGCCGGAAGCAATGCCGGCAGGTTATGAGTTGATCAATAAATGGGAAGCCTGGAAACGAATGGGATGTCTTGCTTCGGAAATGGAATCTGCGGCACTTTTCATCGTAGCGGGTAAACTCAGGGTGAGAATGGGCTCCTGTCTGTTGGTACTGGCAAATCAGGAGAGAGAGAAGCAGGGTCTTGAGAATCCGGTTGTACATGACACAGACATGGCAATCCGGGTAGCTGTAGAGGCAATCCGCAGAATGATTAAAGAAGATCAGGGACAAGTTCTGTAAGGACGGAGGCGACAGAGAATGCAGAATCTGGAAAAATCAATGATCAGCAAACTGATCGAGACTGCAATGGAACAGCTCAAATTTTCTTATACACCTTATTCAAATTTTAAGGTTGGTGCATCATTACTTACAAAAAACGGAGAGATTTATACAGGGTGTAACATTGAAAATGCAGCATATACACCTACGATCTGTGCAGAACGAACTGCAATTTTCAAAGCAGTGAGCGAAGGCGTCAGGGAGTTTGACGCAATTTGTATTGTGGGTGGAAAAGATGGGATTTTGACAGAGTATACAGCTCCCTGTGGTGTCTGCCGTCAGGTAATGATGGAGTTCTGTGATCCGGAGACATTTCGGATTATTCTGGCAATAGATAAAGAACATTATGATATCTACACACTGAAGGATTTGCTACCGCTGGGATTTGGACTACGAAATCTGATAAATTCCCGAGAAATATAAGGTAAACGCCCATCATTGCAAGTGATTTTTAATTGCGAAAAGTAAAAAAAGTGAATGACGAATAAAAGGGAACAGGAAAAGGTCAGCGATTAATAAAATGTAAGAGAAGGAGTAAACATAAATGAAAAATTACGACAGAATTTTTGTAATTGTACTTGATTCTCTGGGGATCGGGGCAATGCCGGATTCAGCAAAATTTGGTGACATCGGGGTGGATACTTTTGGACATATTCTTGAGAAAATGGGTTCTCTGGAGATCCCAAATCTTAGAAAACTGGGAATGTTGAATCTTCATCCGGCAGGAAAAATGGCGGGTGTTGAGAATCCCAAGGGGCGATATACGCATCTGGGTGAAGCTAGCAATGGAAAAGATACCATGACCGGACACTGGGAGATGATGGGAATCAAAACAGAAAAACCATTTAAAACCTTTACAGAAACAGGATTCCCGCCGGAATTGATCGCAGAACTGGAGAAAAGATGCGGAAAAAGAGTGATAGGAAACAAGAGCGCAAGCGGAACGGAGATTATTGAGGAACTGGGCGAAGAGGAGATTCAGACGGGTGCAATGTTTGTTTATACTTCAGCAGATTCTGTTCTTCAGATCTGCGGAAATGAAGAAACTTTTGATCTTCAGAATCTGTACCGCTGCTGTGAAATTGCAAGAGAAATTACCATGAAGGATGAATGGAGAGTTGGCAGAGTTATTGCAAGACCGTACATTGGTAAGAAAAAAGGTGAATTTAAACGTACCAGTAACCGTCATGATTATGCATTGAAACCCACCGGACTTACCACGTTAAACGTATTGAAAGATCATGGATTTGATGTGATCGGTGTTGGAAAGATTCATGATATTTTTTGCGGAGAAGGCATTACAGAAACTCATCATTCAGACAGCTCTGTACATGGAATGGAGCAGACAATTGAAATCTGCAAGAGAGATTTCAGAGGGTTATGTTTTGTTAATCTTGTAGATTTTGATGCATTATGGGGACACAGAAGAAATGTGGAAGGTTACGGAAAAGAGATTGAGAAATTTGACAAAAATCTGGGTGTGTTGTTAGAAGAAATGAGAGAGAATGATCTGCTTATTCTCACTGCAGATCATGGAAATGATCCGACTTATACAGGAACTGACCATACAAGAGAATATGTACCATTCATTGCTTACTCAAAGAGAATGAAAAATGGCGGTGCGATAAAAGACGAAGATACTTTTGCTGTGATCGGTGCTTCTGTGGCGGAGAATTTTGGAGTGCCAATGCCTGAGGGAACAATTGGACATTCTGTTTTAAAAGAGTTAATGTAATAACGATTGTAAAAAAAGACAGGAATATTGAAAACAGGCGTTTTCAATCTCCTGTCTTTTGTGCTAAAATAGGAAAAGAATTTATCTGACTAAATCGTTAAAGAGAGACAAGTGATAAATTGTAAAAAGATAAAATGATATAGAAAGGAAACAGTTTTTATGGAAACAGGAACAATTTTTAAATTTCATAATGACCTGGATACAGACCAGATCATAGCATCACAGTATCTGTTACTTCCTAATCTGGATGAGATGAAAGGTCATGCATTTGAATCTCTGGATCCGGATTTTTCAAAGAAAGTAAAACCGGGAGATTTCGTGGTAGGTGGAGAAAACTTTGGATGTGGTTCTTCCAGAGAGCAGGCGCCTGGTGTTCTGAAAGCGTTGGGAGTACAGGCAGTTGTAGCAAAATCTTTTGCACGAATCTTTTACAGAAACTCTATTAATATTGGTTTGCCGGTAATTGTCTGCAAAGATCTTCCGGACGAAGTAAATACCGGAGATAAGATGGTTCTTCATATGTCAGAGGGAACAGTTGAAGCTAACGGAAAAACATATTCCTGTACAAAGCTTCCGGAATATATGCAGAATATTTTGAATCAGGGTGGTCTGATCGCATCTCTGAACAAGGAGGAGAAGTAAAATGGGAATGACAATTGCAGAAAAGATTATTGCTGCGGCAGCAGGTGTTGACAGCGTAAAACCGGGAGATATCCATACAGTTAAACTTGATCGTCTCATGAGTAATGATGGAACCACACATCTTACGGTTGATATGTATAACAATAAATTGAAAAATCCGCACATTGCAGATACAAGCAAGCTGGTGTTTATCGTGGATCATAATGTACCATCTGACAGCCCGAAAACAGCAGCATCTCAGAAGAAGATGCGAGATTTTGCAAAAGAACATAACATTGATTTCTGGGAAGGAAAAGGTGTCTGCCATCAGGTTATGATCGAGAATTATGTCCGTCCGGGTGAACTGATCTTTGGTGCAGACAGCCATACCTGTTCATACGGTGCATTAGGTGCATTTGGAACAGGCGTAGGATGTACAGATTTCCTTTATGGTATGGTAACAGGTACTTCATGGGTACTGGTTCCTGAGAGCGTAAAATTTAATCTGACAGGTAAACTTCCGGAAGGAGTTTACGCAAGAGATCTGATTCTTACAATCATTGGGGAAATCGGAGCAAATGGATGTAACTATCAGGCAATGGAATTTACAGGCGAGGGTGCGAAAACACTCAGTATCAGTGATCGTATGGCGCTTTGCAACATGGCAGTAGAAGCCGGTGCAAAGACAGGTATCTTTGAAGCAGATGAGAAAGCTATTGAATATCTGAAAGAACATGGACGTGAGCCAAAGGCTGTATATCACAGTGATCCGGATGCAGTTTATGCGAGAGAATATACATTTGATTTATCAAAAGTCCGTCCTGTAGTTGCGAAACCTGATTTTGTAGACAATGTTGTGCCTGCAGAAGAAGCCTGCGGAATTGAAATCAATGAAGCATTTCTGGGATCCTGTAACAACGGACGTATTGAAGATCTGCGTGTCGGTGCAGAAATCATCAAGGGCAAGAAGGTTGCTGAGGGAGTCAGATTTCTCGTTGTGCCTGCAAGCCAGACTATTTACCGCCAGGCATTAAAAGAGGGGCTTATTGACACGTTTATGGAGGCTGGAGCCATTGTTATGAATCCGAACTGCAGTGTATGCTGGGGAAGCTGTCAGGGTGTGATCGGTGAGAACGAAGTTCTGATCAGTACAGGAACACGTAATTTTAAAGGTCGTGCAGGACACCCAAGCTCCAAAGTATATCTGGGATCAGCAGCTACTGTTACAGCATCTGCCATTACAGGAAAGATTGCGCTGGCAAGTGAGGTGTGATGCTAATTATAAATGTTTCACGTGAAACATTTAACCGAATCAAGTAAATTTCCTGCGAAGGTCGCGAAAAGCAATAGACAGCAGGTGGAGATTTGTTTGTATCAGGAGGAGAGCAAGCTCATCCTGATAAACTGCGGAGTAGTTATTCGGTATGGTATAGAGTCGCGTAGCAAAGCGGATATTCACAATTCGTTTGAATGAATTTTAACTTGTGACTGTGAAAGTACTGAACAGTTACAAGTGAAGATAGAAGATAAGAGGTAAGATTATGGAAAAATTCACAGGAAAAGTGTGGGTTCTGGATGATGACATTGATACAGATATTATTATTCCAACAGAATATCTCGCACTGAAAACAATCGACGATATGAAACAGTACGGATTCAGTCCTCTGCGTCCGGAACTGGCAGGACAGATTCAGAAAGGCGACATTATTGTTGCAGGAAAGAACTTTGGATGTGGTTCTTCCAGAGAACAGGCACCGGAAATTATCAAAGCACTGGGAATTCAGTGTGTAATTGCCAAATCTTTTGCGAGAATTTTCTTCAGAAATTCTATTAATAATGGTCTGTTACTGATCGAGCAGCCAGATCTTCATGATGATATCAAAGAAGGTGATGAAGTCACTGTGGTAATGAATGAACATGTAGATTACAATGGAAAACAGTACCCGATTGCTTCTCTTCCGGAAAATCTGATGAGCATTATTCAGGCTGGCGGACTTGTAAAAGCCATGCGCAAACTGAATGGGCTGGATTGATTTGGAAAGGAGAGGAAAATGGGCGAGACAGTTATTGAGAAAATTATAAGAAACAATGTTGGAAAAACAGTAAAGCCTGGAGACATTGTAACGGTCAATGTAGACAGGGTTATGATTCATGATATATTTATTCCATTTGTAGCAGAAAAGTTCGAAGAAATGGGCTTTACGAAGCTCTGGGATCCAGATAAAGCAGTACTCATATATGACCATCTGGTTCCTGCAAGTCAGTTAGATGATACCAGACATTTCCATGCTGGAGATGCTTTTGCCAGGAAATATGGCATGAAAAATGTTCACAGAAGTGATGGAATCTGCCACCAGTTAATGACAGAGGCAGGTTATGTAAAACCGGGAAATATTGTATTTGGTACAGACAGCCATACCACTACCTACGGATGTGTCGGCGCTTTCTCTTCCGGTATCGGATATACAGAGATGGCAAGTATTCTGGGAACAGGAACTATGTGGATCAAAGTTCCTGAGACAATTAAGGTTGTGATCGAGGGAGAACTTCCGGAAAATGTTATGTCCAAAGATATCATCCTGCGTCTGATCGGTGATCTGGGAGCTGATGGAGCTACATACAGAGCACTTGAATTTACCGGCAGTACAGTAAAGAATATGACAGTAGCAAGCCGTATGACTATGGCAAATATGGCGATTGAGGCAGGGGCAAAATGTGCGCTGTTTACACCGGATGAAAAAACTGCAGAATATTGTGACATAAAGTTGAATGAGTTCCAGAAGAGCCTTACAGGAGATGAAGATGCAACCTATATGAAAACAATTACTTATCGCGCAGAGGATTTTGTACCGGTTATGGCATGTCCGTCTCAGGTAGATAAGATTAAAAATGTAAGTGAGCTTGAAGGAACAGAAATAGATCAGGTATTTATCGGTTCCTGTACAAATGGCCGTCTGGAGGATCTCAGAGCTGCAGCAGAGGTGTTAAAGGGCAAAAAGGTAGCAGATTACGTTAAATTGATTGTAACTCCTGCAAGTCGTAAAATATACTGTCAGGCAATTGCAGAGGGAATTATGGATACTCTGGCAGAAGCAGGTGCAATGATCACACATCCCGGATGTGGATTATGCTGTGGACGTGCAGGAGGTATCCTTACCGACGGTGAACGTGTAGTAGCTACAAATAACAGAAATTTCCTTGGTCGAATGGGAACATCTAAGGTAGAGATTTACCTTGCATCACCAAAAACAGCAGCAGCGTGTGCAATTGCTGGTAAAATTGTAAATCCAGAGAAATAAAATGTACAATAAAATCAATGCGATATAAATTGTACAGATGAGCAACGAAACTACAGAATAACAAAAGAATAAAATTAACGGATAAGTCCACTGCATTATTTATAAAAGGAGTAAGCAGTGGACTTATTTTTTGTCAGAGAACGACACTATGATATGTTTCATATCACATAATAAATCATCTGACGGGATAATGGGATAATAAGGAAAGAAAAGGCGTGGAAAAGCCTGTAAATTTGATTGCATAGAAAAAGTTTCTCAGACAGAATTGTCCAGTGTGAGTCTGATCTCCGACGAAAACATGTGCTTTTTGAACTTAAAATTGAACAAACAGAATCCGCGAAATGACAAGAAAACCGCATAAATAAAAGGAATTTCAAAAACATCAAAACTTAAATTGAACGTACATTGAACTGAAATAAGAAAAGTTAAATTCTGGTTCAATGTATAGTTCAAAATATAAATTAAACTAATTGAACCTGGTAATAAAAACAATTAACATGTTCAATATGGTTCAATTAATAATGAACTATAAAACAAACTAAAAGTTGAACTTTACTGATGAAATTGAAAATAATAAAATTTACCGTTGAATTATTAGTTCAATTATAGTATAATAGCAAAGAAAAAAACTTGAAAAAGCTGATAAAATGCGGGATTTAAAAATGAACAGAACATATATTCATGTATGATGCTGAAAGAAATACATTTGAACTTAATTAATGTTTGTATGTCTGAATGTATTTTGATTCCGCATAAACAATATAATATATCTGTTCTTTCTATAACATATATGCGAAAGAATTAAGAAATATAACAATAACCATTGATTATAACAATGTAATTTGTTTTTTACAGAGAACGGAGATAGTATTTATGAATAATATATTTGCTGAACGATTAAAACAAGCAATGGAACAGAAGAATATGAAGCAGATCGACCTTGTAAAAAAGGCGGCAGAGCAGGGCGTGAAACTTGGAAAGAGTCATGTGAGCCAGTATCTGAGTGGAAAAACAACTCCCAGATCAGAAATTCTTAATTTTCTGGCGACAACATTAGGAGTAGAAACTGAATGGCTGAAAGGAACCGAGGTATCTGTAGACACTTTAAAGAAAGAGACAAATGAGGCAGGAATTCAAATGGAAAATATGAAATTTGATTACAATTATAATAATATGAAAGAAAATACCAGGGAGACAGTTGAGGAAGTACAGGTTCGTGAATTTAAAAAATCATCTAAATTAAACAACGTATTATATGATGTAAGAGGACCGGTTGTAGAAGAAGCTGCACGTATGGAAAACGCAGGAACTCAGGTTTTGAAACTGAATATCGGAAATCCGGCACCATTTGGATTCAGAACACCGGACGAAGTGATTTATGATATGAGACAGCAGCTGACAGAGTGTGAGGGATATTCTCCTGCAAAAGGTTTGTTTTCTGCCAGAAAAGCAATCATGCAGTATGCACAGTTGAAAAAGCTCCCTAATGTATCAATTGAGGATATTTATACAGGAAACGGTGTCAGTGAACTGATTAATCTCTGTATGTCAGCTCTGTTGGATAATGGAGATGAGATTTTGATTCCATCTCCGGATTATCCGTTGTGGACTGCATGTGCAACTTTAGCTGGTGGAAAAGCAGTACATTATATTTGTGATGAGCAGGCAGAATGGTATCCGGATATGGATGATATCAGAAAGAAAATTACCAGCAGAACAAAAGCAATCGTTATTATAAATCCGAATAATCCGACTGGTGCCTTGTATCCGAGAGAGGTATTACAACAGATAGTAGATATTGCCAGAGAACATCATCTGATCATTTTCTCTGATGAAATCTATGACCGTCTTGTAATGGACGGAGCAGAACATATTTCCATTGCTTCAATGGCTCCGGATTTATTCTGTGTAACGTTCAGCGGTTTATCCAAATCACATATGATCGCGGGCTTTAGAATCGGATGGATGATTCTCAGTGGCAATAAGGCAGTTGCAAAAGATTATATAGAAGGAATCAAGATGCTTTCTAATATGAGACTTTGTTCTAATGTACCGGCGCAGTCAATTGTTCAGACTGCATTGGGCGGACATCAGAGTGTGGAGAGTTATATTGTTCCTGGTGGACGTATTTATGAGCAGAGAGAATTTATTTATAATGCGCTGACAGATATTCCGGGAATTACCGCTGTGAAACCGAAAGCTGCATTTTATATGTTCCCTAAGATTGATACAAAGAAATTTAATATCGTAAATGATGAGAAATTTGCATTAGATTTATTAAAAGAGAAGAAGATTCTGCTTGTACATGGCGGTGGATTTAACTGGCATCAGCCGGATCACTTCAGAGTGGTTTATTTACCAAGAATAGAAGTATTAAAAGAAGCAGCCGGCAAAATCAGAGATTTTCTGGAATATTACCAGCAGGAAATATAATCTGTCAGTGAGAAATGGGTACTATGTTTCACGTGAAACATAGTACCCATTTCCTGATATTATAAAAACTTTTGGTTAAACGGATAAAATCATCCATTTTGCTACGCAGCTCTACACCGAATAACTGCTTCGCAGTTTATCAGAAGGAGTTTACACTT
>ERZ507027.1492-NODE-1492-length-11827-cov-4.700815_pt1 | contig 11827 bp, 6 predicted proteins | sample MGYA00513163_ERZ507027 | MGnify/ENA metagenome assembly ERZ507027
ATTGACTTTTTATTTGCAGGCTAAAGTAACGAGAATGCGACGCGCAGTTATTCAAAAGCGTTTTTTACTAAAAATGTATCTTCTGTTTTTGGGCATTATTACTATGTATTTTCATATCCTGCGGCATCAGCGGATGGTTACGCAGAGCAAATACCGTATCTTCCTGGATTTCCCGATCATTTTAATACGAAATTCTTTAATTCATCTCTCTTTTTTACATGAAGCTTATTAAAGATATCTGTAAGATAATGCTTCACTGTGTTTAAGGATACCCCCATGTGTTCTGCGATCTCCCGGTTGCTCCAATCCCGGCAGGCCAGCATGGCGATGGAAAATTCCATGGTAGTCAGAGCGTCTGTCACAGGGTTGTCTGATGCAGGATTGTGAACCGCCATCCATCCACGGCTGAAGGTAATAACTGCATCCGATATTTTTCTGTACATCTCCGGATTTTCTTTGCGGATGCAGGACTCCAGAAGTCCCTGGAGAAGTCCGTGGAGTTCGATAAACGGCTCGATAAGCTCATCCTTCACTGCCAGTTTCCATGCAGTGAGTATGGCTTTTTCTGCCTCCGCCTGATGCTTCAGACTGATTTCACACATAGCAGTCACACAGTAAAGATATATCATCCCAACAGGATAAATTTCTTTACAGGAAAACAGTGCCGCATCACAGATTCCCAGCGCTCTGCTGTATTCACCTTTCAGATAAAGGTCATGGGAAATTACATTGGCAGCAAAAATTCTCAGTCCCTGAGGCAGACTGCTCATATATTTCTTCATATCCGGCAGTTCCTCTGTAGAGAGGTGTAAAAGAACGGTTCCCATATATCCTGCAAATACACAATATGCTGTATTTCTCTCAGAAGTGGGAGCTGCCATCTCTTTTCTCAGACATTCCCGGATGATCTCAAGGCCACGTTCGGATGCCTTCGCATTTCCCAGCGTAAGATTAGAGTACACATAGAGCATACATGCAGACAGCTTCAGTTCCAGCCGGGAACTCATAATATAAATCTCCACCAGATCACTGCATTTCTGCGCCTGCCCTGTGAAATAATAAAATTCTGCAATAGCGATCTCCCGGAAATCTCTGTCTGCAAAACTCTCTGCTGCTTTTCTTGCATTTCCTGGCTCAAATGCTGTATTTATCAGTGGTAATACTGTATTTTCCGTCATATGTCCGCTCTGCCACGTCCTTTCTCTCTGTATTTTTTTATATTACCACCTTTTTCCTGTTTTTTCTATAACACTTATAAATTCTCGCCGCAGTGCGATCCTGCCCGAAGGGCTTTGTTATGTTATAGGAACATTACGGAGTAATTTCCTATAACATAACAAATACCGGATCAGGCCTGTTTGGCTCAATCCGGTATTTGTTTATTTCACATTGAAAACTTCCATCAGGATTATTTTACAGTGATTTTCAGAGCTTTGTATATGCCATTCTGTGCATATACCCATATTGTGCAGGTTCCTTTGCCTGTTGCCCTGATAAGGCCATCCGGGGTAACGGTGGCTACTTTTGTATTGCTGCTTTCGTAGCAGAGTTTTCTGTGGCGTTCGATCTTCTTATCTTTCTTTACTTCTTTTGCTTTTATCTGTGCGGTTTTTCCCATTTTCAGGGTGATCTTTGAAACATTCCTCTTATTTCCAATCTGGGTTACGGAAACAGCTTTTGCATTTCCGTATTTACCGCCTCCGGTGACTGCATGTACAGATATGGATGTGTCTGTCACTACCTTTTTGCCATTTACCAGTCTGTAGGCTTTTACCACATATTTATAGTAAGTACCTTTTTTCAGGTCCTTCTGGGTCCATGTGCTGATATCTCCACCGGTGATAGTGGCAAGCTTCCTGTACTTGTAAGACTTTGTACCTGTATTACAGCGGTTGCCGTATATGAAATATCCATCTGCATCCTTAATGATGTTCCACTGCAATGTCACAGAAGTTTTTGTCTGTTTTACAGAACGGGCTCTTAACCTTCTGAAGCCTGTGGTCTTATTGATCGTGGGTTCATCCGGGACTTTCACTGTGATCATAATGGAAGCTGTAATTTTTCCATCCTCTGTTGTAACTGTGATCTCTGCAGTTCCATTTCCCACTGCTGTTACCTTGCCGTTTTCATCTGTAGTGGCAACTTTTTCGTTATCGGATTTCCAGATCAGTTTCTGTAAATCTGCATTTTCAGGCTCGATCTTTACTTTCAGTTCTGTGGATTCACCAATCTTTGTCAGGGTTTCTTTCTCTGCTTCTATGGTGAGCTTCTGGATTTCCACAGGGATTTTCACTGTTACGGAAACTGTCGCTGTATAACTGCCGCTTACAGATGTTGCGGTAATGGTGGCAGTTCCGTTTCCAACTGCTGTTACCTTGCCGTTTTCATCTACAGTTGCTACTTTCTCATCGCTGGATTGCCAGGTTACACGCTTATTGTCTGCATAAGACGGTGTCACCTCTGCGGTAAGTTGGGCGGTTTCATCTTTCTTTGTTAAGGTAAGAGTATCCGGAGATACCTTAATGCCTGTTACCGGGTAGCTTGGGGAATAGTAGGTGTCTTTGTAAGTCAGTACATAAATGGAGAATTTATCTGACTTAAAGGTAAGCTCGTTAGTACTGCTGTTAAAGACAGAATCTAATATATCAACAGTTGCCTGATTCGTTGCACTGTCCTTATGCAGTCTGAGAATTTTATAATCCCGGATGGTATAAGGCTGATTATTAATCATTTTATCCGGGATTTTAATCCTGATATTCATATTGATACCCGGATTTGTAATAAGTACCCTGTTCTCACCCGCAAGCTGTCTGTATAAATCTATGTCGAATAAAATCTGGTCTGCATTTTTTCCCACTGTCTTTTCTATTTCCATGTTGATTAAATTCTGCCATGCAGGATCAAGATTATTAACATGATTGATTTCAAGCCATACTTTAGCTCCTGATCCATTATCAATTCTGGTTTTATCACTTCCCGGGAAAAGTCCAAAAAGGATTGTTTCTTCATTGTCCAGAGCTGCTGCTGTGATTTCTGAGCCAAATATCTGGATATATTTATCTATTTTATCTGCATAGGGATCCGCCGGTTTTCCATCCTGTTTCGGGATGGAATCATATCTTTTCTGACCACAGCCTGGTGCTGTACAGGTTCGCTCCTGCATTCCTTCTGACCATGAAGTTGCAGGGCTTAATATCTTTCCGTCTTTTGGCCAGTTATGGTCCTCAATTGTAAAGGTGCCTTTCTCTCGTGTGACAGTATAATTCGGATTTGCACCTGCTGTTTCTGTGGCTGTAATTTCATATTTTCTGGCATCCTCACCTGATACTCTCTGCAATGTGATCCCAGATAGTGTTTCACCTTCAACGATGCCGTCTGTGGTATAAGTAAGCTGAGGTTCCTCCCCGCCGATATGCTTGTGTAAATCATCCGGTTTCACTGTTACTGCTTTTGGATTGATAACCCATGGATGGATGCTCTCTTCTTGGCTGAGGCTGTAATTGGCATTTCCGAGAGCTGTAACCTTTGCCGTGTACTTCCGGGCATTCTTTCCGGTGTTTGTGTAAGTTTCGTTAGTTTCATATGTCAGTGTAAAGGTATCACCGGGCAGGGCATTTCTCACCCTTGCAGTGACTGTCTGGTCCTTTCCATTGTAAGTCAGGTCTGAACTGCTCCAGTCAAGCTGCGCCGGGAGTGGTTTTATTTCAAATGTACCGGTTGCTGTTCCGGCATTATAATTGGCAGATTCCGGTATCTGGGCTTTTACATAATAGGTGCCTGCATTCTTTGGTACCCCGCCTTCTGTTTCTGCTCCGTTTTTAGTTGAAGTCTGTGTGCTACATGCCCCATCTGTATAGTAAGTGTACTGGACTGTCTGATTTTCCGGGTTCAGGCTCGAATCTATTGACGGTGTATTTTCTACTCCATTATATCCACCATATGTCCAACCACTGATGCTGACTTTGGAATCGGAATTCGTAGTACTTGCTTTTTTAACCTTAAAAATACAGGTATCAGAATCTCCCTCATAATTCGCTGTTTCTTCCACCACTGCCTTTAAGGTATATTCTCCGGCAGAAAGTTTTTTCAGGGCGTCTTCCGTTATACCAGCATAAGTACTGTCATCCTCATCCTTAACTTTGTATTGATAAACTACCTTACTGTCAGATGGTGCTGCCCATATCTGTATAGCTGGCTGCTCTCCATATGTGAAATCATCCAGGAAAACCGTTAGGGTAACCGGTGCCTTTTTAATTTCAAAATCAGTAGATATCTCTCCTGAGTACTGCTCTCCAGGCAGTGTAATATTTACTTTCGCTTTATATTTTCCTGGAGAGGTGGGAAGTGTTTCACTTTCCGAAAAAGTGGTCCCGTCACGGCCTGCATATATGATTGATCCTATTGTTGCCCCTATTTCTGACGGAAGACTATTAGCACATGTTACAGAATAAGAATTGCCATATTCAGCACAGTTATTGTTATCAAATCCATTAAGCTTAAGTGAAACTGTTGCCTTTGCATTGTCAAAACCTGTTCCATAATAATCACATTGTGACGTTGTGTTTGAGCAATATGCCTTAAGAGTATCGCCACTTAAACTATAGTTCCAGGCATGCTTATGAACCCACTTTGCATATAATGTTATTTCTTTATAGTTATTGGAACCTGCAACCGCCGCATTAACAGCCTGCGAAACTCCCTCTATCTTGCTTCCATTTCCATTTGCTTGAGTATACCATCCAGCAAATTTATAGCCTGCTTTAGTTGGCTCAATATTATGGTCTGTATTCCATTGTCCATCACCATTCCATACCCAATCTCTATTTGGCCCACCTGATCCACCCTGTAAACCATAATTAACTCTTATTGGGTTTTCTACCCCCTGATAATTAGCCAATATATCACCTCCAAGGTGACCGGAAACTACACAAAATAAAGTATAAATATTCGTAATATTAATTTTCCTTTCCTTAGGAATATCATTTAGCTTATTAATCCCATAATATCGTTCATCGTTTGATTCTGGATTCTTACTATGATATTGCGCATAAGGCATGATATTGTTTTGGCTCTTATATTTAATACTATATCCTTTGCTTAACTCGCCCGAAGATGCTATAATTTCCGGATCTTCCCCCACAGTCAATGTCCCATCATGATTATTTATCACATCATAAATTGTATCCGTACCTATTTTATAACTGGGACTGGTATCAATTTTCACTGTATGTTTCGTTGTAGCAGAAGTGTCCTGTGCTGCATCCAGTATTCCGTCACTGAAGCCATTTTCCACCTCCGGTACTCCTGCAGTAGTTGCCGGCTGTTCTTTCTCCTCCTCTATCTCCGGCTCATCTGTAAATTCTTCTTTCTTTTCTGACTCCCCGGATGCCCCCCCATCCGAGAATTCCGTCATTCCACTGCCCCATGCTATGGATGGTGTCATGGAGAAGCACATTGTAAGTGCAAGTATTCCTGATAATAACCTTTTCTTCATTGAAATCCCTCCTTCTGATCCTGATCTGGCGAATATGTACATCCGCTGTTTCCGCATACTCCTGAACGCAATGTCATTTCACAGTCCGGTCAGGTTTCTGTTACCTATAATTATAACTGATTTTCTCTCATTTGATAATGCACTTTTCGGCACCAAAAAGTGCCCCCTGTATGATCAAAATTTCTTCCGTTCTCTGATCCTGAATCAGGTCAAGCGGATATTCGCAATCGAAACAGGGGACTTACTTGATTCGGTTAAAGTATTCCCCAAAGTATGATCATAGCTCTAGACATTTCCAAATTATCTGTCAGCTTCGCAGATTCATCGTTTGCTTCACTTTCCGGATTATGGTAAAATAAAAGCAAAAAGCGGAGGTGATAATGTGCATTCAGTTAATTATAAAGACTATCTGAATTTAGTTTTAAAGGGTGCCGGATTATGCCTGTTTGAGGTGGATGTTGAAAAGCAGCGATACGTTCGCTTTGAAAATGCAGAAGCCATATATCAGGTATCCGGAGAGAAGGTTTTGTCTGATTTGGAAGAGTTTTCATCCCTGACACCGGACGCATATATGAAAGCTGTATCAGATTATTTTGTCCATCCGGATGATCACGGGACTGTAGCCGATGCTTTTGGAAAAGTTTTGAACGGACAGCAGGCTGTCTACGATGCACGGATGAAATGTGGAACAGGCAAGTACCACTGGTGCCGTGTATGCGCTACTCCCTATATGCGGGAAGACAAATTATATTTAATTGGTGTTGTGTCTGATGTAAGCAATCTTTATGATCTTATTTTGAAGGAAAAAGAGAAAAACATGAAAGACACCTTTACCGAATGCTATAACAAAAATGGGTTTAAAGAATTATGCAAAAAATTTCTGGACAAAAACCCCAGACCATCCTACACTTTTATCATGATCGATCTGGATGATTTCAAGGCAATCAATGACAACTTTGGACATGAGACAGGGGATAAGGTTCTTTTGGAGACAGTAAAACAGCTGAGGGAATTTTTCCCAAGACCGTCACTGATCGGACGTTTTGGCGGAGATGAATTTATGGTGCTTTGCCCTTTTTCACAGAAAGAGCTATTAGAGGAAACTATAAACCATTTTATGGAATGTACCATTCCCCCTTATTCTGTGAAAAAGAGTGTGGGATATACTTTTATTCCTGATGATAAAATTGACTATGAAGAAATTATAAAAACAGCAGATAAGGCACTGTACACAGCAAAACAAAAGAAAAACTGTGCCGTATTTTCTTCCATTTTCTGATATCCAAAACCTTTGTTATCTGAAAAACCACCTGGAAAAAGTTTCATTTTGATACTTTATATGTTAAAATGAAACATATCGTATCAAGTGAGGGGTTTTACAGATGTCTAAAAAGAAATATAGTCTGAATACAATTTACATCTCTGAGCGTCTGCAGGAGAATCTGAAACCGATTTCACAATCTGCATTCACTGCTGTGACTGCTCCCATGGGATATGGAAAAACAACTGCTATCAACTGGTATCTGGACAAACAGATCAAAAACGGACATTCCTGTGTGATCCGGATCAGTATTTATTCTGATAATCTGTCTGTTTTCTGGCAGAGCGTTCAGAAGGCATTTGCCTTTGCAGGGCTTGATTTTCTGGATAATTATGTTTGCCCCTCAGATGCTGCCAGTGCCGGGATGCTTGCTGATGAGCTTTGTTATTCCCTGAGCAGTCAGACCTCTTACTACATTTTTATTGATGATTTTCATCTGCTGGATAAACCTCATGTTGCAGATTTTTTTTGTATGCTTGCCAACAAACTGCCTGAAAATATCCACCTGATCGTATCCGGCAGAAATGCTTTTCTGTCCGGAAAAGAAATTCTCCGTCTTGGCAAAAAGTTATATCAGATCCATACCAGGGATCTGTGTCTAAATCGCCGGGAGCTTTCTGTCTATACCCATCGCTGCGGTGCCAGTCTGAACGAAGATCAGCTGAATACGCTTCTCTATTCCAGTGAGGGGTGGTTCTCTGCAGTCTATCTGAATCTCTGTACCTTTTTTGAAAGCGGACATTTTCCTGACCATACTTCTAATATCTATGATATGTTTTCCTCTGCCATGATCGCACCTCTTTCTGATGCGCAGCAGGAATTTCTCACTGTTATGGGACTTGCAGATGAATTTACCGTTGAGATGGCTCTTTTTATTACAGGGAATCCGGAAGCCGGACAGATTCTTTCCCTTATGACCAGACAGAATGCTTTTATCACTCCTTTGCCCGATGGAGTCAGCTTCCGTTTTCACCATATGATGAAGGAATGTACACAGCGTGCCTTTGCCATGCTTTCCCATGAAAAACAGACAGATTTCCGGAATCGTTACGGACAATGGTATGAATCCCGGGGACAGTTCCTGCAGGCACTTGCTGCCTATAACAAGGCTCTTAACTATGATGCAGCACTTGCTGTTATCCAAAAGGATGCAGGAATCCTCCTGGCTTCTCTTTCGCCGGAAAAGGTTCTCGCATTTCTTGATGTCTGTCCAACAGAAATCCTGAAGAACAGGCCTCTGGCCCTTCTCGTATTAATGCGCCGTATGTTTACCTGGCATCAGATTCCCAAAATGCTGGAACTGAAGCAGCTTCTGACAGATACCATAGCTGAAGATAACACTTTGTCCGAAGATGAGAGAAAGAATCTCTCCGGAGAATGTGATCTTATTATGAGTTTTCTGATGTATAACGATATCACCGGTATGAGCGTTCTGCACCGTCAGGCCAGTTCCAAAATGACCAGACCTGCCATCAGTATCCGCAAAACAGGAAGCTGGACCTTCGGTTCTCCTTCTGTTCTGATGATGTTTCACCGCAGATCCGGAACCCTGGATGCAGAACTGACAGCTATGAATGAATGTATGCCCCACTATTACAGGATTACCCAGGGACATGGACAGGGTGCGGAATTGCTCATGAATGCAGAGGCAGCATTTATGCAGGGGAATTTTTCAGATGCACAGATTCTGCTGGAGCAGACTTATTCCACCATTGCCTCAAACGGACAACACAATATTTCGCTCTGCTGTGATTTCCTTGCTGCAAGGCTTTCCCTTTTTCAGGAGGTGGTCCCCTTTGTGAAGACCCCTGAAGTAAGCGTAAGGAGCTTCTGTCTCTCCACAATATGATGTGGCTGAATATTTTTGACAGTACTTATGCTTACTACTATGCATTAATTAGAATGCCGGAAAAGATTCCTGCATTATTTAAAGACCATATGTTATCCACTGTCAGCTTTCTCTCTCCCTGCAGACCTATGATGGAAATGATCGAGAATCAGGTCTTTCTTTCACAGAAAATGTACGCAAAAGTTATAGGCAGAAGCGAAACGCTTCTGCCTGTCTGTGAGAAAATGCACTATGAACTTGTGTCTCTCCACGTTCAGATCCAGACTGCTGCTGCTTACGCAATGCTGGGCAAACATCATGATGCACGACAGCTTCTGCAGAAAGCCTTAGGACACGCCATGCCGGATGGCTTTCTGATTCCGTTTGTAGAAAATTATACCTATATCAAGGACGTGCTGGGCAGTATTAATTCCATAACACCAGAGCCTTTCACAGACCGGATCCTTTCCCTTGGTTCTGTTTATGAGCAACACTGCCTCCGCCTGTCCAGCCGTAATTCCAGGCCTGAGATCCTAAATATGCTGAACAGCAGAGAAGCAGAAATCGCAGCTTTGATCACCGACCGTCTGAGCAACCGCGAAATCGCAGAGAGGTTATTTCTCTCTGAAGGCACTGTGAAACAATATGTCAACCAGATTTATTCCAAGTTGATGATCAACGGTGATACACGCACCAAAAGGAAACAACTGGCAGAGCTGATTTCTTCCATAAACAAGGGCCTTACCTGACACTTTGAGAAAAAAAAGCAAGGAAATTCACATGACCAAAGTCTTGCGATTTCCTTGCTATTTGGCAAGAATTACAAATTTAAAGTTTTTTACTTATTTGCATTTCTGTTTCCTTGAGAATATCCTCGGGAATCTCAGTTTTATTCAGCATCATGTCTGCTCCCGGATTACGATAGAAGGAAAAATCCCTATCTCCATCCGGATATGTATGTACCATAGCAAGCATAGTATGAATTTTTTCATCTGTACATAAGCCAACGTCATCAATTCCTGCTTCTTTTATGGCTGCTCTCAACTGATCTCCAAAAAAATCATTACCAACCTTACCAATAAATGCTGTATTATGTCCCAATTTAGAACGCTTTATTATAATAAATCATATTTCACTATATCAAGCTTAGCTGCACCATCAGCAAAGAAAGAAATCCCCTTTGCTTCCTGCTTTGTAAGAATAACCGCAGACATAACCTGCTCGCCGTCATTAATAAATACTTCCACACTAAACTTATCCAAAATCACACGCAGTTTTAGTTCATTGCTGTCACCGTTTACCAGACAACTGCTCTGATGAACCAGCGCCCGTTCGCTTCCTGAGAATTTTCTATCGATTTTTAAAACAGATTCATCCGGACGGAAGCATAATGTAGAATGATATTTCTCATTCTCTGCAAAACAGAGTTCAAATTTTTTATAAAGATTGTCTTTATCTGCCGGTCGTATCACAAGTTCCAGATCTACAATTCGTCCTTCAATCTGATCCAGTGTGAGCCTGGTATCTTTTATCACAACATTGTTATACTCGACTTTGTTTGCACGCATGGCATTAAGTTCTCTGACCGGAACCTGATACAATCTTCCGTTTTTAACAGACAGTTCTCTTGGAAGACTCATTTGTGCGAACCATCCAGAGTCATTGCATCGATATGCAAGCGTATCCCAGTTCTGCATCCAGGCGATCATAATTCTTCGTCCATCCGGTGCAAGCAGTGTCTGCATTGCGTAATAGTCAATTCCGTAATCAACACCTTGACAAAACTGTTCCTTTAAAGTATGTGTCTCAGGATCCAACTCCCCAATAATACATAACGTTCCATTTCCATTATGAAATTCTAATCCTTCCGGAAGCATATCCTGTGGACTTGTCAGAAGCACATATTTGCCGTCCAATTCAAAGAAATCCGGGCATTCCCACATTTTTCCATAACGATTTTGATTCTTTGCCAGAATGCTTACAAATTCCCATTCAAAGCCATTTTTACTTCTGTAAAGAAGAATCTGTCCGCTTCCATCAGCCGGACGACTTCCTATAACACAATAAAAGTTTCCATCGTTCCCTTTCCAGATTTTGGGATCACGAAAGTCTACTTTACTAGCCCCCTTTGGAAGATCTTTAGCTGTCAGAACCGGATTCTTATCATACTTTTCATAATCCTTACCATCTCCAACTGCCACTGCCTGTGTCTGAATATCCCTTACAGTTCCGTCTTCCAGTTTCTCCTGATTTACAGAAGTATACATAAGCAACTGTCTGCCATCCTCTAATTCTATGGCACTTCCTGAAAAACAGCCGAATTTATCATAATCTTCATCCGGTGCCAATGCAGTCGGAACATAGTTCCAATGCAATAAATCCTTACTCACTACATGTCCCCAGTGCATACTGTCCCAATGTGTGCTATACGGATTATACTGGTAGAACAAATGATACTCTCCTTTATAATAGGAAAATCCATTTGGATCATTCATCCAGCCAACATAAGGAGTTATATGAAAGGCTGGTCTTTCTTCCTCTTTGATCTGCTGTCCCTGTATAAATTCATATTTTCTTGCCTTTTCCAACATTTCGCTCATATAGTTCCTCCTGTCAAAATGATATCTTCTCTTATTTTTCACTGCTTAATGAATCCTGATACTTGTCAAAATATTTTTGCTTGATCGAAAGGTAATCGGAAAGCCCGTACTTCTCCATTTTTTTCAGATAAGAATCCCATTCTTCATCAATTCCTCCGTTCAGGATCCAATCTGCTTTCTTCTGTTCTGCATATTTCTTAATATCTGTATCATACTGTGACACTTTGTTTGTATCATCAATACTCATAAATACATTAGGATAAACATATTTGCTGTTCATATCCTGTAAATATGTCTCATGCATATTATCCAGACGCCATTTCGCATCTTCCGGCTGTGTTACATATACGCCATAATATTCATTTAATATAGCGAGAGGACCATTTACAGATTGCGCTTCACGTACTTCCACCGGTGACTGATCTCCTAAGTCCATATGCTTTAACATTTTTTCGCCATCTTTGTTTACAGACAGCTCAAAAATATTAAAGGAATCCTTCTCTCCATAGGTTCCCCAGTTATTTTGCGGAGACTGAAGGGGTGCATACATCTGATCGATCCATGCGGCAGCAAGTGCCGTGTTA
>ERZ507027.1507-NODE-1507-length-11662-cov-4.189885_pt1 | contig 11662 bp, 10 predicted proteins | sample MGYA00513163_ERZ507027 | MGnify/ENA metagenome assembly ERZ507027
AAGAAACCTTGGTTTTTTGCGCGCTTTTGGTCACTTTTCCCGCGCGGGAAAAGTGACCCGCCGGAGGCAGAACAGGCCGATTCAATTACCAATCCCCCCAAAAAACGGGCCGATGTGGGCATCTGCCCCTACAGCGCGGAAGCGGGAGCTTTTTTCAAATAACACAGCGGGCCCCATGTGCCCCGCCGCGGTCGGCCGGAAAGCTCCTTCAAACCTCTGTAGGGGGCGATGCCCACATCGCCCCGCCGGGGGCTGGACACGCCTTCCGCACGCCGGTGCCGCGCGGAAGGCAGTTACTCCCCAGCCTTCAAAATCCGCACCGCGCGGCCGTCCATCTCGATGACACCCTCCTCCTTCATGCGCGAGAGCTCGCGGTTGAGCGCCGAGCGGTTCACGTTCAGGTACTGCGCCAGCTCCTTCTGGCCGAAGGGCATGATGCGGACGCCGTTCGGCACGGGCGTCAGGCCGTTGAAGTAGATCAGCAGGCGGTTGCGCAGGCGAGGCTCGGTCAGCAGGTGGTTCTTGCGGTTGAGATTGGCGAACTTCGCCGAGATCTCCATGAGCAGGTTCGCCATCACGCGCACGACGTCCGGGTCGCCGCCGTGGTCAAGGATGCGCTCCGCCGGAAGAAACAGCACGCGCGTCGGCGTGAGGATCCGGATCTCCACCCAGCTGCGCTGCGCGCAGCAGGCCACGGCCTCGCCGAAGCTCGAGCCGCATGTTCTGGTCGAGCCCGATAAATGGCTCGTCGAGCACGATCATGCGGCAGGGGTAGTGCATCGCCCGCGCCAACGCCACGCGGCGCTTCATGCCGCCGGAGAGTTGGGAGATGGGCTGGTGCAGGCTGTTCGGCGGGAGAATCTGGCTCAGCTCCTCGGCGAGCTGCTTTTCATCGACCTTCCCCTCGCACACGAGCGCCACGCGGCACGAGCTGATGAGAAACGGCATGAACGAGGGGCGGTAGATATAGAGGAATTTCTTCCAGCGGCTGAGCCGGAACGTCTCCGCCATCTCGAGCATCTCCGGGTCGACGTTGAGAAAGCCAGCGAGCGTGTTCGTGTAGATCAGCGGCAGGACGATCAGAAACGACAGGTAGATCGTCAGCGCCTGGTTGCCGACCCAGATGAGCAGCGTAATGACAAACGACACCATCGGCTCGGCCAGAATGATGCGGTTGTCGACGACGCGGTCGGCGACCTCCTACACCACCAGCCAAAACAGGATAATCAGTACCGACTTGACGCTCCATCGCTTTTTCTGTCTTTCAAGCTCCATGAGTTTTTTCTCCTCTCGGGGCGGGCCGCGCGGCCCGCGTATGGTAAGGATCTATATTGGTTAGAGAAAGCTAACCGACAGTCCGGAAAAAAGCGCATCACTGCACTATAAACATAGTATACCACAGCCGCGCGCCGCCGGGAAGTTGCCGCGGCAACTTTTTTTGCGCGATATTCGCCGCCGCGCCGCATCTGTCTTGACAGCGCCGGGGCGCGTTACTATAATAAATATGGAAAATATGCCCCACGGGGAGGAGAGAGCACATGAAGCTGAATCAGGAGGAGATCAAGACCATCTTGCCGCACCGCGACCCGATGCTGCTCGTCACATCGGTCGAGGAGCTCACACCCGGCGAGGAGATCCGCGCGTCGTTTTATGCCGACCCCGCGCGGGAGATTTTCCCCGGCCACTTTCCGGGCAACCCCGTCCTCCCCGGCGTCTACACGGTGGAGTGTCTGGGGCAGGCGGCGGATCTCGTCGTCATGACGACCGAGCGCTACGCCGGGAAGACCCCGCTGCTCATCGGCGTCGACAAGGCGCGCTTCACGCGCAAGGTGCGCCCCGGCGAGACGCTGGAGCTGCGCGCCCGGCTCATCCGCGAACGGGCGGAGAAGGCCATCGTCACCTGCGCCGCAGAGGCGTATATCGAAGGTGAATTGGCGCTCTCGTGCGAGATTACGCTCGCGCTCAGATAATCTTTTCGGAAGAAGCCCCCAAGGGACTTCTTCTTTATACGGAAAAGTTAGCTAAAGCTAACCTTAAACGGCAGAGGTGACGGTATGAACGAAAAAATCACGCTCTCCGGCGTACCGGAGACGATGCTCCAGACACTCTATGCCCGCGCGAAGGAGACGTGCACGCGCGGCGCCATCCGCGACGAAAAGGCCGCGGCGCTTGTGGAGCGGATCGACTATGACTTCGCCCTCGCGGACAAGGACGCCGCCATGCACAGCGGCGTCATCGCGCGGACGATCGTGCTCGACCGGCTGGTGGAGGGCTTTCTCGCGCAGCACCAGAGCGCGGCGGTGGTGAACCTCGCCTGCGGGCTCGACACGCGCTGCTACCGCGTGGAGGGCTACGGCCGCTGGTATAACCTCGACCTGCCGGAGACAATGGCCGTGCGCGCAGAGCTCCTGCCCGAGAGTGGGAAGATCACGCAGCTGGCCATGTCCGCGATGGACGACTGGAGCGCGGCTGTGGAGGAGCGGGACGCGCCCGCGCTCGTCATCATCGAGGGGCTGACGATGTACCTCTCGGAGCGGGACGTGCAGCGCATCTTCGAGGTGATCGCCGCGCGCTTTCCGCGCGTGACAGTGCTCGTCGAGACGATGAGCCCGGCGGTCGTGCGCCGCTTCAGGGAGAAATCCATCGAGGGCAGCGGTGCACGCTTCACATGGGGCGTCGCGGACGGCGCGGCGCTTGCGCGGCTGCTGCCGGGCTTCCGTCTCGTGGAGGAGCACAGCCTGTGCGAGGGGATGGCCGCGTTCGTGCCGGTCTACCGCCTGCTCGATAGGATCCCCCTCGTGCGCAATATCTCCAACCGGATCGTGGTGCTGGAAAGGGCGTGACGGCGTATGTCCAGAAAGGCAACGGAGTTTCAGAAGGTGCCATGAGCCGCATGTACCGCGGCACGGAGATTTTCCAGCCCCCGAATACGGGCTGGATCGACGGGCACGTCGCCTGCGTGCGCGAGTGGGTGGCGAACATCTTCTTTTACCGCAAGGACGGCACGACTATCATGATGGACGCCGGCTATAACTACAACCGGCTGGCCGAAAAGATGGCGTGGCTCGGCATCGCGCCGGAGAGCATCCGCCATATTCTCATCACCCATCAGGACACCGACCACGTCGGCGCGGTGGCCGAGGACAGCCCAGGCCTGTTCCGGCAGGCGACACTCTATGTCGGCGAGATCGAGAACCGCTATCTCACCGGTGAGGTGCGCCGCCGTGTACTCCACAAGCTGTATAAGCTGCCGCAGGTGACGGTTCACAACGAAAAGGTGCTTCTGCGGGACGGACAGGTCTTTGAGATCGGCGGCATCCGCATCGAGTGCTTCCTCGTCCCCGGCCACACGCGGGAGCGTGCGCAGAGCGGCTTTTTGAAGGGAGTGGGGCAGTGAAGTATTTTGAATTCGGGCAGGAGCACCCCGAGCTGATGGTGCTGCTCCACGGCGGCGAGGTCTGCTACCGCGGCGCGACGTGGCGCAGCTGGGTGACGAGGACCGCTGCATGATCGGGCGGCACAAGGACATCTCCCTCTTTACCTACACGGACATGTACGTCTGGCACGGGATCCGCAGCTCGACGGAGCGCAGGCTCGCGGGGCACATCCGCGCGTGGCAGGACGCGGGCTATGCCTTCACCTACAAGGTGTTTCCCAATATGGGGCACGGCACGCTCGCCGGGGAGCACACGGAGCAGTTCCGCCGGGAGATGCTCACCGCGCACGCGCAGACGCTGGCAAAGGCCGGAAATAAGGCCGGAAAGGAGACGCCATATGAAGGTGCATATTGAGAAAAACACGGTGCAGGAGACGCTGGTCATCCCGCTCTACGGGCGCAAAATGTGCTCGGAGCTCTATCCGAACCTCTACCGCGACGAGACGGCCGTCCGCCTGATGGAGCGCGTGGACTACGACTTTTCCCACCTTGCTGCCGGGGCAAAGAGTACGATGCAGCGCTTCGGCTTTCTGGAGGTCGCAATGCGCCAGAGTGACCTCGCGTGGGAGGTGCGCGACTATCTGCGCACGCATCCGCGCGCGGCGGTCGTGAACCTCGGCTGCGGGCTCGACGGCACGGGCCGCGCCTGCGACAACGGGACGTGCCGGATCTATAACATCGACTTTCCCGACGTCATCGCGGTGCGAAACGAGCTGCTCCCGGCGGGGGAGCGCGAGGAGAACATCGCCTGCGACCTGACGGATCACGCGTGGATGGAGAAAATCGACGCATCGGGCGGCGCGGTGTTCTTTGCCGCGGGCGTGTTCTACTATTTCCTCACGCCGCAGGTGCGCGCGCTCGTGCAGACCATGGCCGCGGCCTTTCCCGGCGGGAAGCTGGTCTTTGACGCCGCATGCCGCAGCGCGGTGAAGCTGATGCTCAAAACATGGATCCGCAGCGCGGAGATTCAGGACGTGGGGGCGTATTTCGCCGTCGTGGACGCTGCGCTCGAGATCACGCCGTGGGCGGAGAACCTGCGCGTCACGAGTCGCGGCTATATGCTCGGCTACCAGAGCCTGCGCGACCCGTCCGTCAGCGGCTTTTTCCGCCTGCTCGCGAAAATCGGCGACGGCGCGATGAAGATGCAGATCGTGCGCATTGAATTTAAGTAATCAACAAGCGACCGCATCCATTTGGATGCGGTCGCTTGTTGATTAAAAGGCTCTCGCTCCGAACCGTGTGTTTTTATGTGCTGCGCACACAAAAACACACTCTTTCCGTGCAAAGTGTTTTTCGCGGCGTACACGCCGCCGAAAAAACGGATTAGAGCTTATTCGCGGCGCTGCGGCGCCGCGAACTCTGTGAGACTTCAATAATCAAAAAAGGAGCCAAATCCTCACGGATTTGGCTCCTTTTTTGATTAGTCTTTATCTTCGTCCGTGTTCTTGTCCTGCTCCTCTTTTTCGCGGCGCTGCTGCTCCTCGATCCGGTTGAAGATCGGCCAGATCAGCTTGAGGTTTGCGTAGCTCAGCGCGGCGTACCCCACGAGCAGCCACACCGGCAGGAACATGTAGAGTGTCGTCGGTGTCAGCGCCGTCAGCACGATGGCCGCGCCCCAGTACAGCCACATCAGCAGCAGCTTCGGCAGGTTCCCCACGCCGAGCATCAGGGCGTTGCTGAGCTGGCGGCGCCAGGTGTTCTCGTACCGCGCGAGCAGCGGGAACAGAAACGTCATCACCATGCCCACGAGCTGCAGCGCGAAGACGGCCAGCACCTTCCAGATAAAGCGGTTGCCCGTCTGCGCGAGCCAGAGGTCGGCGCCGCACACGGCGATGACAATCAGCAGCAACAGCCAGCAGCCGCTCGCGCGCTTCCAGTTATCGCGCCACGCGGCGAAGAACCGGCGCGTCAGGTGCCCGTCCTCCCCCTGCAGCAGACGCAGCAGCACCGTGTAGAGCGCCGCGCTGCTTGCGCCGAAGGTGACAACCGGCAGCGAACAGACCAGAGAGAGGATGTTGAGCCAGACAAGCTGGCTCAGCCGCGCGGTAAAATGGGAAAACCCGCCGTCGGGGTCGAAAAGTTTCTGCATAAAAGGCTCCTGTTCCGAGAGTTTGAAGGGAAAACCGGCATTACGGTCAAGGAATATTGTACGGCACGCGGGCGGCGTCTGTCAAGGGGTGAGGGGGGCGGCCTTGTGAGCCTTCGGCGACATACTTTTTGCCAGCAGCGGCAAAAAGTATGCAAAAAAACGCCGCTTAAACCTGCGGTTTAAGAATCCCTTGCGCGTCCCGCATACTGGGTGTTTGTTATAGTGTGTTCCACACGTTTGTAAAAATTTGCAAGGGGCATAAAATGTAGAATCGTCTCTACTTCTGCGCCGCTGCCGCTGACGGTGTGAAATATAGAGGTGCGGTGTACTTTTGCTTGGGCCGTCGTGGACGCCGGCCCCTACGGAGATGTGCGGAATTTTCGGCGCGTGGTTCCTGCGTTCGGGCCGATGTGGGCATCGGCCTGCGGGAACCTCGCCTGTCGGCCGGAAAAGGATTCCAAAACCTTGGTTTTGGCGCGCTTTTGGTGACTTTTCCCGTGTGGGAAAAGTCACCCGCCGTAGGCAGACAAGCCGCTTCGGTGGCCTGACCTATGTGAAAACAAGGTGCTCGCTCAAAACCAAAAAGGCTGGAGATCCAGTGGATCTCCAGCCTTTTCATGCTTTTGTGAAGGACTTACCGTGCCTCGCGCTTGCCGTGGCTGTGGCGGCGAGGAATGGTCAGCACGGCGATGCTTGCGCCGCAGACGACCGCTAGAGCGGCCCACATACCGATGCCTCTGTCACCGGTCGAGGCCTTGTGGCCGTCGTCGGTGCCGGAATTGCCGGCGTTGTCAGTGCTGCCGGCACCATTGGGCTGATCGGGGTTGGGCTGGCCGGGGTTGGGCTGGCCGGGATCGGGCTGGCCGGGATCGGGCTGGCCGGGATCGGGCTGGCCGGGATCAGGCTGGCCGGGATCGGGCTGACCGGGATCGGGCTGACCGGGATCGGGCAGCGTGCGCACATAGCCGCAGACGTCACAGGTGGTATCCTGGTCATTGGAGTAGATGTGATCGCCGTAGCCGTCCTTTTCGGCAGCGTCGGTGATGGAGCAGCCGTCGGCCGTGCATTCATGCCAGTGGTGCTCACCGTCGGCCGACCAGACGTCGGACCAGACGTGCACATGATCGAGGGGCTTGTCGGCGTCACTGTACATGCGCCAGAGCTGCGTTCCGTAATAGGGGTTCGCGGTGCCAAGGAACACGCCCTGCTCGGTAGAGGTGATGCAGCGCAGGCCGTGGTTTGCAGCATCGCCGAAACCGTCGCTGGTGATGACGTCGAAGTTAACACCATCTTTGGAAACCAGCAGGTCAAAACCGGGGTCGCTCTTCTGGGAGTAGTAGTTGCAGCCGAAGTAGTAAACAAAGTTGTGGATAGTTTCATCGTAAACGACGGTGTCGTAGACTTTGAAGATCTCATCAAGCATTGCCTTGATGCGTTCCTTCATCGTGTTCACGAAGTTGAGCTTATCCTTCCAGCTCATGGTGGAAATGGAAGCCTCAGAAACATCCTCAGCGAGGAGCTGTGCGGTTGCTTCCGGATTCTCGACGGCGAACTTAACCGCGTCAGTCAGGCTCAGATTGTCAAGAATGCCATAAACCTTGGCCTTGAATGCCTCATAGTCAGAGAGCATCTGACGGTAATCCGGCACAGGGTTCTTGTCAGCGGACATATCCGTTGCAAAACCGGCGAGCTCCTGAATCAGCTGGAGCGTATAATCGGAGAAGACGGTCTTGTTCAGGAACCACTGGAAGAGCACGTTGTCGCTGTATTCACCCAGCGCTCTATTCAGAGCCTTATGCAGTTCATCAGCACGACCGCGGATATCATCGTACTCCATGTCACGAAGCTGACCATCCGTGATCTGGGTGAACTTATAGGTTATAGTGGCGGTATCATAGGTGCCAATGTATAACTCACCATTGTGCTCGCCCATGCGCCAGACATACTGGTTGGAGTTGTTACCGAGACCCGCACCGAGGTTGCCGATGGGGCCGTTGGGGAAATAGGGGTTGTCGTTCTTGCCGGCCACCTGCTCAAAGTTCTCGTTCGCGTCCATGCGATAGAGATAGATGGAGTGGTCGAGGTCGTTGTACAGCGGTTCGAAGTTGCCGGTGGCGGGAACTTCTGCAAGGTCGAGCATGGGGTCGTTATAGGTGCCCATATACAGGTAACCATTGTAAACCCACAGGTTGCAGGACATGGAGTAATCGATGCCGAAACCGTAGCCATACTTGCTGCCGGGCTTGTCACCAATGATCTGCTTCCAAGTGAAGTTGCCATTGCTGTCCTTGTCGCCGCGGTACATGGCAAAGCCCTGCTTGTTGATCTTGCCGTCGATGTTCTTATCCGTCACGACGGTAACATACAGGTGGCCGTTATACTCGATGATATCCCAGATACCGCCGCCGTTGAGGCCGTCGTTGCTCATGACGGCAGGGAGATTATCGAAGTCGTCCTGATCAGCGATAACACGCCATTTACTCAGGTCAGCACTGGGGTCGCTGCTGGCAACGATGATGCCGCCGGGAGTCTTGTTGCCATCATAGTCATCCGTAGCGAGGCACATGAGAATCTCGCCGTCATAGACGATCAGACCATGCACGCCGCTGGCAACAGCGCGGTTGAAACGGTTGTTGTAGTAGGCGATCTGAGCCTCGTTCGTATAGGGGTCTACCTCGACCAGCGTAGCTGTGGGCTTGCCCATGCTGACAAAGTAGAGCTTGTCATTAAAACGGCAAACCATGCGATAGCCAGCCAGACCGTTGAAACCGGGAAGACCGGGGTAGCCCACGAAAATATTGGGATAGTCCTTACGGATGTCGCTCTCGCGGAAGACGACCTTTGCTTCGAACGTCGTCTTGTTTACGGCGATGATGACGGGATCCCAGCCGGAGGAATACGTCTCGTCGAAGGTGCCAACGCCGAACACGCTGCGCACGATCTCAGCCGCCATTTCCTTGGTGTCGGTATCAGCGGGCAGCTTGCCATCTTTTACCATACCGTTAAGGGTCGTCTGTACGTTGAGGTGGTACTGATGCCATGTGGCATTGGCGCAGGTGCCAATATAAATGTAATCGCTGTCCTCGCCGCCGTCCGCCATGGACCAGGAGTAACTGTTGCTACGGTCCTGATCCTTGCCGGAGAGAATAGCGTCGACCTCGCCCGCACCCAGCGTGGGGTGGGAGACCTTGTCGATGGTATAGCCGCCATTGGAGTAGACGCCCTGCTCGAGCGGGGTGTAGCTGATGTTTCCACTGTCATCCCGGACAACAGCGGCGGTGGCACTGGCGATCAGGCTGACTGCCATCACTGCGACCAGCACCAGGGCCAAAAGCGACTTGGAAAACTTGCGCATACGTGGATCATCTCCTTATATAATAATCTTTCTCTTCCCCTGCCGTCGGAGACTCCGCCGGCGGACAGTGTATATAAATCTATCATGAAATTTGATGTGTTGCAAGAGAAATCGGTGAACACGCTAATTTTCCACAAAATAACCAAAAATATATTATACAATTTGTGCCATTTTACGTCATGCGCGCTGAGAGCCTCCGGAAATACACGGCAAAACGGAAACTGGTCGTTTATTTTTCACTTTCCGCTGGCGATGCGAGCTCACGCAGGTAGCTCTTTCCGTCCTTGAGGAAACTCGCGGCGATCAGGAGGATGACGATGGCGATCGGCCCGGCGGCGACGATACTGACGGACTGAAGATTGCTCATGGAGCTCTCCGCGAACAGCAGCGCGATCGGCAGGAGGATCAGCAGGATACACCACATGAGCTGAATGGCCTTGTGCGGCAGCTCGCCGTCTTTGAGCGTGTGGTAGCTGTAGCACGAGGCGGTGAGGGCGATGGAGTCGAACGACGTCGCGTAGAACGCGATCATCGTCACGAGCACGGCGACCATGATGACCGGCGCGCCGGGCAGCGTTTTGATGATGCCGACGATCATGCCGTAGAGGTCGCCCGTCTCGGCGTACTGGCGGATGAAGTCCGCGCGGCCCGTGACCTGCATGCCCATGGAGTAGTTGCCGAGGATGATGAAGCTGATGATCGTGGAGCCGACGCCGAAAGCGTACCCGCCGAGGATCGTCTGGCGCACGGTGCGCCCGCGGGAGATACTGCCGATGAAAAACGGCGCGGCCACACACCAGACCATCCAGTACGCCCAGTAGTAGATCGTCCAGTTCTGCGGGAAGTTTGAGGTGCGCAGTGGGTCGGTGAAGGTGGACAGGCCGATGAAATTCTGCACCATACGCCCGAGAGAGGTAAAGCCCGTCTCAATGATATAGCGCGTCTCACCGCCGAAGAGCAGCACGAACGCCAGCAGCCCGAAAAACAGATAGATGCAGACCTTCGCGAGGATGCCGATCCCCTTGAACCCGTGCAGCAGCGAATAGGTATATACCGCGCACGTCAGCAGGAGGATGACGATGTTCACCGCCGTCTGGCTCACCGTGAAGTGCAGGAGGTCACCGAGGATGGCCGCCATGAGCGGTGTCGCGACGCTAAAGGTCGTCGCCGTGCCGGCCAGCAGCGCGAACACCGCCAGCAGGTCGATGATGCGCCCGGCCAGACCGTCCGTGTGCCGCCCGAGGATGGGACGGCAGGCCTCGGAATACTTCTGGCGGCTGCACTTGCGGACATGGAGCATGAAGCCGAACGCCACGGCCAGCACCAGATAAAAGCCCCACGGGATGAAGCTCCAGTGGAACAGCGGGAACACGCCCGCCCAGTCCTGCACGCTCCCGAGCTCCGCGATGTGCGGGTCGGAGGCATAGAGCACCCACTCCGAAAACGAGTAGAACAGGATATCCGCCGCGAGGCCGCAGGTGAACATCATGCAGCCCCACGCAAAGAATGAATATTTCGGCTTTTCGCCCGGCTCGCCGAGCACGATCGAGCCGTATTTCGACGCGGCGATGTAGATCGACAGCAGGAAGATGCCCAGCCCGATCACGAGGTAGTAGGTGCCGAGCGTGTCGCCGAAGAAGAACCGGATCCGGCCCAGCACGGCGTTGGACTGCTCCGGGGCGAAGAAGAAGAGCACGCACAGCGTCACCACAATCCCGAGCGGCAGCAGCGTGATCATCCAGTCGATCTGGCCTCTTGTCTGTTTCTTGTTCATTCCGTATTTCCTCCCTTGACGGGCTTACAGCCCGAGCCGCTTACGTTCGCGGCAGACAATCTGATAGTATTCCTTTGCATATTGATACTGGCGCAGGGAGTATTCGCCGAACTCCACGCCGAGCATGCGCTTATACTCGCACCAGTTGCTCCACAGCAGCCCGCAGGCCGCGATATAGCCGTAAATCTTCACCCGCACGGCGTCCGCGCAGCCCTCGGGGAAGTACAGGTCAATCAGCCGGTCGACCTGCGCCCGGTCATAGAACGCATAGATGCAGAACATGGCGATGTCGATGTGCGGATCCTGCATCCCGGCGTATTCCCAGTCGATGAGCCGGATGCTCTCGCCGCCCTCACCGGGGACGAAGAGAAAGTTATCGGGCACGGCGTCGATGTGCGTGAGCACCGGCGGCAGGGCGAGCGACGCAAGGAACGGCCGCAGGCTCCGGATATGCGCGGAGGTCGCGGCGTGGTCGCGGTAGGCCGAGGGCGCGCCGTGCCAGAGCGACTGGTAAAAGTCGATCCGCCCGAAGATGTCGAACGTGTGGCCGACGGCGAGCTTCTGCTCGTGGAAGGCGCGCAGGTGCGCCATGCAGCGGCGCACATCCTCCTCGCGCAGCGGGTCGCACACGCGCGCACCCTCGAGAAAGGCCGAGATCTTATAGCCGTTTTCCGGATTGATATAAAGAACGTCATCGCTGATGCCGCGGCCGGCGAGCGCGGCATAGACGTCCGCCTCCTCGCGGCGGTTGATGAGCTCCTGCGTCCCCTCACCGGGGATGCGCATGATATAGTGCCCGCCGCGGCAGCGGAAGAGGAACGACCGGTTCGTCATGCCCTTTTTGAGCATGCGGATCTCCGTGATCTCCGCCGGTTCGGTATGAAGCGCGGCGCAGATGATGTCGATGGCGTCGGTGCGCAGGTGCTCGGCGTCGCTGTCGACCTCGCGCAGCTGCTCATAGGTGTTGATCTCCGCGACGCTCTCCACCGGGACAACGCGCGCCGCGAC
>ERZ507027.1549-NODE-1549-length-11270-cov-3.551939_pt1 | contig 11270 bp, 9 predicted proteins | sample MGYA00513163_ERZ507027 | MGnify/ENA metagenome assembly ERZ507027
TAGTAGAACACCTCTACGCCCTGAGAAGCGGCGTACTCGGCCAGCACCTGCATGCCGTTACCCGTGTTGTAGGGCTTCGGGCCGAAGTCGATGGACAGGTAGTCCATGGGATACCCGTTCACTTCCTTGATGGCAGCCGTCCACTTCATCGTGCTGTCGGAAATCTGGGCACCCTGGGCGGTGGCCAAGTCGAGCAACCACGTGATGCACTCGCCGGAGTTCTTCGCCCACAGCTCTACCTGCTCGCGCTTGCCGCGGTACTGATGGTCCTTGATGAGGCGCGACACCACGGCCTCCACGCCGGCCGGGTCGGAGGTGTCCAGCAGAATGCCCGTAGCGGTGTTGCCCTGGGAGATGGCCGTCGACTCCTTCTGAATGAGGGCGACAGTGGCTCCGGCCTCGCGAGCCGTAATGGCGGCGGGCACACCAGAAGCGCCGGCGCCCACAACGACCACGTCGTAGTCCTTGGTCTCAGCGATATCGGTGATGGGCTCGGGCGCGGCCAGGAAGCTCGGAAGCCCCTCGCGCACGTGACCGGCCACGGTGGTCGTGCCGGTGGCGGCAGTCGGCGTGTCGCTCGAAGCGGAGCCGGCAGCGGCGCTGCCGGTCGGCGAGCAGGCGCCCAGCAGCGCAGCACCGCCGAGACCCGCCGCAGCCAGGCCGCCGATCTTGAACAGGTTACGTCGAGTGAATTCAGCAGTCATGGTGAGTCCTTTCTGTTACCCCTTGATTGCCTGCGCCAGAAGATCTCGGGGTTCCCTCCCCTGCGACTCCTCGGGACGCTGAGGCCACCCTAGCAGTCATCATGGGCGCACAAACATCGACCATCAGCGCATTTCGCGGGTTTATTTTTATAACCCCTTGTCATAACCCCCGCCTGATCAGGCCCGTTACCAAATGTCCCCAAAACATGATGGAAAAGGTTACGGTATCATAGACCCTAGTTTTTCGGAAAGCTCGGAGAGGGGGTTAGAACCATGCACAGCGCACCGCAGGCTGCGAGCAAGAAACTCATAGGCAAGTCGGAGTCGGAGCCAACTCCGACTGCAGGCTCGGCTCCGACCTCAAGCGCGGCGCAAGCGCCGTCAGCATCCGGAGCATCGTCGGCACCTTCCGATCCCTCGGTCTTCGGAGGTACGGCGACCCCGGAGGTCGCCGAGAGGCACCGCTTCCCCGTGGTGCCCTTCGTCTTCCTCGGGGTGGGCTTCTACCGCGCCTGGATCGAGATCGCCTTCGTCGGCTCGTTCGTATCGTTTCCCGCGATCCCCTTCGGCGCTCGCGAGTGCTTTGACGGAGTGGGCGCCATCGTCATGCTCATCTGCGTGCTGCTCGCGCGGCGCATTGGCCCCTTCTACCGCCATCCGTCGATCTTCGTGCTCTGCGGCGCGTGCATGACGCTTGCCACCGTCGCACTGTTCGCCACCATGATCGTGCCGAGCCTCGGCTACACGGCAACATGGCTGGCCGCTATCGTCGGCGGCGTGGGAATGGGGCTTGTCATTCTTATATGGAGCGAGGTGTTCGGCTGCCTGAGCCCTTTGCGAGTCACCCTCTATTACACGGCCTCCATCGCCCTGGGCGCGGTGATCGTCTATGTTTTCATGGGGCTGCGCCTACCGTGGCTCGCTTGCCTCACCGCGCTGCTGCCGGCGGTATCGCTTGTGCTCGCACGGCGCAGCATGAATCGCATCCCTGCAGAAAAACGGCCCCAGCCGAACCTCGTCAACTTCAAACCGCCGTGGAAGATTTTCCTGCTCATGGCCTTGTACGGGTTCGCTTACGGTATTTTGGAGACCCGCGTGTATACCGACTCCTTCGGGCCGCACTCATCGCCCGGAGTGCTTGTAGTGGCGCTCGTGATTTTCCTTAGCGTGGGCTTTCGCCGTGAGAAATTCGATTTCAACTCCATTGTGCGCATCGCGCTGCCGCTCACGGTGGCTGCGCTGTGGCTCGTGCCCATGTGGGGCGCGGGAGCAACCCTGCTCAGTGGCCCTTGTGCTATCGGGGGCTACACGGCCGCCACCGTGCTGATCATGGCGCTGTGCTCGAATATGTGCTACCGCCACGGCGTATCGGCCATCTGGCTGTTCGGCATCGAGCGATCGCTGCGACTCGCTTTCATGTTCCTCGGACGCACGGTGGCTAACATGGGAGAGCACGGAAGCCTCGGAACCGCTGATGGCGGCCTGCTCATTTCGGGCCTTTCCATGATCGCCGTCATCATGGCCACCGTGCTGCTGCTGTCCCAGAAGAATGTAGACGGCCAGTGGGGCCTCTCGTTTTTGAACGGCAGCGGAAAGAGCCGCACCGATAAGCACGCGCAGCAGGTGGACAACCGGTGCGTCGCCTTAGCTACCGAATACCACCTCACGGCGCGAGAGCTGGAGATCCTCAAGCTGCTCGCCCGACACAAGACGGTGGGCATGATCGAGCGCGAGCTGGTCATTGCCAACGGCACCGCCAAGGCCCATGTGCGCCACATCTACCAAAAGCTGAACATCCATTCCCGAGAAGAGTTGTTCAACCTGCTTGATCCCCGTCAGCTCGACCCTCTGGAAGAGCAGGAATAGAACTAATTCCAGGGGTCTTCCGAGAACAGAGGCTCGCGCTCGGCGGGACGGTCGGAATAGGGGTCGTAGCCGTCGTCGTCCTCGTTTTCCGCACGAACAAAGGGGTCGCCGGAGGCCGCAGGACGCAGATGCCCCGATCCGGCGGCTGCGTCGCGCCCTTTCGCCTGCTGGCTCGGCAGCGGCTTCACCACGATGCGAGCGTGGGGATCTTTCCGCGGATCAATGGGCATGAGGTGCCTCCTTTCGTATACGCTTATCGATGCTCTTCTGAACTCGGGGCCCAGGGGCGACCAAGGTCGCCCCCTACGGGAATCAAGCTCGGCTTTCCCTCTGTAGGGGCGGACCTTGGTCCGCCCTCCCGACGACGTCAACCGTGCTCACGAGAGCTGGCCGGCGCGGGTGATGTCGTAGGGGGTCGTTTGGTACACATAGTAGTTCAGCCAGTTGGTGTAGAGCAACTGGGCGCAGGAGAACCACGTGGAAACCGGCTCGCGCGTCGGGTCGTCGTCGGGGAAGTAGTGGGCCGGCACGGCGATGCTCATCCCCTTGGCGATGTCGCGGTCGTATTCCGCTTTCAGCGTCTCGCGGTCGTACTCGGGGTGACCGAACACAAAGAAGTTCTGCGAGTCGGTGGACTTCGCCACGTACACGCCGGCCTCGTCGGACACGGCGATCAGCTCGAGCGCGGGATGCGCCTCAATATCGGCCGCCCGCACCTCGGTGAAGCGAGAATGGGGCGCGAAGAACCTCTCGTCGAACCCGCGCACCAAAGGCGACGTGCGCTTGACCACCTCGTGGGGGAACACGCCGAACATCTTCTCGGGCAGCTCGTGCTTGGGCACGCCGTAGTGGTAGTAGATGCCGGCCTGGGCGCCCCAGCAGATGTGCAGCGTGGAGTGCACGTGAGTCTTCGACCACTCCATGATCTCGCAGAGTTCCGGCCAGTAGTCCACCGCCTCGAATTCCAGACGCTCCACCGGCGCCCCGGTGATGATAAGGCCGTCGAAGTGCTCGTCGCGCACCGCGTCGAAGGTGGTGTAGAAGGCCTCCAGATGCTCGGCGGCCGTGTTCTTCGAGTCGTGGCTCGCGGTTTGCAGAAGCTCCACTTCAACCTGCAGCGGCGTGTTCGACAGCTTCCGCAGAATCTGGGTCTCCGTGGTGATCTTGGTGGGCATGAGGTTCAGCAGCAGCAGCCGCAGCGGACGAATGTCCTGGTGCATGGCGCGATGCTCGGTCATGACGAAGATGTTCTCGTTCTCCAGCGCCGCTGTGGCCGGCAGCGCGTCGGGAATGCGAATGGGCATGTCAATCCTTTCAGCAACGTTTCGCGAACTCATCGTTCCGTAGGGGCAGACCTCGGTCTGCCCTGAGTCGCGGCATCATCAGTGCTTCGTGTTAGCGCGGCCGCACTTGCAGCCGAGGGCAGACCAAGGTCTGCCCCTACGAAAACTCGCTGGCGAGCACGATATCGGCTACTCGACAGCGGCAAGGGCCTGGTCGATGTCGGCGATGAGGTCGGCGGCGTCCTCGATGCCGCAGGACAGGCGCACGAGGTCGGCGCTGATGCCGGCCGCCTCAAGCTCCGCGTCGTTCATCTGTCGGTGCGTGGCGTTGGCCGGGTGCAGCACGCAGGTGCGCGCGTCGGCCACATGGGCGGCAATCTGGGCCAGCTTCAGGTTCTTCATGAACGTCTCGGCCGCCGCGCGTCCCCCGGCCACGCCGAAGCTCACCACGCCGCAGGAACCCTCCGGCAGATACTTCGCCGCGAGCGCCGCCTCGGAGTCGCCTTCCAGCGACGGATGGCGCACCCAGGCCACCTTCGGGTGGCTCGCCAGGCGCTCGGCCACCGCGCGCCCGTTGGCGGCGTGCCGGGCCATGCGCAGGTGCAGGCTCTCCAGCCCCAGGTTGATGAGGAAGGCGTTCTGCGGCGACTGGATGGAGCCCAGATCGCGCATGAGCTGCGCCGTCGCCTTGGTGATGTAGGCGCCTTCCAAGCCGAAGCGCTCGGCGTACACCACGCCGTGGTAGCTCTCATCGGGCGTCGTGAGCCCCGGGAACTTGTCGGCGTGGGCGTTCCAATCGAACTTCCCCGCATCCACGATGACGCCTCCGACGGAAGCGCCGTGGCCGTCCATGTACTTGGTGGTGGAGTGGGTCACGATGTCGGCGCCCCATTCGACGGGACGGCACAGCACCGGCGTGGGGAAGGTGTTGTCCACGATGAGCGGCACCCCGTGGCCGTGGGCCGCCGCCGCGAAGCGCTCGATGTCGAGCACCGCCAGCGCCGGGTTAGCGATGGTCTCGCCGAAAACGCACTTGGTGTTGGGCCGGAAGGCGGCTTTAAGCTCCTCGTCGGTGCAGTGCGGATCGACGAAGGTGCACTCCAGGCCCATGCGCTTCATGGTGTGGGCGAGCAGGTTGTAGGTGCCCCCGTAGATGGCCGAGGAGGCCACCACGTGATCGCCCGCGCCGGCGATGTTGAACGCCGCGAAGAAGTTCGCCGCCTGGCCCGATGAGGTGAGCATGGCCGCACATCCGCCTTCCAGCTCCGCGATCTTCGCCGCCACCGCGTCGTTGGTGGGGTTCGCCAAGCGCGTGTAGAAGTAGCCGGACTCATCCAGATCGAACAGGCGCCCCATGTGCTCGCTCGTGTCGTACTTCCAGGTGGTGTTCTGGTAGATGGGCACCTGGCGCGGCTGGCCGTCGCCGGGCCGCCATCCGCCTTGCACGCAGGTCGTTCCAATCCGCTCGCTCATTCAGGGCTCCTTTGGGTCTCGCATTTTTTCGCTCGCCCATTATAGGGGCACCCGGGCCACCCCGGTTATAGGAAGTCCCCAGCGAATGTCATCGGAAAATCCGAGAGCTTTCTGCCGAGACCCCCTCGATTATCCTGAAATGAACTATTGTTCTAAGAACATTTGTTTTGCTATAATTCGCTTTGAGAAGACAGCAGTGCTTGCATTTATTGTTACTAATTGTTACAATAAATTGCGCCATGCAGGAGGTCGAGAGACATGCCCATGACAGCTAGAGAAGCGATACGGCTCACCAAGAAAATGGGCGGACGCTTCGTCAGGCACGGAGCGAGACATGACATTTTCGCGAATGCTGCTGGCGAAGAGTTCCCTATCCTCCGCCACCCCGGAGATCTTTCGCCGGGGGTCGAGCGAGCCATCAAAGAAAAGCTAGGGCTTCTCTAATACTTCACCCAATAGAGAGGAAGCGACCTATGAAGTTTCTCTACGAAGCCATCCTCACCCCGTGGAGCGGCGGGTGGGAAGCTGAGTTTCCCGACCTGGGTATCTGCACCCAGGGGGACACTCTGTTCGATGCGGCTTTCATGGCGCAAGATCTGCTGACCCTCTGGATCTCCCAAGCGCTTCGCGAAGGACGGCCCTTGCCGGAGCCGCGGATGGACCATCCCGCCCCCGCAAACGGCAAGGCCATCGCCGTTGCCGTGGAATGCGATGCCGACACGCCTTCCCTCACCACCATGACCGTCCAAGAAGCGGCGGATATCCTCGATGTCAGCACCTCGCGTATACACGCCATGATTCGCGACGGCATTCTGAGAACCGAGAAAGTTGGCAGCGCCCGCCTTGTGTCAGCCGACGATGTCATAGGCTATTTCAATAGCCCCCGAACCGCTGGCCGCCCAAAGAAGGTCGCGACCGCCTGATTTCGGGAGATGTGTCTAGCGGGCCTCCACCTTGTCGAGGAGTTCCTGTCGGTTGTTGACCAGGGCCTTCTCGTAGATGTGGCGCACGTGGGTCTTCACGGTGCCCGTGGTCACGAACAGCTCGTTGGCGATGTAAGGAAGGGTGCGACCGCGCACCAGAAGTGCCAGGATCTCCGTCTCGCGGGCCGTTAGTCCTGCAGCCCGTGCAAAAACAGCGGCGGAATCTTCTCCCTGCGCTCCGACGCCAGCGGCAAAATCACCATTCGGCAGCGTTGCAGCCTCAGTGGTACCGCCGTCCTCAAAGAGCCGTTCTCCTGCCGCAACACCAGAAGAGCCGCGTCCGGCAGCAGCAGCCTTAACCCGATCGGCGCCTCTCGTTTCGGCTTCCATTTCTTCCGTACCGCCGTCTTTCTCCTCGTTCCCCTCTTCCCCCACCTGCGCGGCTCGGGCCACCACCATGAAGAACAGCGCGAGCACACCGGCGCCGCATACGGCAGACAGTAGCAAGGGCGTCTCTCCCGCCATCTGAAACAGCAGCTTGCCGACGAGGTTCCCCGCGAGCACCACGGCGCTGATCAGCGCTTGGCCCACACCGAAGGCCACCAAGGGGGACAAGCCCTGAAGACGGGTGCTGCGCGTCACCACCACATAGACGAGCGGCTGGAAGAACAGCGTGCAGCCCTGAACGAGCGCCCCTCCGACCGGCACCGCCGCCGCACCGAGCACCAGAATGGCCACAAGACCCACGACGCTGAAGGTGACGGTGATGCGATACAGCTGCGCTACGGAGAAGGCCGTCCGCTCAGCCGTCAGGGGCACGAGCGCCATGGTGGCGATGCAGGCGCAAAGAGCGATGCCACCCGGGTAAAGGCTGTCGGCCCCCTCGTAGGAAGTGCCCATGATGACCGAGGCCATCACGTTGCCCACAAGGGCCGCCACGGCAATCACCCCCAGCGAGCGCCACGGAAGCGCATGTAGCTCGCGCGAGCCGGCCGTCACCTCACCGGGAGCCTTCCCCGAGGAACCCGGCGAACCCGCTATGTCGGTAGAGAGAGCAGAGGAGGGGAACACCTCGGGAGCAAGCCCCGAACGTGCCGAGGCATCCCAGAACCAGAGGCCCCAGGAAGCTAGGGGCAGAAAGACAACAACGACCTGGGCCGCCACGACAAAGGGCGTTGCGACGTAAAGCAAGAGAATTGCGAAATAGATCCCATAGGCCACGAGGAACGAGACCATGACGACTGCCGACACATCCCTTGACTCCAAGGAGTAGCGGGCGCCCCAGGCGCAGCCGAGCAGCGTTCCCGCAACCCCGCATATCGCCCCGCAGCCGACGAGGGGCCATGGCGCGTCGATCGCCACCGTCAGCGGAAGCAGCGCGCTCGCCAGCGCGAGCAGCGAGGCGCACACCAGCAGCACGCCGCGCCCCACCGCAACGGAGCGCTTCCGCAAAGCGAGGACGATGGCCACAGCGGCAACCACCACCGCACCTTGGGAGACGAAGAAACCGACTTCGATGCCGACGCCGCCGACCGGTCGCTCGGCGGGAATGAGCACGGGGCTCAGATACGCCAGAAACCCCCAAGCCCACAGGCAGGCCGAGCCGAACACCGCCCGGCCCCAGCCCACGCGGCGGGCGCCCCGCACCGCCTCGGCACCTTCTCGTTCATTTAGCACAGCCCCAGCCACCACACGCTCCTCTCTTGAACTGGAGTAAGTATCGCACAGATCAGCGCGGCCATCACGAACAACCACGGGAGACGACATGGCTTTGACCTGCGTTTTCTCAAATATCTACCGTTTCGGTAGATGGGGTTAGCGCACCTGGCGAGCAAAGATAGGGCCACCGCGTTGAGGCTCCGGCAAAGGGCCGGCACCCGACGCCGAGAGACACGATGGAGGGAACATCATGACCGAATGCACCCAACCCAGCACCCCGTCCGCCCCGTACCCCACGGGCAGCTCGAACCCCGCCGCGGCGCCTTCCGTGAGCCGGCGCGGCTTCCTCTCCGGCACGGCCATCGCCGCCGGGGCCGCCGCCCTCGCAGGCCTTGCGGGCTGCGCGCCCAAGACCCAGGCCGAAGTCGCGGGCGAGACCATCGCCGCCGACGATGCGGCGACCGGCGGCGCCATGCAGACCACCGATCCCGCCAAGGCCGTCTGGCCCGTGGTGGAGGAAGTGGAAGTGGGCTCGGCTGGCGAGGGAGTGGTCGCTTTTGTGGCGGAGCCCATCGCCACCGATGAGATCGTCGCCACCCACGACGTGGACGTCGTCGTCTGCGGCCTGGGACCGGCCGGCGACGCCGCCGCTTTGGCCTGCGCCGAGCAGGGCTTGAAAACCGTGGCCGTAGAGAAGCAGAATCGCGGCAACTACAACTCGGCCACCATCGGCGGCACCAACTCCGAGCTGCACAAGTTCTGGGGCATGGAGTACGACACCACCGAGTGGATGTCCGACGCCATGATCGGCTGCTCGTTCCAGGCGGACATGACGCTGTACCAACACTACCTCGAAAAGAACGGCGAAGCCGTGAACTGGTACATCAGCCACTTCGACAACCAAGACTTCAACGACTACCCCCTCACCTTCGCCGCCGGCGACTTCCCCGACTTCCGCGAGCAGTACGACTCCACGGCGCTCAGCCGCTCGTGGAACACGTCGCTGAACCTCCCCTATCCTCCCGGCGAGCTGGCCGACATTCTCGCTGGCATCCTCACCGAGGCCGGCGTCGAGATCCGCTACGAGACCCCGGCCTGCCAGTTGGTGACCGACGAGGCGGGCTCCGTGACCGGCGTCATCGTGAAGAGCGCCGACGGCTATGAGCAGTACAACTGCGCCAAGGGCGTCGTGCTCGCCACCGGCGGCTACGAGTTCAACCAGCAGATGCTGAAAGAGCGCTGCCGCCCCCGTGGCGTGCCGGGCCGCTGGCTCACTGGCGCCTTCGGCAACACCGGCGACGGCCTTCAGATGGGCGTGGCCGTCGGCGCTGCCGAGGATGAGTTCCCGCAGTCCATCATGCTCGATCCCGAGCAGCTCATGCCCTTCGTGCGCGTGAACAAACTCGGTAAGAGGTTCACTCCCGAGTACGACCCCTACGGCCAGCTGGCCATGGCCATCCAGTACCAGCCCGGCACCTACGACTTCTACATCGTCGACAGCGCCCTGGATACCAAGATCGACAAGATTTGGACGCCAAGCTCCTCGTGCTACGGCCCCAAAGAGAACTGGATCGCCGCCGCCCAGAGCGAAAACGCCTTCAAGGCCGATACCCTGGAAGAGCTGGCCGAGCTCATGGAAGTGCCCGTCGACGCCTTCGTGGAGACCATCAACCACTGGAACGAGATGTGCGCCGCCGGCGCCGATACCGACTTCGACATGCCCGGCACCATGATGATGACCATCGACCAGCCGCCCTTCTACGCCACCAAGGAGTACGCCGACGGCCTGTGCACCACCGGCGGCCTCATCGTCGACACCGAGTGCCGCGTGCTCACCAAGGATCGCCAGCCCATCCCGGGCCTGTTCGCGGCGGGCATCACATCCGGCGGCATGTTCTACAACACTTACCCGCACAACTTGAACTGCCTCTCGCACACGCGCAACTGCCTGATGGGCTACACCATCGGCCAGGTGCTCGGCGGCAAGGAGTAGCTCCTCATCCCCACTTATTCCGATAGGGCGCCTTCCCTCCCCGCGCCCTGCACGCGAACGGGCGGCCGCCAAGCGCGCCGCCCGTTTCGTTGTCGTCCTTCTACCCGCGCACCGCGTCCGAGGGCACGATGGTCATCGATTGGAAGCGGTCGGCCATGTAGGTGTCGCCGAACTCGTGGTCGTAGAACTGCTGGATGGGCGTGTCGATGGGGTCGTGGGACAGGCGCATGTACCAGCAGTCGAGCGCCTGCAGGGTCATGACGGCGTCGGCCAGCATGAGCACGGCGCACGCGGTGGTGAGCACGTAGCGCCAGTTCCACGGGATGAGGTTCACGAGCCTCAGCATGAACGGCAAGAGCAGCTTGATCCACACCACGCCGAGCAGACCCCAGCAGGCCATGAACGGAAGGCACGTGCGACCGCCGAACAGCGATCCGGGCATGTTGGAGTAATCCCAGGCCACAGCACCGAACGCATACTGCATGAACAGGCTTACGAACGCCTCGAACGCACCGCCGATGACCGCCGCCACGAGGAAGATGACGAGCCAATTGCTTTTGTGGAAGCGGTTGAGGAAGATGGGCATGAGGTTCAGCAGCAGCAGCCATAGATAGGCGAGAACGGGCCGAACAGCAGCCCCGCGCGGTCTTGCCATTGGCCTGGCACCACGAACAGAAAGTGGACGATCTCTTCCATGAGCAGCCCCAGCACGCTGGCCACGACGAAGATCCAGAACAGGTTGAAGAAGTTCAGCGTGATGTAGCCCTTGCCCGAGGGGTCGCGACCGAGCGTGCCGGCCTCCCCCTCCGCGTGCTCCTCGGCCTCGCGGGCCTTGCGATGGGCGCGGCGTTCTTCGAGCAGCGAGGGGTCGAGGTAGCTTTGCAGCGCCACGGTGACCGCGAAACCGACGCCGTAGGGAATAAGCTCGTAGCCAATGCCGGCCAGCATGATGGAGCACAGAGCCCCGGCCAGAAGAAGCACGTACAGCCCGTAGGAGAGCAGCGCTGCCCAGCGCCGCTGGTTGCGGATGAGGCGCACGCCGAACACAATGAGCGTGACGGCGAGGGCCACCAGCACGGCCAGATTCACGAAGGTCACCACGATGGTGGAGATGCCCTCCCCGCGCATAGCCCCAGAGTCGAACATGGTCACGGCCTGATACATGGTCTTCGCGATGACCGGCAACGCAACGCCCGAGCCGACAATAAGCAGCACGCCGAACACGCGCAGAACCACCGGCAAGCGCTTCTTGTCGGCGGGACTGGCGAATTCGGCGGCGATCGTGGCCGTAGTCTCATCAAGGGCGTGCTTTTTCTCGGCCAGAGCCTCCTTGGCGTCATCGACAATGACGCTCGGGTGCTCCACGGCG
>ERZ507027.1555-NODE-1555-length-11212-cov-2.885722_pt1 | contig 11212 bp, 8 predicted proteins | sample MGYA00513163_ERZ507027 | MGnify/ENA metagenome assembly ERZ507027
AAAACATGCCTGCATGTTTTTGCAAGCGGACATCTGTATGTGCTTAACGCCTTTTTATGAGTAAAACAGTAGCGGCAGCTACAGTAAGCACGCAGTGCGGTTTTACGAATGGCGCAGGCTGAACTATTACTTTTTATTCTCGATGGTATTCATTATAACTTGTGCGGCCTTATTTTTCAAGCATCATCGCGCAGACAATCTCCATTGCTCTCTATCACATTTTTATACCAATAAAACGATTTTTTCGGAATCCGTTTTCCCGTTCCTTTTCCGAAGTCGTCCAGGTCCACATAAAACATCCCATATCTTTTCGACATCTCTCCGGTCGTTGCACTGACCAGATCGATCCACCCCCATGCAGTATACCCGATCAGATCTACACCGTCCTTTTCCACTGCATCCATCATTGCTTTCACATGGGAAGAAAGATATTCTATTCTATAATCATCATCAACAAACCCGTTCTCATCCGGCGTATCTTTCGCTCCAAGTCCGTTTTCCACAATAAACAATGGTTTTTGATATCTGTCGTACAGCGTGTTTAACGTAATCCTCAGTCCGAGAGGATCGATCGGCCATCCCCACTGACTGTTGGTAAGATGCGGGTTTTTCGCAGAAGCAAACACGTTTCCCCCTGCGGCTTCGCCTTTTCCGTCCGCTCTCACACAGCGGCTGTTATAATACGAAAGCGAAACAAAATCAACCGTATTCTCTTTTAAGATTTCAAGATCATTCTCCTTCATCTTCAGCCGAATATTTTCCCGTTCAAATAATTTTTCAGCATAAGAAGGATAATTTCCCCTGACTTGTATGTCTGTAAAAAAGTAATTTTCTCTGTTCTTTTCCACGCTTGCCCATACGTCTTTCGGATCACAGCTATACGGATAGACGTCTCCCGCCGCAAGCATACATCCGACCTGTGAGCCCGGGCATATCTCATGCGCCATTTTCACAGCCAGTGCAGAAGCAACAAGTTCATGATGAGCTGCCTGATATTTTACTTCCATTGGATTCTCATCTTCTTCCAGACGAATACCTGCTCCCATAAACGGCAGATGCATCAGCATATTAATTTCATTAAATGTAATCCAATACCGGACTTTTTTCCCGAAACGGTGAAACAAAGCTTCACAGTAACGAAGATAACAATCGATCACTTCGCGGCTTTTCCATGAACCATACTTCTCTATAAGAGCCAGCGGAATATCAAAATGACAGATTGTTATGATCGGTTCAATTCCATACTTATTCAGCTCATCGATCACATTCTCATAATGATTCAATCCATTCTCATTCGGCTGTGATTCCTCTCCGGTCGGAAAAATCCTCGACCATGAAATTGAGAAACGGTAACATTTACATCCCAGTTCTTTTAAAAGCGCAATGTCTTCTTTATAATTTTCAAAACCGTTGACCGCTTTTCTTCCCGGAAAATAAGATTCCTTCGGAAGTTTCCTATAATCGAACGTTCCATCCATGACAGCCTGACGATTCTCTCCGTGAGGGATCACATCAACGAGTGCAGTCCCTCTTCCATCTTTATCCCAGCTTCCTTCAAACTGATTTGCCGCTGTTGCTCCGCCCCACAAAAACTGTTCTTTCATACGCAACAATCCTTTCCTATCGAGTAACTGTCATCAAGATCGATTGCGGATCTATATGACATTCACTTGTAATTGAAATATCTGAAAATTCATCTGTATTTGTAATAAGAACCGGAGTGACAAGAGAGTACCCTTCCTTACAAATCAGTTCCATATCAAATTCTAAAAGCTTCTGTCCTTTCGTTACGCGATCTCCTTCTTTGGCGAATGGACGGAATCCCTTTCCTTCCAACTGTACCGTATCCATTCCGACATGGATCAGCAATTCCACTCCGTCGTCCGTTGTCATCCCGATTGCATGACCTGTCGGAAAAAACACAGAGATTGTTCCGTCTGCCGGTGCATACAAAACTCCTTCTTTCGGGTCAACTGCCGCTCCAAGTCCAAGCGCTCCCGATGAAAAAGCTTCGTCCTGAACATCTGAAAGCGCTATAACTTCTCCCTTCAACGGACTGCTTATTTTCTCTGTTTTCCTTTCTTTCCTGTCAATCTTATCCGATTCATTCTTATCAAACTTCTCAATCTTACCGATCTTATCTTCTTTCTCTCTATTCTTTTTCATATCAATTTCGCCCGTTTTTCCGGTCTTCTCATCGTGGTAAAAGATCATCGTGAGAACAAAACCGACAACCATGGATATTGCAATTCCGATAAATGCTACGATAATATTTCCGTTTGTTCCGTCAGGATTGATCATATTCGGAAGTTCAAAAATTCCCATGCCACCGAGAATGAATTTACGGAAATTAAAATGTCCGTAAAATGCTCCGCCGATTCCTCCTGCAATACAGCTTATGATAAACGGTTTTTTTAGCGGAAGAAGCATACCGTAGATCGCCGGTTCTGTTACACCGAAAATACCGGAAATAAAATTCGGAATCGCCATCTCTTTTATCTTTTTATCTTTTGTTTTGAAAAACATCGCAAGCACTACTGCCGATGTAGCGAATGTACAGGCGAAAAACGGCATCATAACATTGTCGTATCCCAACGTCTGCACATTATTAATATAAACCGGAATAAATCCCCAGTGCATTCCGAAGATTACCAAAATCTGCCATGTAAATCCTACGACCGCGCCTGCAAGAAGCGGACTAAATTCCCTGATCATAAGCGTAAATTCAGAGATCAGCGTAGATCCAAAGGTTGCGACCGGTCCGAGGAAGATCATTGCAACCGGAAGAGTTACAAGTAAAGTCAGCATCGGCACAAAGAAAAACTTTACAAGATCCGGCACAAACCGATTAAATAATTTTTCACACTTCGACGCAAACCATACAGTCAGTATGACCGGGATCACCGTTCCCGTATAATCTACCGAAATGACCGGAATTCCGAAAAAGTCTATATATACCGGAGATTGGAACAGCGTTCCTTCCAAAACGGTCGTTACAGCCTCTGCTCCTGCCGACAATGCAGATAACTGGATACCCGGATAGCACATTGCCGCTCCGATTGCAAGACCGAGCATCGGTTTTAACTGAAATTTCTTAGCTGCTGTATATCCAAGGAACAGCGGCAAAAAGGTAAACAACGCATCGCCTGCCGCATTGATAATCATATATCCTCCGCAATCGGCAGAATACAATCCAAGTGTAACGAATAATGTGTTCAGACCTTTCAGCATTCCGCAGGCAGCCATGATCCCTAAAATAGGCTGAAAAATACCGGACACTACATCGATGGCACGATCCAGGAGCTTCCCTGATTTCTTTGTTTCCGCAGACGCTTTATTCTCGTTCAAATCGAGCAGCGCCATCACATCTTCAAATACTTCCGGCACATGATTTCCGATCACAACCTGATACTGACCGCCGCTTTTCATTACAGTCACAACCCCGTCCATCTTTTTCAGAACATCGTCTTTTGCGATACTTTCATCCTTTAACGTAAATCGAAGTCTTGTGATACAGTGAACAAGTCCTGTTACGTTTTCTTTTCCGCCGACATTTTTTACGATATCTTTTGCCAGCGTCTCATACTTTCCCATTTCTTTTCCTCCTATAACTGTTTTTTGATAGTTAGAAAATAACATATGTCTTTCTTTCATACAATTCGCACAAGCCGGATTGTTTCAGCGTTTCAAAAATCATGAAAAAGAACCGCTGCTTTTTGAAACAGCGGTCCAAATTTACTCATTTTTCTCTTTTGTATGATACGTTTCATCCCAAAGCAGACTTAAATGATTCAACATTTCCATAGAGGATCTTGCATGTTCTTCATATCGCTTTGACAACAGAAGCGCGAAAAAAATATCAAGAATATAAGTCGCTCCCGAAAAAGAAGTAATCACATCCAGGCTTAGCAGCGCGTCCCTGTTCGGAATCTCCACAATCTCATGACACCATTTCTTAAGTTCTGTATGATAAGGACCTGCAATTCCGACCACATAAGTTTCTGTCGCCTCCCTTAAATATTTTGCCATACAGATCACCGTATGATTTGATCCTGTCAGACTGATCAAAAAAGCAATGTTTTTCTTGTGCTTACGCGCCGCCAGATAGTGAGAATTAATACTTTCGTATGCCGAGCATTCCAACCCGAGCGTACTGATTTTAAACGCCGCCGACTGTGCAAGTATATAACTGATCCCTGTTCCGTAAATATCGATGCACTCTGCTTTTTGCAATACTTGACTGATCCGTTTCATACTGTTTTTATCTAAAGAAAGTCTTGTATTCGTCACCGCTTTATCATAGAGCGCCGGAAGTGTTTTTACGATATCGTCATATGTACTTTCGGCAGTCACCGGCTCGTTTGCAAGCAGTTGATCGATCCGCTTTTTTTGATTGATCTCGGCAGTAAGAGTAATTTTCAAATCTTGAAAACCATTTAACCCAAGCTTTTGACTCAGCCTCACGACTGTTGCCTTACTCGTGTAAGACGCTTTCGCCAGTTCTCCTGCCGACAGTTCCGAAATCTGATCTAAATGACTTAAAATATACTCCGCTACATCTTTTTCATGAGCCGTAAAATTTTTATGTTCCTGCAATTTTTCTAACAGCATTATTGTGCATAGCTCCCTTCACCTCAAATTCATACAAGTAAACGTCCTCCAATGTCGGAGCGGCTTCCCTGATCTCATCATACCCTTCCGGACGCTTCTGTGTCACTACGCGAACGATAATCTGTCCGTCTTTTCGGAACAGATTACTTATTTCAAACTTTTCTTTCACTTCTTCCAGCTCCTGCTGCCCTACACTCATTTCAAACACTTTTCCCTGAATCTTTGCCTGTAATTGTTCGGGACTTGCCTTATCGATCAGCCGTCCGTTTTTCATCAGAAGAATTTCTTTGGAAATGAATTCGATATCTGATACAACATGAGTTGCGATCAAAACGATCCGATCCTGACTCAAATCCGAAATAAGATTACGGATGCGGATACGTTCTTTCGGGTCTAATCCCGCCGTCGGCTCATCGAGGATCAATATCTTCGGATCGTTTAAAAGCGCCTGCAAAAGAAGCACTCTCTGTTTCATTCCTCCTGACAGTTCCTTGATCTTTTTACGTTTCACCTTGTCAAGATTTAACAAAGGAAATAAAAGCTCCATCCGAGCGCGGATTTCCTTTTTCTTCATTCCTTTCAGCGTTCCCATATAAGCGAGAAATTCAGTCACTGTAAACGTTTCGTACAACTGTTGCTGCTGTGGCATATATCCGAGCGATTTTCTGTAAGCCGCGCCCCATTTCAAAATATCTTTTCCGCCGCACAATATTCTCCCCGAATCCCGAAGGAGGTTATCTGTCAATATATTCATCAGCGTGCTCTTCCCTGCCCCGTTTGGTCCGAGTATGCCATAAATTCCGTTTTCAAACGTCGCGTCAAAATTTTGCAGGGCTTTTTTCTTCCCATAGCTTTTACATAATTCCCGAATCTTAATTTCCATCCCTGCTACCTCCTGTTCTCATAAGCACGATATAAAACATATCCTGCCGCAAATGAAAGCGCTCCCCAAAAGATCACGATTTCCGAAATAAGTACAAGCCAGTTTCCTTGTAAAATCTGATGCCCGTCCAAAAGACTGTTCAGACTAAGATAATGTACGATCGGAACTCCGCCCCATTCAATGAGCAGCGGACCGCCGAACAAAAGAAGCGAAAGTATCATCGTCATCGTAGAGTCTTTCAAAACGACGGACAATGCCATCGTACTAAATACAATGACAAACAATGTCACAAGCTGCATAATCATCAGCATCAAAACGTATCCGAAGATCGAACAATTTATAACCGACTGTCCCGCAAACATCATCGAACGCACCTTTGCGCCCCAACATTCCAGCGGATACTCCCCGACAACTTTTAATATCGCCGGAATCTTGACTAAAACAAAGATCACCGCTGTAATTCCGAATGACACGCCAAGCTTTTTTAAAAATAATTCTTTCCGCCCCCGCTTCGTACTGCGAAGCAGGTTCATTACTTTCAGATCATATTCCGTTCCGAGAACGCCGGATGCGCTGTACACCGCAGCGATCACACATAAAAGAATCCCGATCAGACGTTCCTTCACCGCCTTATCTCCGAACAAAAGCTGATAGCCTTTTTCATAAACCAACTCCTGTTCATTGACTCACTTTCCCTGATTATTGGACATAATGTACATCACCTGACTGTACGCCTCGGAAAATCCTTCATGAGCATACTTGTTTTCTTCCTGCTTCTGAACAATCTCAACGGCAGTCAGATCTGAATTTTCCGGAGTCATAGAATAGATCTCTTCAAATCGTTTGCGCTCCTCATTGAAGTATTCCACTTTTTCTTCTGTCATCTTTCCCTGCTGATCGGTCATATAAAACTTATAGTATTCTTCCTTGATATCCCTGTATGTCGGAATAGAATTCCCGACAAGAACGGCGCCGTACATGACCGCGATACATACCCATATCGCACGGTTTGAGAAAAGACATTTCACACTTTCGTAAAAATATAATTTATCCGAAATAAAACCGATCCGACTGCTGTTTTTTCTCTCCCTTCTCCATCTTCTCTTTGTTTTGGCACATCGGAAAAACCTCCGCACATTTCCCAAAACAAAAAGAACAAGTACTACCGGAAGAACAATCCGAAATACAGTCATCGCATTGACCGGATTGTCAAAAAAGTCTAAATTATGGTATTTAGAAAACAGCGGATACACTTTCATATATTCCGCCAGATTAACGTATTTGAACACGTCCGCATAAGACACCGACGGAAGAAATGCAGACAGCATATACTCTGCAATTCCGACCGCTCCGATTCCGATCATTGCGCCGGACGGTGTCTCTGATTTTTGAGCAATCCATATCATTCCTAATATGATCACATAGCAGACTGCCATCTTGACGATCAGATATAAAAATAAAAACATTCCTACGGACATCATATACGGACTTTCGTACATCGTAGTTACCGACTGGATCGGACGAGAGAGGTCACCAAAGCCATATTTCTGCCACGCATAAAGATAATCGACTCCGTAAAACAGAAGAACGAGCAGCGCCGTCACACATGCCGCCACTGTCAGCTTTGCCCCGATCACAGAGCCTCTCCCTCGATAACAGGATCTCAGCAAAGGATATAGTTTATTTTTCTTTTCATCCAACACAAGAAAATACACTGTCACCGCAAGCATAAAAACGATGCAAAGATCTGTAAATTCTGCTTCTGTGGCAAAGATCACTCCGTCCGATACATCACTCTTTAGTTTCAGTCCTTTCAGTTTCTCATACGCATCCGGGGTAATCTGTGCATTTCGATAAGCAAACGTTCCTTCATTCGAGAAAATAGCGCTGGACATACTCGCGCTTTTTTCCTTGATCTCCTCAAGATATTTGTCGTATCGGTTGACCTGTCTGTACTCCTGAAAGATTTTGTTGTACAACATCTCTTCTGCATATTCATTCCCCGTATAAACAGGAACTTTCTTTTCCGGAAGCTTCTCGATCCACTCTTTACGCTTTTCTTCCGGCTGTGCCTTCAAATCTGCGTAAATCTGTTTCACCGCTCCTGCATCGTACATCTCCATCTTCATTTTTTCAGACAGCGTCCAAATATTAAAAAGAAAAAACACCGAGCACAAAAACCAAAAATAGCGGAATGCACGAAACTTTTTCCATTCATACATTACAGATTTCATCCGATCCCTCCCCTCCGGCAAGGTTTTTTTGTTTCTCTTACTCTTCAGTTACAATATTCCCCGCCGAAGAAACTCTCGGCGTATAAATCACTTTCATTTCACCTGTTTTCCCAAACAGATCTTCTTTCTCAATATAGGCGTCGTACATGAGAAGATCTCCTTCAATTTCTTTTTCGCCGATATATTTTTCCTGATATGTAAAATAAACTCCGTCTTTCGTTATATCGTTAATTCCACTAAGCCACGCCTGATCTGTCGGAAGTCGGTCTGACAGCTTCAGATTACTGATTCCTTCCTCATTTTTTACATATAATTCATTTTCCGGAAATGCCCGAAACAAAATTCCTTCTTCACTTACACCTTCTACAGTGACTTTTTCAGCGCCAACTTCTTCCGCCTGAACAATTTTTTCATTTTCCTTTGAATCAATATGATAGCAATAGAGAGACTTTCCTTCATCACCGATATAATAGAAACCCTTCCCATCCTGCGTCACTTCAACACGCTGATAATCAACGGTATTCAACGAGATTTCAGTCAATGTTCCGCTCTCATAATCAAATAAGTTATATTGTACTCCGTCATCTTTCACTACAGCACACACTTGATACTCTTTCGTTCCTCCAAGCATAAGAATATGGCTTACATCTTCCAGCTTTACAATTTCCGTCTGCTCCAACGTGTCAAGATTCAGACGATTCAACGAACAATTAGATCCCATTGCCTGTCCGCTTTGCGCCTGTCCGTCTTCCTGTTCCGCCAGGATTTTATTTTGTAATTCACAGTAGGTATAGTACATATTCTCATTTAAAATCACTGCCGATTCTAACATATCTCCCGAAGAAAACGTACCGACTGTTTTCGGGTTACTCCCATCCATATGTGAAGCGATCAACTTACCTTCTCGATTATCTACACTCTCGATCCGATATAGTTTCTCTTTATACGGAAACATATACGAAGAAGAACAAACTGCATTGCATGTCGTCTTTTCATCTTCATATACTGATAAATGGCGGCAGTTCGGCTTTCCGCATACCGGTATACTTGTCTGTGTCTCATAATCCGTAAAATACATCAATCCGTCATGTACCGAAAAACTCCCCTTCTCCGTTTTCGTCAGAATACCGTCTACTTCCATGTAATCAGATTGAAGCTGATTCTCGGAAGATGGTTTTTCCGTCTTATCCTCTGATGAACAAGCCGACAACCCTGACGATAAAAGACAAATACTCAAGACTGTTCCTGCTAATAGTTTCTTTTTCATATCCGTTCTCCCCTGCTCACACGCTTAACGCTTAACAGTTAATTCTCACATTCTCATTCTTGTGCCCCGATCACATTTCCATCCTCATCCAGCGGATAACCTCGGCTTGTCATCCTCGGTTCGATAAGTACTTTTACATTGTTCTCATCGCTTAGCAAATCTTCCCAACTGATGTATCCATACCAGTTAATCTGATCCATATCTAAATACTGCGTATACTCAAATCCCAGTCCTTCCTCGTTTTTAAACAACATTCCGTTTAAAACAAAGTCTTCTTTTAATAATTCTTCTGACAGCGAAAGTTGTCTCAACTTTCCACTGTCTGCTTCCTTCAAAAACAATCTTTGATCTTCTCCGTACCATATCTTAAACAAAATTCCTTCTTCACGGACATCCCACAGACTAAGAGAAAATACATCTTTTCCATATGCAGCTTTCGCTTCCTCTTTGCTTACGAAAACCTCATTTTCTCCTGTTTCAAAATGATACCTATACACAGCTGACGGATAATCGATCCCACTATTATAATAAAATCCCGTTTCATCTGCCCCTATAATCCTTCCGGGGATATCGTACAGAGAAATTTCTTTCGATACCTCTTTCTTGTAATCAAACTGATAACAGGTAACCCCATCCTCCCCTTTTACTGAATAAATCTGATAATCTTTCGTTCCTCCTAGAAATTGAATAGAAAAAGTGCCTCGTTCTCTGCAAATCTCTCTTGACTTCATTGTATCTAAATCCAACATACACATTACCGTTTCCAACTCCGGTTCTGCCGCCTCTTCCTCTCTTAACGCCACATCTTTCAGATAAAACATCTGATCTTTCACTACAACACCTTCGTGAAAACTTTCTTCTGCCTTAATAAACATTCCTTTTGATTTCCAGTTGCTTCCGTCCAAATCAGATACAACCAATTCACTTCCGCCATCAGCAAGAGACCGAAAACCGTATAGTTTTCCTTTATAAGGAAATAAGTTCCAAATATCAGTATTTGCCGCATTGCACTTCGTATTACGATCCTCCATCCACGATATATGACGACAATCCGGCTTGTTGCAGATCGGTACTGCATTCATTGTTTCAAAATCCACATAATACAATAATCCGTTTATAACGCCAAAATATCCTTTCTCTACTGTCGTGCCAACTCCTATTTCCATATAATCAGATTGAAACTTATCAGATGCGGTAGTTTTCTTTTCTTTCCCACATCCGATCATACCAATACATAAAATTAGTACGAATACAAATGATATAAAATGTCTTCTTTTCATAATGGTATTTCCCCCCTGATTACTATTTTGGGTCCTTGTTTAGGATGCTTGCAATACACCAATACAATGCCATGAGTGATACATTAATAAAAAGCGCCACTCCTTCGGATATAACATCCATGCGATCTAAAGCAAAAATTATCGTAGCTAAAACAACACAGAAAAATAGAATTACTCCTAATAAATGCTTCTTCTTCATGACTTTGTTCTCTCCTTCCTTTTCATCCAATAGATAACCTAAATCTGGCAACTTGGGTTCAATAAATACTTTTATATTATTCTCCGATCACATTTCCCTCCTCATCAAGCGGTTTTCCCCCACCCGTAAATTTTGTTTCAACGAGTGTCTTTATATTATTCTTTCCGGCTAGTAAATCTTCCCAGCTAATATATCCATACCATTCGATATTATCCGAATCTAAAGATTGCAAATAAGAAAAACCAATTCCGTCTTCCGTTCCAAACATAAAACTATTCAATCTAGAATTCTTTTTCGGCAAATTTTCTTCCAAGTAAAGTCTTTTTATTTCTCCACTTTTTGATTCTTTCCAAAACACGTCCCCCTCTTTTTCATCCACTAAATGAAATAGAATTCCATCTTCGCGAACATCCCATATTATTAATTGTAGATACTCTTTTCCAAATGCTGCTTTCGCTTCCTCTTCACTTATACAAATTTCATTTTCACTGGTTTCAAGATCGTGTTTATATACTTCTTTCGGATAATCAATTCCACTATTATAATAAAATCCTGTCTCATCTGCTTTTACAACAGACTGTGTTCTGTTTTTCAAAGAGATTTCTTTTGACTCCTCTTCATCATAGTCAAACTGATAGCATTTGATTCCATTATCTTCTTGTACTGAATAGATCTGATAATCTTTCGTTACTCCTACAAATTGAATAGAAAAAACACCCTTTTCTCTGCGAAGTTCTT
>ERZ507027.1560-NODE-1560-length-11177-cov-4.040460_pt1 | contig 11177 bp, 9 predicted proteins | sample MGYA00513163_ERZ507027 | MGnify/ENA metagenome assembly ERZ507027
AGTCCCTACGCGGTGGTCAGCCCATTGGTATGCCATACTGCGGCGGATATGCCTGCGGGTATGCGCTGATCGGCCATTATCTGAAAAAAACCGGAGCATCTATTTACGAGGCGACCATTACGCCGACAGAAGAAATTTTGAAGCAATCGGAGGATTTCTGGAAATGAAAGTCAGCGACGTGGCAAAACTGACGGGTGTTACCGTTCGTACCTTACATTACTATGATGAAATCGGCTTACTTCCGCCAAGTGAAGTCACAAGCAGCGGCTACCGGGTTTACAACGATGCTGATTTGGAGGTTTTACAGCAAATTTTGTTTTTCCGGGAGCTTGACTTTTCGCTGGAGGAAATCCGGGGAATCATGCAGAATCCAGCTTATGAAAAAGAGACTGCTTTGCAAAATCAGAAAGCACTTCTGGTGCAAAAGCGGGACAGACTGGACAGGCTGATCGCTCTTGTAGATAAGACATTGAAGGGAGAACGCGACATGAGTTTCAAACAGTTTGATACAACAAAGATAGAAGAGGCAAAACAGCAATATGCGGCAGAGGTCAAGCAGCGTTGGGGAAACACCGTTGCCTATGCTGAGTATGAAAAGAAGTCGGCCAGCTATAATACTGTTCAACAAAAGATGCTGGATGGCGAAGGCGCGGCGATTTTGAATGAGTTTGGCAAGAATCGCTCACTCCCGCCAGACAGCGCAGAAGTGCAGGAGCTTGTGAAAAAGTGGCAGGCTTACATTACGGACAACTACTACAACTGCACAAAGGAGATCCTTTCCTGCCTGGGTCAGATGTATGTGGGTGATGAGCGCTTCACGCAGCACATCGACCAGTATGGTGTCGGGACGGCAGCTTTTATGGCGGCGGCAATAGAAGTCTACACAAGCTGAAAGCCAGGTCACTATGAAAGAAAGCTGAAATAAAAGCAAAGAGAAGGGTACTTCGCCCTATGCAAACAGAATTTATACGCTGCCCGATTTGTAGAAACAAAACGAGGGTACAAATCCGAGACGATACAGAATTGAAGAATTTTCCTTTGTTTTGTCCGAAGTGCAGGCAAGTCACTCTAATCAATATTACACAATTCAAAATAACAGTTATCAAAGAGCCAGACGCATAGACGCAGAGCCGATAACCCGTAGCCAACAGGCACACGGTTTATCGGCTCTTTTCTTTTGATAATAGCTGCGCTGGCATACACAACAAGACCGTTTTGTTCGGCCTTGCGGCGCAGAACGGCGGTCTTGAAATATTGCATTTCAAGCCGCCGTTTTCCTTTTGAAAAATTGGATTTACGGGGGGTGTGGTAAAGTCGCCCTTTTTTAAGGATACGGCGGTGTCCGAGGAGGTATCGCCGTGTCCATTTTTATATTCTGTAATCCCCCTAATACTCTGCGGTCAAAAAAAGTCCATGCCCCGCATCGGACTATTCCGGCTATGAGTATGAACACAGAAATCATGTAAATAGATTTTATAATTCTTCTGCGCCTGTCTGCGTTTTGCAGACAGGCGCTTTTTGTCGTTATCGGGGATGCTTTTATCGTCCTCGCGCTCCGCCTCTCGTCTGATCCGGCCACCAACCCGATCAGAACGAAAGGAGCGCACAAATGAGCGGCAGAAAAAATATTTTTGATTTTTCCCGGCAGAGCTGGCCAAAACAGCCTTCCGCAGAACGAGTAGTGGGCGAAAGGGGAAGAAAAGAACTGCCTCCCGGCACGAAGGGAGGTGAGAACATGAAACCTGATCGCCACGCCGAACACAAGCAGCACGCCTTTGACAGCTTTTGCAAAAAGGTCTTGAAGTGCGAGGCCTGCAATGGCTATCGAGAGATCAGCCGCAGGAAGAAGCACAGCATCCCTTTCAGCGAACTGCCGGAGGACGCAATGGAGCAGCTTGCGGCCTATGACCGTTATCCCTGGGAGTACAACACCTTCATTCTTGGCGGTGATGTGATCCTGATCGAAAACGATCTGCTGGCCGATGCGCTGAACGCCTTGCCTCAGGACAGCCGGGATATCCTTCTGATGTACTGGTTCCTGGAAATGGCGGACCGTGAGATCGCGGAGCGTATGAACCTGGCCCGCAGGACGATCAACAACCGCAGGCTGAAATCCTATCGGCTGCTGAAAGAGCTGATGGGAGGTGATACGGATGCGTGACACCGCAGCTTCCCGGAATAATCTTCTTCCTTATCCGGTCATTACCGCCGCTGTCCGGGGAGATCCTGACGCGGTAAACCGTGTGATCGGCCACTACTCCGGCTACATAGCGGCGCTTTCCACAAGGACAAGCTATGATCCTCAGGGCTGTCCTCATTCTCAGGTGGACGATGATCTGCGCCGCAGGCTGGAAACGAAGCTGATTATTGCGATTCTGGATTTTGACCTGACCTGATCCAGATGACCGCCGTGCGTTCCCCTTTCCGCATGGTGTGTTTCGCACCTTGACAAAGAAAGCCCGCTGAGAGGTCAGCGCCGCAGTATAAGGCAAACGGATACATTCCTGTTTGTGCCGAGCCATACGGTCGGTGCGCCATGACCTCCATGCGGAGAGAGCGAGAAACACCAGACCGAAAAGCAAGCGTGGCGGCTTGCGGGCGATGACACACAGGCAGGGTCAAAGATACTCGCGCATTGAACGCCCACAAAGCATTGTGCGCCGCACCCATCAGCATGGGCCGGGGTGAGATTCCCGTGGAGCTGCGACCGAAGGAAGTGCCTTTGGCGGCCAGCAGCCGTCCGTTTTGCCTCTTTCATTGCTATTTTTATGAAAGGGGATTTTATCATGCAAGATAAAGCTACAAATCCCGGCAAGATCGACAGGCCAGAGAAAAATCCTCTGGATGCAAAAACGACCTATCACATTGGCAATCGGTCGTTCGTTGTTGAGCCGGTTTTCAAAGAAGAAAGCCCGGATACCCTGGGCAGCGTTCTCCTTCGCCTGATGAAGTCCGAGAGTGAAAAGCTGTAAATAGCTTTCAAACCCGGCTGACAGAGGCAGCAAATGGCGGTATAATGTGTTCGTACAAGTATATTTGCTATTCGACTGCCTTGACGGAAGGAGGACTTATGAAACAGTCGAATAACAAAAAATCCCGTGACGTGACCGCCTTTCTCTATGAAAGGCTTTCCCGTGACGATAATCTTGAAGGCGAAAGCTATAGCATCGGCAATCAAAAGAAACTGCTTGCCAAAGTCGCAAAGGAAAAGGGCTACACAAATCTGGTTCATTTCCTGGATGACGGCATTTCCGGCGTGACGATGGATCGCCCTGGTTTCGTGGAAATGATCCGCCAATTGGAACAGGGAAAAGCCGCCGCTGTCTTTGTCAAAGACCTCTCGCGCCTAGGGCGCAATTACATTGAGGTCGGACGGCTGACGGAGGAGTTTTTCCCGGACCATGATATCCGTCTGGTGGCCGTTTCGGATAACATTGACACGGCGGAGGGCGAAAATGAGCTTGCCCCGATCCGCAACCTGTTCAACGAATGGTACGCCCGCGATATCAGCAAAAAGCGGCGCATCAGCAACAAGATCAAAGGCAACGCCGGTGAGCCGATGGGCCAGCCGCCCTACGGTTACATCAAGGACCCGAATGATCCGAAGCATTGGATCGTGGATGACGAGGCAGCCCAGGTTGTGCGCCGCGTTTACAGCATGACTTTGGAGGGGTTCGGAACAGAGCAGATTGCCGCCCAGCTTGAAAAGGACGATGTCCTGACCCCGCGGGCCTACTGGCTCACGAAGGGCATCAAACGCCCCGGCAAGGGCAAACAGCAGCCTCCTACCAAGTGGAACAGCTCCACAATAACCAAAATTCTCTCCCTGCAGGAATACTGTGGTGACATTCTCAATTTCAAAACTTATTCCAAGTCCTACAAGAATAAGAAACGAATCGACAATGACCGTGAGAATTGGGTGGTGTTCCAGGACGTCCATGAGGCGATCATCGAGCGTGCTGTGTATGAGCAGGTGCAGCAGAAGCGTGGAAAAATCCGTAAGCGCCGCACCAACAACGGAGAACACAATATGTTTTCCGGCCTGCTGGTCTGCGCCGATTGCGGCAGTAACCTTCACTTTCACTTCAATCAGGGCAATCCGGAGATCAAGTATTTCAACTGCTCCAACTACAAGGGCAATCGTGGCACCTGCACCTCTACCCATTATGTCCGCATAGACTTCCTGGAGGAAGTAGTGCTGGGAGAGATACGGCGCTTAACGAAATTCGCCAGCCTCTATGAGGACGAATTTGTAAAAGCTGTGATCGGTCATTCCCAGCAGGCGGAACAGACAGACCGCAAGCTGAAGGAAAAAGAGCTAAGAACGCTCCTTGCCCGTGATGAAGAATTGGACGGCCTTTTTGAGCGCATCTATGAGGACAATGTTTCCGGCAAGCTCTCCAATGACCGCTTCGCAAAAATGTCCCGGCGGTATGAGGACGAGCAAAAGGAGCTGGTGGAGAAAATAAAAAAGCTCCGCTCCGAGATAGAAAAGCAGAGCAGCCGTTCCATGACGACAGATATGTTTATCGGTCTTGTCCGCAAGTACACCAGAGCGAGGAAACTGACGCCCCGGATGCTGAACGAACTGATTGAGAAGATCGAAGTGTTCAATGCTGAGAAGATCGACGGCGTATGGGAGCAGCGGCTTCGCATCCACTATAACTGCGTCGGAACGATTGAGATTCCAACGGTGCTGCCCCTACCGATCCCGGAAGTGTCCGTAAATACAAGAAAAGGCGTAGTCGTCAACTACGCCCCCTGTGAACTCGCTGTATAAAAAGCGAGTGTTCTTATAGCCTTTCAAATGCTGTAAGAACACTCGCCATGGTTGCGGAGACAGGACTTGAACCTGCGACCTCCGGGTTATGAGCCCGACGAGCTACCAACTGCTCTACTCCGCGATATGAAATTGTACCGGATGGTGCCGGTGACCGGACTCGAACCGGTACGGCATTGCTGCCGAGAGATTTTAAGTCTCCTGTGTCTACCATTCCACCACACCGGCGGATATTGGCAAGGATTAGAATACCATAGGTGCCCCCGTTTGTCAACTGTTTTGGGAAAAAATTTTGAAAAATATTTGCGAAAGAGAAAAAGAGAACGGAGTGAACGGTATTTTTCATGATTCGGATGAAAATCATGCGCTTTACATGTGGAAGATGCCGTGCTATATTCTGTATGCATAGATGAAAGGAGATCTTACATATGGCTTTGTTTGCAAAAACCGCGCGCTGCGGAGCCTGCGGAAGCACGGAAATCACCTGCAGCGCGGACGGCACAACCTGCCGCTGCCGCGCCTGCGGCGCTGAGGGACCGGTGATGTCCGCGGCGGATCTGGCGTGCGTGAACCGCGCGCAGCTTATGGGCGCGCAGCAGGAGGAACTGGACGACCTGCGCAGGCGCTATAAGAATCTGGGACTGACCTCTTGGACGACGCAGCAGCGCGTGCAGATCGACTGACCTGCGGAATTCGCGGCCTGCGCCGCGTACTCCATAGAAGGCGGGCGCTCTTTCCCGCCCGCCCCATACGGCCGACGGCGTTCCCTCTCTCAATGCGCCGGCGGCTGAATAAGAGGAGGGGCGCGCCGTTTCGCGGTGCGCCCCTCCTCTTATTTTATGAACGCGATTTTCCTGTTTACCGCGTGGCGGGATTGTGGTAAAATGGAATAAATGTTCTGATTTTGCGGTGTGCGGACAGGAGGAGACTATGCCGGAATTCAAGGTTGTATCGGACTATACGCCGAGCGGCGACCAGCCGCAGGCGATCGAGGCGCTGGCCGAGGGGCTGGAGAACGGCCTGCGTCAGCAGGTGCTGCTGGGCGTGACCGGCAGCGGCAAGACCTATACCATGGCCAAGGTCATCGAGAAGATCCAGCGGCCGACGCTCGTGCTGGCGCACAACAAGACGCTCGCGGCGCAGCTGTGCGAGGAGTTCCGCGCGTTTTTTCCGGATAACGCCGTCGAATACTTCGTCTCCTACTACGACTACTACCAGCCCGAGGCGTACATCGCCCACACGGATACCTTTATTGAAAAGGACGCCTCCATCAACGCCGAGATTGAGCGCCTGCGCCACAGCGCCACGGCGGCGCTCTTTGAGCGGCGCGACGTGATCGTCGTCGCGTCCGTCTCGTGCATCTACGGACTGGGCGACCCCATCGACTACGCGAACATGGTCATCTCCCTGCGGCAGGGGAGGGAGTACCCGCGCGACGAGCTGCTACGCAAGCTCGTGGAGATCCGCTATGACCGCAACGACGTCGCCTTCGAGCGCAACATGTTCCGCGTCCGCGGCGACACGGTGGAGATCTACCCCGTCTACGCGCAGGGCTACGCCATCCGGGTGGAGTTCTTCGGCGACGAGATCGACCGCATCTCCGAGATTAACCCCGTCACCGGCGCGGCGCAGCGGATCATCGACCATGTGGCCATCTATCCCGCGAGCCACTACGTCACCACGCACGAGAAGATGGAGCGCGCCGCGCAGGAGATCGAGCGCGAGCTGGCCGAGCGCAAGGCGTACTTCGAGGAGCACGGCAAGCTCATCGAGGCGCAGCGCATTGAGCAGCGCACGCGCTACGACGTGGAGATGATGCGCGAGCTGGGGTACTGCACCGGCATCGAGAACTACTCCCGCGTCATCTCCGGGCGCGCACCCGGCTCCGCGCCGATGACGCTGATGGACTATTTCCCCGACGACTTCGTCCTCTTTGTCGACGAGAGCCACGTCACGCTCCCGCAGGTGCGCGCCATGTACAACGGCGACCGCGCCCGCAAGGAGAGCCTGGTGGAGTACGGCTTCCGCCTGCCGTGCGCGTTTGACAACCGCCCGCTGCGCTTTGAGGAGTTCGAGGAGCGGTTTCATCAGGCGGTGTTCGTCTCCGCGACGCCGGGCGAGTATGAGCGCAGCGGCGCCGACCAGATCGTCGAGCAGGTGATCCGCCCGACGGGGCTGCTCGACCCGCGCGTGGAGGTGCGCCCCGTCACGGGGCAGATCGACGACCTCGTCGACGAGATCCGCACGCGCGCCGCGCGCAGTGAGCGCGTGCTCGTGACGACGCTGACCAAGCGTATGGCCGAGGATCTGACGGAGCACATGAAGGGGCTGGGGCTGCGCGTGAGGTACATGCACTCGGACATCGCGACGATCGAGCGCATGGAGCTCATCCGCGACCTGCGGCTCGGCGAATACGACGTGCTCGTCGGCATCAACCTCCTGCGCGAGGGACTGGATCTGCCGGAGGTGAGTCTGGTCGCGATTCTCGACGCGGACAAGGAGGGGTTCCTGCGCAGCGAGACGAGCCTGATCCAGACGATCGGCCGCGCCGCGCGCAACGCCGATGGACTGGTCATCCTCTACGCCGACACAATTACTCCCTCCATGCGCGCCGCCATGGATGAGACGGAGCGCCGCCGCAAAAAGCAGGACGACTATAACCGCGCGCACGGCATCGTCCCCAAGACGATCCGCAAGGACGTGCGCAAGGTGCTGGAGATTTCCCACGCGCCGGAGGACGAGCGCCGCGCGCAGAAGAAGACGCTCACCGCCGCCGAGCGCGAGGCGACCATCCGCCGCCTCGAAAAGGAGATGAAGGAGGCCAGCAAGATGCTGGAATTCGAATACGCGGCTGTTCTGAGAGATCAGATTATCGAGCTGCGCGGCGGGAAATAAGAGAAGTGTTTGCCGTGCCGCCGCGCCGCGGATTCGAATGCGCCGGGAGTCCGGCGTACAATTCACAATTTCTTAACAGCTTTCCATCTTGACAGTGCCGCCACTGATGCGCTATCATGAACAGACAATCCAAAAACTTTCCACTTGGGGGAGTAATTCCGCACCGCGTTTTGCGGGGCGAAGCAGACCCGTCAAACCGGCGCAGCCGCGCCCGGGCTGTTTTGAAAGAATGAGACTCATGTGCGTACCGCAGCGGTGCGCACATGGGTTTTTCTTTTTGCCGGAAGCCCCCGAAATCCACGAAAAAGGAGACAGAACCATGCAGGAAACGTATCAGCAGTCCGCGCAGGACGTACTGGCGTCGCTTCACTCCTCGCCGTCCGGCCTGACGGCAGAGGAGGCCGCCGCGCGCCTTGACCGGCACGGGCCGAACAAGCTGCAGGAGGCGCCGAAGGCGACGCTTCTCCAGCGTTTTTTCCAGCAGCTGAAGGATCCGATGCTGCTCATTCTGATGGCTGCGGCGGCGGTGTCCGCGGCGACGAACGCGCTCTCGGGCGAGAGCTTCACGGAGGTGTTCATCATCCTCGCGGTCGTGCTGCTCAACGCGGTGCTCGGCGTCGTGCAGGAGAGCAAGGCCGAGGCCGCCATTGAAGCGCTGCAGACCATGACGGCCGCAAAGTGCAAGGTGCTGCGCGGCGGCGAGCACCTTGTGCTCGAGAGCAGCCGGCTTGTGCCGGGCGACGTGGTGCTGCTCGAAGCGGGCGACGCCGTCCCCGCCGACGGCCGTCTGCTCGAGAGCGCATCGCTCAAGATTGAGGAAGCCGCCCTCACCGGCGAGAGCGTCCCCGTGACGAAGGCCATCGAAGCAATCACCGGCGCGGCTCCGCTCGGTGATCGGAAGAACATGTGCTATATGGGCTCCACCGTCGTCTATGGCCGCGGACGCGCTGTCATCACCGCCACGGGTATGGACACCGAGATGGGCAAGATCGCGGGCGTCCTTGCTCAGACGGAGCAGGAGCAGACGCCCCTGCAGAAAAAGCTTACCCAGCTCGGAAAGACCTTATCGTGGATCGTACTTGGCATCTGCGTGTTCATCTTTGTCTTTGACCTGTTCGTGATGGGTGACTTCACGCTGCGGGGCGTGCTCGAGACGTTCATGGTTGCCGTGTCGCTCGCCGTTGCGGCGATTCCGGAGGGGCTGGCCACGGTTGTGACGGTGGTGCTCTCGATCGGTGTGACGAACATGAGCCGCCGCCACGCCGTCATCCGCCGCCTGACGGCGGTGGAGACGCTCGGCTGCACACAGGTGATCTGTTCGGATAAGACCGGCACGCTGACGCAGAACAAAATGACCGTCGTGGAGCACACGGGCGATACGGCGCTGCTCGCCGCGGCGATGGCGCTCTGCAATGACGCCGCGCTCACGGACGGCGGCGCGCAGGGCGAGCCGACCGAGGCGGCGCTTGTGAACTTCGCCGCGCAGCAGGGGTGCGATAAGCGCCGTCTCGAGACGCTGCAGCCCCGCGCGGCGGAGGCCCCGTTCGACTCCTCGCGCAAGATGATGTCCACCATCCACCGCACGGACAGCGGCTTCGTCCAGTATACGAAGGGCGCGCCCGATGAGGTGCTGCGCCGCTGTACGGCCTTCGTCGAGGACGGGCAGATCCGCCCCATGACGGAGGAAAAGCGCGCCGAGATCCTCGCGGAGAACCACGCCATGGCGGATAAGGCGCTGCGCGTGCTCGCGGCGGCGGAGCGCTTCTGGCCCGGCGGCCTGCCGGAGGATGTGAAGCCCGAAAGTCTCGAGCAGCAGCTCTGCTTCATCGGCCTTGCCGGGATGATTGACCCCGTCCGCCCCGAGGTGAAGGACGCCATCCGCGAGTGCCGCAGCGCGGGCATCCGCCCCGTGATGATCACCGGCGACCATAAGGACACCGCCGTCGCCATCGCTCGCGAGCTGGGGATTATCGACAGCGCCGCGCAGGCCACGACCGGCAGCGCGCTCGACGGCATGAGCGACGAGGAGCTGGCGCAGGCCGTCGGGCAGTACGGCGTCTATGCCCGCGTCCAGCCGGAGCACAAGGTGCGCATTGTGAACGCGTGGCGCCGCCGCGGCGCCGTCACGGCCATGACGGGTGACGGCGTGAACGACGCGCCGTCCATCAAGTCCGCCGACATCGGCGTCGGCATGGGCATCACCGGCACGGACGTGACGAAAAACGTCGCGGACATGGTGCTCTCCGACGACAACTTCGCGACGATCGTCTCCGCCGTAGGTGAGGGCCGCCGCATCTACGACAACATACGCAAGGCCATCCAGTTCCTGCTCGGCTCGAACATGAGCGAGGTGCTCGGCGTCTTTACGGCGACGCTCCTCGGCTTCACGCTCCTCAACCCCGTCCATCTGCTGTTTATCAACCTGATTACCGACTGCTTCCCGGCGCTTGCCCTCGGGCTTGAGCGCGCGGAGCCGGATGTCATGGAGCGCCCGCCGCGCCCCGCGTCCGACGGCATTTTCTCCGGCGGACTGGGCTTTGACGTCGCGTATCAGGGCGTTCTGATCACGGTCATCACGCTCGCGTCCTATATCGTCGGACACTGCATGGAGGTCGGGTATTTCGAGATGCCGCACGGCGTCTCGCCCCACGGCATGACGATGGCGTTTCTGACGATGAGCATGTGCGAGATTTTCCACAGCTTCAATATGCGCTCACAGCGGCGCAGCGTGTTCACCCTGCCGGGGCACAACAAGGTGCTCTGGGCGGCGATGATCGGTTCGCTCATCCTGACGACCGTCGTGCTCGAGGTGCCCGCTGTCGCGAACGCCTTCGGCTTCACGCCCGTGGGCTGGACGGAGTACGGCATCGCGCTGGCGCTGGCCGTGCTGGTGATCCCCGTGGTGGAGCTCGTGAAGGCCGCACAGCGCGCCGCGGCGCGCCGCCGGGCGCAATAACGCTTGCCAGCGGGGCGCGTCTGTGATATAAAGAGAGCAGGCGGCCGCGCCGCCCGACTTTCATCAATTTCAGGAGGAGATTCGCCATGAAGAAGATCATCGCCACCGACAAGGCTCCCGCCGCCATCGGGCCGTATTCGCAGGCCGTCGACTGCGGCAGCTTTCTCGTCACGTCCGGTCAGGTGCCCTTTGACCCCGCGACCGGGGAGTTTGTCCCCGGCGGCATCGCCGAGCAGACCCGTCAGGTGCTCACGAACATCCGTGAGGTGCTCGCCGCCGCGGGTCTGACGATGGATAACGTCGTCAAGACCACGGTGTTCCTGCAGAACATGGGCGACTTCGCCGCCATGAACGCCGTCTATGCCGAGTTCTTCACCGAGGGGCAGTACCCCGCCCGCAGCGCGGTCGAGGTCGGTGCCCTCCCGCGCGGCGCGCTGGTGGAGATCGAGACCATCTGCGTCAAATAAAGCATTTGCATAGCTGCCCGCGGCGCGATGCGCCGCGGGCAGCTATTGTCTCACAGAGTTCGCGCCGCGCACGGCGCGA
>ERZ507027.1561-NODE-1561-length-11175-cov-3.091097_pt1 | contig 11175 bp, 13 predicted proteins | sample MGYA00513163_ERZ507027 | MGnify/ENA metagenome assembly ERZ507027
TTCCGATCTAGCCGGCGGGGCTCACCGCGGTGAGCGTGGGGTGCATCGTCGTTCTCGTGACGGTCACCATGGCCGTCATGGGCGAGACCTCCACATTCCTGCGCATCCCCGAGGCCGCGAAGGATCGGCCCCACGCGCATGAGAAGGGCCTTGTGTCCGAATCGCTGGATGTCCACGGCGCCATGGACCAGCCCGGTGCGCCTCAGCCGGATGCACCGGCGCCCGCTGCCGCACCAACCTCCGCCGCGCCTAGCGAGGAGCGCAGTGGAGCGCGCATCGACGAGATCGCCCAAAAGGCCGGTCTCACGCCTCGTGAGGCAGAGGTGTTCGCGCTGCTCGCCCAAGGCCGCTCCATCCCCTACATCCGCGATGAGCTCATCATCAGCCGCGAGACGGCGGCCACCCACGCCAAACACATCTATGCGAAGCTGGGCGTCCACTCCCGCCAAGAGCTCATCGACCTCGCGCGGCGATAACGAGCTCCTCCTAGCGACTCTATAGCCACAGCCCCTATCGTCGCAACATGAACTCCAATGAGCCCCAAACACTCTGAAATGTGCAAAATGGCACACTTCTCGTAGTCTTCGAGTCCGTCAACTGTTACACAGACGCTCTTCACCTGGGAAAATGCCACCACCTTTCCCTGAGCAGAGACCTGATGCATCAATACAGCTACGAGAAGTGCCCTATTTTGCACAAACCGATGCACCCGTTCCATAAAAACGGGCTCCCCCGAAGGGGAGCCCTGAAATCGCCTGCTGAAGGGAGGGGGCAGGCTCGGGAAAAGCGAGCGGTCGCCCTATTCGACGCCCAAGGCGTGCTTGGCGGCGATGCGAGCGAACGTGGCCGTGCGGCCGGCGTTGATGCCCGTGAAGTTGCTCGGATAGTTGTGCGGATAGAAGCCGCCCTGGTCGTTGCCGCAGACATACAGGCCCTCGATGGGAGTGCCGTCGTTCTTGAGCGGCTGGGAGTTCACGTCGGTGATGACGCCGTGAATGGTCACCAGCAGCTCGCCGCCAATGCGCGCCGCGTAGAAGGGCGCGGTCCCCACGTCGGACAGACGGTAGGCCGGCTTGCCGAAATCGGTGTCCTCGCCTGCGGCCACCAGGCCGTTGTAGCGCTCCACCGTGGCCAGGAACGTGGCCTTCTGGTCGGCGTCGAACTCCATCATGTCGGCCAGCGCCTCTAAGGTGTCGGCCTTCTTCAGCGTGCCGGCCTCCAGGCGCGGGTTCAGCCAGAACTCGTCCAGGTGCTCCTTGGACATGGCCTCGCAGTCGTACACGTCGGCGTTGAAGGCGGTGCCAGAGGGCGCGGGGTACAGGCGCGAGCAGCCGCAGGTGTCGAACTGGGCGATGTCGTCCCAGTAGTTGCCGTCCCAGACGATCCAGCTGTAGTGCTTCGGCTGGTTCGCGCCGGCGGCGTAGCTCATGGGATAGCACTGATCCTCGTTCATGAAGCGCTCGCCATTCACGTTCACGTGCAGGAAGGGCTGGCTGCCGGGCAGGAAGATGTCGCCGCCCATGCGATCCTCGTTGAACTCGAAGCCGTCGGGCAGAATGGCGCGGTTCCAGATCATGCAGGCGCCGCCGGCCTCAAACTCGGCGCCGGCCCACAGCGCCATGCGGATGCCGTCGCCGGTCTCGGTCACCGAGTCACGCAGGGCGCACCAAGCGGAATTGCCCGGAGCCAGATCGGCCAGCATCTCGTTGTTGGCGCCGTAGCCGCCGGTACAGATGATGACGCCCTTGGCGGCGTTCACCTGGATGAAACCCTCCTTGCCCTCGGCCACCACGCCGGTCACGCGGCCAGATTCGTCAATGACGAGCTGCTGAGCCGGGCACTCGAAGCGGATCTCGCCGCCGAGGTCGTCGGTGAATACGTCGCGCATCACTTCCAGATGCGCATAGGAGTTGTAGTTCGGGCCGTCCGGGTTGTACTCGCCGATGCAGGGGTTGTAGCACATGGCCGGGTAATAGGCGTGCGGGTCGTCGGGGCAGTGCCACTCGAAGGGAAAGAGCATGCCCTTGGGGCCCAGCGTGTCGGCCATCCACTCGATCATCTCGCCAGACTTCTCGGCCCAGGTCTTGTACATGAGCATGTTGGCGTCGCCGGACTGCGTCTGGTTGGCATGGCTCAAATGAATGGGCCCGTCCTCCTGATGATCGGGCGCAAGCTTGGAGTTCAGCGCGCCGATGGCCTCGCGGGCAGCGGCGATGGCGCCGGCCTTCTCCAGCACGACCACCTTCGCGCCGTTCTGGGCGGCGGTGGTGGCGGCCACAAGGCCCCCGTTGCCCGCGCCCACGACCACGATGTCGGCGTCTACGGTCTCCACGAACTCGGTGGGCATCTCCGGCTTGTCGCGCCAGCTGGTAGCGGCGGTCCCGGTTTCGGCGGTCTTCGTGCTGCCCTCGGCCGCGGGGGTCGGTGCGCAGCCCGCAAGGCCCATGGCGGCCAGGGCGCCGGCCGCGGCGGCACCGGTCAGAAATCCACGACGGGAAAGATTGGTTTCCATTGCATCCTCCTAAAGACGGTTCGCGCCCGGCCCTCCCTTACGCGAACCGGCACGCATCCGGCCCTCCCATAAGCGAACCGAACGAGACGCATCTTAAGCGGAATGCAACAGGCCGCACATCGCCCGCATTCGGGTATTCACCCAGCGATCACCTGGGAAAACGTAAAATATACCCGAGAATGGGTGAGAAGGTTTCGACCCGAAACGCACGACGGGCGAAGAGGTTGCGCTTCCTGCGCCGCCCCTTCGCCCGCCGCCGCGCAACCCTCGTCGCGCTATGGCAATGCGATGATTATTTCAGCAGCATTCCCGAAGCCACATCATCGGCAACCTTGTCGCCTTCGAGCGTGCGCAGAATTTGGATGCCGAAGGGCAGCGCCGTGCCGGGGCCCGTGGCAGTGATAAGGTTGCCATCGACGAAGACGTCCTTGCCCGCCTGGTAAACACCAGCCGGCCAGCCCTCCTCGCAGCCGGGGTAGCACACGGCCTTGCGCCCGGTGAGCAGCCCCGCATTGGCGAGCACCATGGGCCCGGCGCAGATGGCGGCCACGTACTCGCCGGCTTCCATGCGGCGCGTGAGCTCGGCCACGACGCGGGCGCTCTTGCCCAGGTTGTCCACACCCACCGAGCCGCCGGGCACAATGGCAATGTCGAACTGCGTCAGATCGAGGGTGGAAAGCGGCGCATCAGCCTGAAGCGTCACCGCCTGGGCCGCCCGCACGGTCAAATCGTCGGACACGGCGGCCAGCACCACGTCCACTCCGCCGCGCCGAAGAACATCCACCGGAGCCGTCACCTCCACCGGCTCGCACCCGTTCGCTACAAATACCACTGCCGATTTCGCCATGATTCGTCCTTTCAAGAAAGTTGCTCTTTGATACATCGTAAGAAGCCAATGATTGGTGCCCATTCTAGTGCAGCCGAAAAGCTTCGCGCCCGCGCTCCCGAAAGAACGTTACCGGTACGATGCGGAAGGGCGCAAGCAACCGAGAATCGACCTTCGCCCCTACCCCAGCAGCTGCCGCGCACGGGTGCGCTCCGCGCCCTACAGAGCGACGACCTCCGTACCACGCTCTTTGATGAACTCGAGAGGGCTCACGCAATGAATGCCCAAGTCGCGGAAGGCGTCGTCGTCCCTCGTGACAATGCACTCAATTTGCTCGATCTCGGCCGCTGCCGCTATTATCCCGTCCTCGTAGTCGGGCCGCTCCAGCGGGAGGGCGCGCCGACAAACCGCTTCGTCAACGGCGATGGGGCGGGCGAGCTCAAGCATGCGCTCGACCGACTCGTAGGCGACATTGGCGTCCTTCAACCGCTCGACGAGAAAGAAAACGTCCTTCAAAGAAGTAGCGATCACGCAGAGATCATCGTCCTCGTCGATGCAGTCGTAAAGCGCCGTCAAAGACGCTTCCCAGAAGCCCTCACGACTCAAAATAATGTCGAGCCACACGTTGGTGTCGAAAAGGACCTTCATGACAGCACCTCGTAGCGAGACAGCAAGGCCTGAAACCTCAAGTCGGAAAGCGCATCGTCGCTAAGGGTCGCCCCTTCGGTTGCCAGCCCCACGAGACCGCGCGCGACCTCGCGCTTGCGTCGGCGCTCCGCCGTCTCGTCACACTTGCATTCCCTCACCAAGAAGCTAGGAACTTCGCGCGTCCGGGCCATGGACGACCACAGCCCGCGGATTGCCTCCGTCGTCGATATCCCGTTGTCGCGAAGCACCTTGTCGCCCCGCTCCTTAACCGTCGCATTCAAGCGCGCATTGATGGTAGCCTGAGCCATAACAACCTCCTTGCCGCACCCATCATACTTGATGCATTATGGTAATGCAACCATGACAACGCCTCTTCGGGGTCTTGGAAGGTGACGTTCCCGCGACTTTGCAGCGAAGCCGCCATAATGGAACCGCTGCAACCGCAACGCCCAAGGAGAGACCGTGTCGCCGCGACAGTCCGATATCGCCGATATGAAGTGCTGGCTTTTGCGCCTCGCTCAGAAACGTTGGCGCATGCCCGCCGTTCGGGTCGCCCAGCTCTTCAGCGAGGCCGGCGTCTACGACTACGTCACGGAGCTGTACGACCTGCTGCATCTGAGCAGCTACGAGCGCGCCCTCGACGACATCGAGACCTACCTTACCGCAAAAGGGTATTCGCTATGCTAGCTCTGCGAGACAGCCTCATCCTCTACCATGGCAGTTACGCCTCTGCTGAGTGCCTTGCGCTCGAGGGGGGGGGCGAGCCCTATGGGATTTGACGAAGAGGCCGTGACCGACGAGCAGCGCGAGGCGTGCGCCGTCGTGGTGATGCGAACCATGTTGGAAGACTGGTGCGACGACACCGGCGCTCCCTTCGATGATGCGCTGGACGCCTTCGCCTCGTCGCGCACCTACGAGCTGCTGTTCGACTTCTCCTCCCGCCAGTGGGCCGAAGGCCCCGACAACCTCCGCTTCGTGTGGGAGCAGGAGAAGAAGAACGGCTAGCCGATCTGCTTGGCCTCGTCCGGGGCCACTCTCGCCGAGGCCAACGGCGCACCACGGTAATATCTCCCATTACGTCCTGATTTATGTAAGTTCTAGCACTTTTACGTCCTTGTTTTTGTATAGTCGCAGAAAAGACGGACGAGGAGCCCTTTTCGAGGAATTCAAAGGGGCGCTCACCGAGCAGTACGCGTGCCAAGAGCTTATAGCAAGCTGTGGGCTTGTCCCCTATTACTGGTCCGCCGAGAACTCCCGGGGAGAAGTGGACTTCCTCGTGCAGTCGGCCGGTGCCGTCTACGCCATCGAGGTGAAAGCCGAGGAGAATCTGCGCGCCAAGAGCCTGCGCAGCTTCAAGGAGAAGTACCCGGAAGTTCAGGCCCGGCGCTTCTCGCTTTCCGACTACCGCGAGCAAGACTGGCTCACCAATGTCCCTCTCTACCTGATGGGGAACACGGGGCTTTGGCTGTAGCGACGAGGCTGCTCTTTAGACCGATATACTCACCAGCTCGTGATCCTCGACGCCGAAGGGATGCAGGCGGGCAAGGGCCGCCAGGGCATCGGACACCTCGGCGAAGGCGGCGGCCTCGGGGCTGCCCGGAAGGGCGCCGAGACCCCCGGGGATCATCTCGCCGCAGACGTCGCGCGCCTCCTCGGCCCAGCAGGCGGCCTCCGAGAGCAGCACGGCATCATTGCGAACGAAGGCGGCCAGCGCCTCGATCATCTGCGGGTAGAGCACCGCCGTCTTCGAGCGGCGCGCGCAGCGGGCGAAATCGTCCACCCAGGTGAGCATATGGTCGCGCACGAAGGCCTCCTCGCCGCGCAGGGACACGGCCAAGGCGCCCACGTTCCCCGCGCGCAACTCGGCGAGAGAGCGCTCGGCCTCATGGGCCATAAAGCCGCACATGGTGGCGATATGGTCGTCGGGAATGCGCATGAGACGCGCAAGCTGAAGCCCGTGCTCGCGAAAGATGGCGCGCACGGCCAGGGTGTTCTCCTGGAAGACGGCCGCATCCTTCGTGCGGTAGGGCGATTCCATCGGCTGGCAGGGCAGCTCGCCCGGGCCAATGAACAGGCGCGTGTACTCGTCGCGGGCCTGCTCGGTCAGCACCGCGCCATCGACGCATTCTCCGAGGTTTTCCAAAAAGCGCCCGAGCCCCTTCATGGAAGGATCATCGCCGGCGTATTCCTCCACCACATCGCGGGTGGTCTCCGACAGCACGCATGCCACCACAGCCGCATCCGGCGTACCGCCGAACAGCTTGTGGAACAGCGTGTACAAATACGTGCGAGACAGAAGCAGCGCCTTCAGGTCGATGGACTCGCGACGCATGTTGACGACATCGGTCATGATGGTTCCCTCCTCTAGCAAAAGGGGCGGCCGCACCGACCGCCCCAGCAGCATTCGCGTTTACAGAACGACCGGGTTGAAGTCCTCGAGCAGGGCCCCGCGGCTGGCGCCGATGAGGATGTTCGGGGTCGTCGTGGCGGCCGGTTCGGTGCAGGGCAGCTCGCTCACCGCGTCGGGATGGGCGGCGCGCAAATCGCCCATTTCGCCGAACTCGATGGCGCGCATGGGGCACGCCTCCACGCACACCGGCTCATGGCCCGCCTCGCGCAGCGCCCGGCAGGTGTCGCACTTCTGGACGATCTTGTCCTCCTCGATGAACTGCGGCGCACCATAGGGACACGAGTTCACGCAGGTCTGGCAACCGATGCAGGCCTCGTCGTCGTGCTGCACCGTGCCGTCATCGTCCTTGTACATGGCGCCCGTGGGACAATTCGCCACGCAGGCCGGGCTCTCGCAGTGGTTGCAGGAGAGGTTCAGGTGGAACATGGCCACCTCCGGGTACGTCCCGCATTCGAAGGTGTCCACCCGGCGCAGGCGGGGGCCCGCCACCTGGATGTCGCGACGATCCTTGCAGGCCACCTGGCAGGTCTTGCAGCCGATGCAGCTGGCCCGGTCAACATAAAATCCCAAGCTCATGACTTAAGCCTCCTGTCCGTTGTCGGCACCGGGCACCATATAGGCGGCCGTACCCTCAGCATCTATACCCGCGGCCAGAAACGGCCCGCGCTCGAAGTCTTCCACCAACGGCTCACCGTCGTACTTCTCGATCTCGATGAGCAGGCTGTTGTAGCCGTCCACCTGGGGGAAGTAGTTCGACTGCAGGCCATCGGAGAGCATCTGCTCGCTGCCGCCGCGGTCGATGATGTTCTCGGGGTCGGACTCGTCGAACACCGAGTGCACACCGTGGGGAATGCCCACCACGCCGGGCATGTAGCCCTGCATGGGCTGGGCGATTCTCAGCATGCTGCCGAAATCGTTGAAACAGCGCACCGTGTCGCCGGCTTTGATGCCACGGGCCTCGGCGTCTTCCACGCTCATGAACACCGGGTTGCGGAAGGCCTCCTGAGTCCAGGTCATGTTGTCGTAGCAGGTGTGGGCGCGGCGCATGTAGTGCGGCGTGTAGGCCTGCAGCGGGTAGGCGCCCTTCTCCTTGACCTCCCAGTTGGCGAACGTCTCCTGGTAGCCGCGGCGCGGCACGAAGTAGTTCGCGTAGGGCTTGATGGGTTCGTCGTTAAGCCCGATGCGGTTCACATTGTCGGCCTTGTACTGGCAGTAGACCTCCAGCTTGCCGGACACCGACGGGCGCGGCCAGGCGGTGTCGGCCACGACGACCGACTCGCCGTCTTCGCCAATGCCCAGCTTGTCATCACGATAGCCCACGTAGTTGCGCGGATCGCCCTCCGAGCGCTCCACCACGTAGCTTCCGTCGGCCATGAACTGGTCGAAGGCGACCTTGCCCTCTTGGGCCGGGTAGCTCGCGTGGTACTTCTCGTTGTCGGCCTCAGTCCAGGTGATGACCGGCTCCCACTTCGTGGCGTCCTCATTCAGCACGCGCATGCCGAGGAAGTAGCCGAGCCACTGATCGTAGTTGCTCTTCGGGTAGGCGTCATCCGGGTTGTACCCCATGCGCTCGATGATCTCGCGGAAGACGCGCTTCTCCTCGCGGGCCTCGTACATCGGCTTCACCAGGGGTTTCCAAGCGAGCAGGGCATCCTTGCGCTGCTTCTGGCCGTTGCCGTCGCCGAAGGGGCTCGGCCAGGACAGCTCGCCCCAGCTCTCGTCGTCGTTGCCCTCCCAGTGGGTGCACACCGGCAGGATAATGTCGGCGAACTGGGCCGTGAGCGAGAACTTGATCTCGAAGGACACGCAGGTGTCGGCGGCGCGCATCACCTTGATGGCCGTGGACAGGTTGCCGCGCGTCTGCATAAAGTTCGAGTTCGTCTGCACGAGCAGGCGCGGGTTCACCGGCATCTCGCGGGCCTCATGGTAGACCGGCGTGTTGGCGCGCAGCTTCGTCGGATCGCCCACCACGTCGCTGGAGCCGAGGTCGTAGGGGCCTTCCGAGGAGGACAGATACTTGCCGTCGGCCAGCGAGCTCCACCAGGAATTGCCCTCGATATTGCGGTTGGGGCCCGTGGCGGCGGGGCTGCCCACCAGGTTGTCCACGTAGCCGTAGTCGCCGCCGACGTGCTGGATGAGCCGATAGCCCGAGTCGCCCGCGTCCCAGGTGTAGATGGCCGCCGAACCGTGGCCGCTCTTGCCGAAGTGCCCGCCTAAAGCCGACACCGTCATGAAGGCCTGGGAGAGGTTCTCGGCGCCCAGGTAGCGGGACGCGGCGTAGCTGTGCAGGAACATGACGGCGTTGTTCTTGCCGGCCATCTCGGCGTACCAAGTGATGTCCTCGACCGGCGTGCCGCAGATCTCCGTCGCCCATTCCGGCGTCTTCGGCGTGTTGTCGTAGGCGCCCAGCAGATAGTCGCGGAAGTTCTCGTCGGTGGTGGCGTCGGCGGGCATGGTCTCCGGCGTGAAGCCCACGGTACGCTCGTTCACGAAGCCCCAATCGATGATGTCGCCGCGCTCCTCGTCGAGCCGCACCATCTCGTAGGCCACGGCTAGGAGGAAGGCCGTGTCGGTGCCGGGGCGCACGCGGATCCAGCGGGCGTCCATGGCGGCGGCGGTGGCGTTGTAGTCGGGGCCGACGAACACGAACTTGACCCCGGCCTTCTGCGCGTTCTTCAGCCAATACATGGAGGAGTGCTGCGACCAGGCCGGATTGCAGCCGTACAGCACGATGGTGTCGGCGTTGGGCAGATCGTACTTGTCCGGCGCCATCATGAGGTCGGGATGGTCGCCGTGGGAGTACATGCCCAGCGCCTCCGTTTGGAAGGCCCAGCAGCCGAAGGACTCGCACTCGGTGTTGTACACTGCGCCGCCGATGACCGGGAACATGGCGGAGCCGGGGGCCCAGCGCCAGCCGTTGCAGACGACGGCGTCCTGGCCGTACTCCGCGTAGACGCGCTTCAGCTCGTCGGTCACGAGGGTCAGTGCCTCATCCCAGCTGATGCGCTCCCACTCGTCCTTGCCGCGCAGCTCGCCGTGAGCGTTCTCGCCGCCGCCCGGCTGCCAGCTCTTGCGCTTCATGGGGTACTTGATGCGGTCGGCGTTGTACACCTGCTGGCGCAGGGAGCGCCCGCGCAGGCAGCCGCGCTGCTGGGGGCAGTCGAAACTGTCCGCATGGGAGTCGTCGGTCTTCTGGCGCACCACGACGCCGTCCACCACGTACCCCATGTTCAGGCACATCTGGTTGCAGTTCTGGTGGCAATGGATGGGCATCCACTCGCCCTTGCCCTCGATGATGGCGGCGTCGCTGGCCACCTGATGGGTCGTCGCGCCGGCACTCCCGCCGGTCTCGGCCATGTCGGTGGCCGTGCTCGGCGCGCAGCCCGCAAGCCCGACCGCCGCCGTGGCGGCCGCAGCGGCGGCGGACGCCTTCAAGAAATCGCGACGCTTCATGCCCTTGTCCAATAGAGCCATGAACATCACCCTCCTCTTCTCGTGTCTTCTCTGACAGCTCGAATCATACGGAGGGCACCCCTTCCATAGGTAATGCTTATATTGTAATCTTGTAAATGCTTGAAAGGCATGCAGGATGTGCCAGACCCAATCTCGCCTGGCGTAATAGACGCGGACAGCGCGGCAGCCGAGCACGCCGGGGAATCGAAGGGGGAACCATGGAACTGAGAACGCTCCGCTATTTCGTCACCGTCGTCCGCGAGGGCTCCATCACCGCGGCGGCCAAGTCATTGCACGTCACCCAGCCGACGCTCTCGCGCCAGCTGGCCGCTTTGGAAGACGAGCTGGGGCACCTTCTGTATCAGCGCAACCGCAAAGGCATCGAGCTCACCGAGCAGGGCGTCATCCTGCGCCGCTACGCCGAGTCCATCCTCGCTTTGGCTGACAAGGCCGAGGAGGAGATCGCCCTTCCCACCCATTCCATCGCCGGTAAGGTGCACATCGCCGCCGGCGAGACCCAGGCCATGGAGCTTGTCGCCGAGGCCATGAAGCGCACGAGCGCCGCCTACCCCGGCATCACCTTCGAGCTGTACAGCGGCACCTCGGCCGACCTCATGGACAACTTCGTCCGCGGCTTCTACGACTTCCTTCTGGAATGCGAGCTGCGCAGCCATGTGGACATGCACACCTTGCGCCTACCCCACACCGACACGTGGGGTCTCCTTGTCCGCCGCGACAACCCCCTGGCAGCAAAGGCGGCCGTCATGCCCGAGGACCTGCTGGACCAGCCGCTCATCAGCTCGCGCCAAGGCGTGAAGGTGGGCGTGCTCGGCCAATGGCTGGGAGACTTGGCCGACGAGATGGACGTGCGCGCCACCTACAACCTGCCACTGAACGCCAAGTTCCTCGTGCGGCAGGGCATCGGCAGCGCGTTCACCTATCGCGGCCTGTTCGAGGCCAACGAGCTGAGCGACTTGGCTTTCGTACCGCTGTCCCCCACCCTGGAATCCACCCAGGGCCTCGTCTGGCGCAAGACCCTCCCCACCCGCCAAGCCCAAGCTTTTTTGGATACGTTGAAGGGCCTCTGCGCCGAGCGCGATTTCGAAAATCCGCCGGCAGATGCCAGTTGAGGGCAGAAATGGCGCGACGCGCCTTCCCAACGCCGGCCATTTCAAGGTTGAACTGGCATTTTCAACCATTTCGGCCCTGAACTGGCACCTTCCATCGGCCATTTCTGCGTCGAAGTGGCATTAGCCCGCCCGAATGCTGAAGACTCCGAAGTTCGCCGGCTCGTTTAGCAGCCGAAGAGCTCCTCCGTCTTTTCCA
>ERZ507027.1562-NODE-1562-length-11170-cov-7.299865_pt1 | contig 11170 bp, 9 predicted proteins | sample MGYA00513163_ERZ507027 | MGnify/ENA metagenome assembly ERZ507027
CTTCCAGACTGTTGAGCTGATCAGCTTTGTCGGTGGAGACTCGGCAATAGGCTGCTATGTTCATAATGCTACCTCTCTGTTATAGTTATATCGTTCTGTTACATCTTTTATTATATCGTAATACGCAAATATGTAAATAAAAATCGAGAAATTTGTATTAGTTTCATGTCTAATACAATTTCTCGATTTTTTCTATAGCTCTTTCCATTCATAATGAATATTTCCAATATGTACTACCTTTACTCCTACACAATCGAATTTCTTTTCATCAAAAATAGCATAATTAATTCCGCCTTCAACCAAGGTACTTTTATATCGTATTCCATCATAACCCAAATGTTTTACATAATCACATATATACTGCGTAGGAACATAGTCTAATGCACGATCAAATCTTCTCATAGGCATCGCGACTTCATTTCCAATTTTTCGGATAATATCAATATTGATTGCAAACCATGTCATATCAAAATCTGGAATTGAAAATGGACCTATTTTATCAAATAAACTTAAATCAACTATTTTTAAATCCTTTATTTGACAGAATTCACCTACCGATACATGATCATTATCCCGAGCTCTGACTTCATGAAAAGTTGTTTCTTCATCACTTGCCAAATATAAGCATTGTATTCCCTCCGAATTCGTTCGTCCTGCAGTAGTTAACGGAACTGGCGGTACACCCATCTTTTTGTTTGAGTAACCTTTTAGATAACTCTCTTCATCACATATCCTAGATCGATATAAAGTCAAACTTCCCGCCGGAATATCAACAAGCATATTATCTAATAAATTTTTCAATTCTCTAAAATTAACTTGTTGCGAATGAAATCGATTAACATGTTTTATATTATAGCAAAAATCATCCCAACTATATGTTTTCAAAATGCACTTACGCTCCATTTCATCTGCTGAAAATAATTCTCTAATTGTAACTTTTTCATCAAACAGTTCCGGCTCATCTTGATAACGTTGGCTACATATAGCTTTGATTATCTTTTGAATACTCTTTTCATCTACTTTAAATACTTTCCAACGAGCCAAAAATGTATGCAAATATCCCACTCTTGCATCTGTCTCAGACACTCTTAAATGTTTTGCAACAGTAAATGCATCCATAATTTCTTCTAAATATCCTTCTAAATAATGATCTTCATTTGTATCATAAACAATGCATTCCTTCTTACCTTGAATTTCACATTCTCCATGTCGATTTTCACTTGCAATCATTGAACTAATCTGCTCATCCATAAAGCATTCTAAGCCAATTTGCATTACTACTTTCCTCCCAAGAAATTACTGACCAATTCCAAATGATGCATAATTGAGTACTTTTTTACAGTTCCTAAACCTGGATATTTTCCTGAATTATAGCAATCATAAAATCCTTGTAATCCTAATGTATTCTGAACATTATTTTCCTCGCACCAATATACTAACTTTTCCAAAGCCTCTCCAAATTTTCCACCAGGATCTTCTATTCCATCATTAGAATCAGATACAAAATGATGTATTCTCAATTCTTTCTTTTCGTTAAAATAAACTATATGAATTGCAACCGCAACAGGAGCAAAACCAGATTCATTAAATTCTTCCCCTACAACAGAATAATCTGCAAATCCTACATAATTTTCATTTTGAAAATACAAATGACTATCTGAAAAGAACTCATCCTCATGTTCTATATAATCTATATTTCTTGATCTTTTATTGAAATTATCTTCAAATAACACTTTAGATTCTGAAATCACTCTTCTAAAAGCTCTATCATCTGGAATCAATGTATATCTTGGCAAAGATTTATCATACACCTCTAAAAAATCATCTAAACAATCTCTATCCGGATTTATTATCAATCTTTCCGTTTTTAATTCATCCGTCTTTAATTTAACTGCGCTTTTAGCACTCATAATATACGATTTAATAATTTTATTATGTTTTGTTAATAACTCATACAACTCATTTGCGATTTTAGAATTCTCCCTTCTCATTTCATTTATCTTTTTAGGGAAATCTCCTACAGCTGGATTAAATACTACTGCAATTTCTCTATCATGATTAACAAAGCATTCTAAAGTTTTCAATAATGTTGCCGATGGCTTTACTGGTTCTATAATCGGAATAATCTCTTGTCCAATTCGTTCACTTTCTAACAATTCTCGTAATGCAATCAACTCAAATTGTCTTCCTCGTAAATAAGGAAAATACATTCTATACACCTCCATATGCTTGATTAAGAAAACATCTTATTTTCTCATAATCTTCTGATTTCAAATCCATAAAATAAGCTAAAAATTTCAATTCATACGGTATTTCTTTATATTCATTTTTTATAATTTTAGTTCTCTTTTTTAACAATTTCAAAACCCATTCATATGATTCTTCTATAGGCATCTTCTCAAACAATTTTCGGCATTCGGAATAATATTCAAACGCTGATACATTAGGTAAAAATCCATATTTATTCAAAATTATTTCTTCATACTCTGGCTTTCTCAAAATCTTATATATAATTTTACTATCCAATGCATTTCTATACTTTTCTGGTTTTTGTATTGTTTTTATTGTTCCACGATTCTGCAATACGTATATTCCAACTGGTTTTCCGATGCTATCTATCTTTTTTTGTATTGCTGTAACATTTTCATTATATGTAACTACTGCTACATGATCAAACGCTTTAAAATAATCATTAATTTGACTTTCCAATCTTTCCAAATTATCTAGTTCAGTTTTAATTTCGTAAACAACAGCTTTTCCATTTATCAAAACAAAATCTGCCTTTGATTTTGCAATAGGAATTTCTGTTAAAGCAGTCGTTGTATTTACACTATGAATCCCCAATAACAATTTATTTAAAAGCGTGTTCTTATAATAATACTCGTTTCTGTATTCCGTTTTTAAAATATTATAAATTTCGCTAACCAATTCGGAATTAGTTTTTGTTGAATCATAATTGATATATTTTTTTATCACTTGCCCATATATTTTATCATATCCCTCTTCATAACAGTGACGAAAAGTGTTCCGAGAAAAAAATTTATTTAAAATATTCAATTTATTCTTTTCCACACCTTTCACCTCCATTATCCATATCTGTTAAAATATTATACCAAATTAGTTTATTCAAAGCCATCCTTCTTTTGTATATCATTATATTTTTTCTCAGTAATTGTCTGCATTTTAACTCTTATAGCTTTCTCCACCTTCTCAGTATTCACTTCTATCATCACTTTCAATATGTAATCGGCGGTCACTTCCACCGGATTTGGATTATGAAATCGATAGTTCAGTTTTCTTTTCGCCACGGTGAAGTTTCCACCTCCTCCCTGCTCACTCTTTGTCCATTACTATGAAATGTCCTTCTGAAATAGTCCTAGATTTTCAGAATGTTTTTCATAGTCTGCATATTGTCATTTGCCATGGCTTCTCGTCTGCTGACTCCATCAATTTTTACCGGAATACATCTTTCCAGAATTCTGTCATAAATTCTTTTCTTCTCAATTTTTGTCTCTTGTTTTAATTGTGCTAAAGGAAGATTTGTTGTGATAATCAAAGGTTTCCCCGATCGATATCTCCAATCAATCACACTGAAAATATTTTCTAATACATACTCACTGCTCCGTTCTACACCAAGATCATCAATAATTAAAAGCTCATATCCATTCAATGATCTGATATATTCTTTCTTGTCTTCAGCTGCAAACAAATCATTTAATATGGTGTTGAAATTTGTCATTTTCACGGTAACTTCTTTTTCCAGCAATGCATTCGCAATACAGGCAGCCAGATAACTTTTTCCTGTTCCAACTGGTCCCCAGAACAAATATCCCATATGGTTTTGCTTCATTTTTTGCCAGTTTGTTACATATTCTTCTGCGATTCTTATAACGCCACTATCTCTTTCTACATTTTGAAATGTAAATCCCTCCATTTCTTTTTCCTCAAAGCAGATTTTCTTATTTCTTGCGATTAGCTCCCGATGCTCTTTTTCTTTATAATATTGTGTCTCCTCTGCATATGCCTTCCTTTCACACGCACACTGCCTGTGATGCTTTCTCATTTCAAGCAAAGAACCTTTTGGATAAAATGCTTCTACGGGTTCTTTACAAACAGTACAATGCATCAATCCATCTGCGCCTAAATATGTTTGTATCTCATACATCACAGGCTTTCTCCCTCCCCACACTCATAATTCATCTTTTGATTCTTTATACTGTAACTACTTACTCCATACTTATTACTTGAGTTATTTTTCTCTATTACTTTATTAGATGCCGTATTTATATCCTTTGTAGAGTTATCATTCTGACCATATGAAAGCTCATTTTTAAACTCTCTATCGGCTTTCTTTATATCTGTCTGTAATTGTACCTTTCCAAAAACCTCTACTTTGTCTGGTATCATTACATACATATGTCTTGGTTTTGAAAATCCACCAAATTTCCGAATTAGCAGTCCTGCATCATCTAGTTCTTTCAAAGCCTTTTTAACAGAAGATTTGCACTTCCCGGTTTTCTGTGATAGTTCTTCAATTGGAAATATTGCATATACTCTTCCATCCTCATCTGTCCAATTATTCTTTCGTGATATTCTCGCCCGGTCATACAACAGCATATAAATAATTCTTGCATTCTGACTTAGCTGTAATTCCAGCAAGAATTTTGGAAATTGATAATACTGTATCTGCCGCTCCTGCTCATTCATGTACAAATATTTCATTTGTTTCTTCCTCACCTTCTCAATATTTGAGGAAATATATTTTTGAATTTTATATCCACAAAAATTTATCCCTCTATATATACAAAAGGAGAGGGCATAAAATACAGCCCCCTCATCAGAATTTTTTTAATTTTTTCATAATTTCATTACTGTGCATCCCAAAATTTCACATAATCTTAAAGATAAGCAGAGAACCAATTAAGGTACTGTAATCCCTAGTGAATCTCGCTCATTGTTATTTCTTTCTTCTTTTTAATCTGAATTTTTATACAAGAGCAAGATCCACCTGTGTTTAACAAGTTTATTTTTGATGAATCTTCTATTTTCATCCTCTTGATTCAATTTCATCTTCATCTAATTAGCTTCCATCAAAGATTTCCGCACTATTTACATGATATTTTCTTTCAAAATTTTCAAAAAAAGCACCTGGCTTCTGCCAGATGCTCTGTAAAAAAATTTCAATTTTTACCTGCTTACATTTTCAATATAGCCAATATAATATTCCTAATTTCTAAATATTATTTTCAATTATTACGATACGGTATTACCCGGGTGGATCTTGCTCTTCTCTTTCAATATCAATATAATTCTATTTTTCGATAATCTATGACAGTGCTGCAGTTAAATGATATACTAATTCTAGTTTATAAATTCGGAGGTATATTATGTCGAACATTCAGATAACAGAAAATGGGTCAGGAAAATATTCTCCTGAATGGTTTTATAGCGAATCTCAGACTCCAGAATGGATTTCATTTGCTCACAAGGCTGATGAGTTACGAGAAAATTTTATAAATCTTTTTGGAATAGAACGCTTAAAATCACTTTTTGGAAAAGATTTGTTAACTTCTTTATTTTATAATGACGAAGGAACTAAAACCAATCTCTGCTATAGACTTGAAATGGACAAAGATATCCGCGAAGTATTTGGAAGTATTTCCGGCGGAGCAGCATATAAATTTGGATTATTCTATCATAAGAAAAATCAAAGTTGGACCTGTGGATCTCCATTAAAACCTATACATCTTACTGAGGATGAAGCAATACAAAAAGCAGAAGAAATGCGAAATGATCTGGTTGAAGGTGCTGAAATAATATCTTCTTTTGGTCCTTTAGATTCTGAAAAAGATTACGAACAACTCTATAAACAGCTGGAACATATCCCGGGAATCAATATGGTATGGCGCATGAAATATTATCAAATGCTCTTTCCAACATTATTCGCTCCATTTTATGGACAGGATATTCAGCTGAGAGTATTGCATTTTCTAAATCAAAAACCAAGTGATATTCCTTTCATTCGCATGGGACAAATTTCATTATATGCAAGAAAATGCAATGTTCCCGGAGTTGTCTTTGCTCATATTTATGGGAAAAATGTAGGATATACTAATGAGACTAATGATTCTGACACAAATACGCTTTCCGATAAAAAACATAAAACGCACTACTGGATGTATACCGTCTTTGATGATAAAAGTTGGAATGAATGCCAACAAAAAGGAATCATGGTTTTAGGTATGGACGATATTGGTGATTATTCCCAATTTGCTTCCAAGGAAGCTCTCCGTCAAGAACTGATAGATGTGTACGACAGTAGTACTTCACGAAAAAATCAGGCTTTGATGGCATGGAATTTTGCAAATACCGTATCAGTTAACGATGTGATTTTTGCGAAACGTAGCAACACTCTTCTTGGTAAAGGTATTGTCACTGGAAATTATGTCTTTGACGATCTTCGTCAGGAATATAAAAATGTCCGTGCTATAAAATGGCTTCAAGTTGGCGAATGGGAACATCCTGGTAATGCAGTAGCAAAACGCTTAACTGATATCACTCCATACACTGATTATATTGAAAAGCTTACTTCCATCTTTGCTCCAGATGAATTAGATGATGTAGATACACAACCAGAAATAGACTATCCAGCTTACTCTTCTGCAGATTTTCTCTCAGATGTGTATATGAATGGACAAGATTATAAAACACTGGTAAATGTTTTAAAAATGAAGAAAAATATTATTTTACAAGGCGCACCTGGAGTTGGAAAAACTTTTACTGCCAAACGACTTGCTTATTCCATTATCGGCGCAAAAAATCCTGACCGTGTTCAAATGATCCAATTCCACCAGAGTTACTCCTACGAGGATTTTATTGAAGGATACCGACCAACGGAAAATGGATTCACAATTAAAAAGGGTTCTTTTTACAAATTCTGCAAAATGGCCGAGGAGGATGATGAAAATGATTATTTCTTTATTATTGATGAAATCAATCGTGGTAATTTAAGTAAAATATTCGGTGAATTATTTATGCTGATTGAAAAAGATAAGCGGGGGATTGAACTGCAATTGTTATATTCTGATGAGAATTTCTCTGTACCTGCAAATGTATATATTATTGGTATGATGAATACTGCTGATCGTAGTCTTGCTATGTTAGATTATGCTTTAAGACGACGTTTTTCATTTTTTACTATGAAACCGGGGTTTAATACGCCTGGTTTTCAAGCTTACCAAGATTCTCTAAAAAATGATGCCTTTAACAAATTAATTGCTTGTGTGAAACAACTCAATTCCAAGATAGCAGAAGATATATCACTAGGTGAAGGATTCTGTATTGGTCACAGTTATTTTTGTGGTTTAACACCAGAAACAGCCAACACACAAACTTTGTCATCCATTGTAGAATACGAATTGATTCCACTTTTAAAAGAATATTGGTTTGATGAGCCCGCAAAAATCGTAGATTGGTCTGATCGACTAAGGAGTGCTGTTAAATGATTCCTGTACAAAATATTTATTATATGCTGTCCTACGCTTTTCAGGCATTACAAGCACAAAATTACAAAGATCTGGCCACAGAAAATTTTCATAATACCGCTGAATTATGTGCAGCCATTCTTGATAAGAGCATTAGCATACAGTTAAAACGAGGCTTAGGAAGAGATTATGTGCCAAAATCAGAATCTCTTTCTACACTACAGGGAAAGCTTAATATTTCTGAATCCATTAAAACTCAAACTCTGCTGAAGAAACAAATGATTTGTACATACGATGAATTTTCAACTAATACACAATTTAACCAAATTATTAAATCTACAATGTTATTGCTTCTTAAAGCCAATATCACAAATACGCGAAAAAAGAGTCTACGAAATCTGTTATTGTTTTTTTCTGATGTTAATGAAATTGATTTACGTTTTGTAAATTGGAACCAACATTATAATCGTTCCAATCAAAGTTATCAAATGTTAATTGGAATCTGTTATCTGATTTATAACGGACTTCTACAGACACAGAACGACGGTACCTCAAAAATAATGGATTTTTTTGACGAACAACGTATGTGCCGTTTATATGAAAAATTTTTGCTTGAATACTATCGTAAAGAACATCCAGAACTATCTGCCAATGCCTCACAGATTGCATGGCAACTTGATGATTCTGAGAACCAATTGCTTCCCAAAATGCAAACTGATATTATGTTGTCTCAGGGAAACAATATACTTATTATCGATGCAAAATATTATTCACATATGACTCAGCAGCAATACGGAACAAACACTTTACATTCCAATAACCTCTATCAGATTTTTACATATGTGAAAAATAAAGAATTTGAATTAAAAGACTGTGAACATACTGTCTCTGGAATGCTTCTTTATGCACAGACTGATGAAGATGTTATTCCCAATAATACATACCAAATGAGCGGAAATCAGATTTCTGTGCGTGCATTGAATTTAAATCAGGATTTTTCAAAAATTTCTGAAAACTTGAACTCTATTGTTAAAGATAACTTCACTTAATTTTTGAGGGGAAATAATACTTCCCCTCAAAAATTAATCTGAATTATAAAATATGCGAATATACAAATTTCATCATTGCTTTCATGTCCATGTCTCCCTCGTTGTTATCCCATTCTTCCATATTTTTTTGAACTTTTTCACATTCTGTCAAATATTTCTTGTATGCATCATCTGTCAATTGTCCCCCTTCAGCTATTACCAGTGTTAAGTATTCCACAAAAGTTCTAAAGTTATCAACAAGGCCTAAAATAATAACAAATAATTCTTGTAAATCCACACAAGTATTCGGTACAATTGGCATTTCTGATATCCAATCAACGTGCATTCGTTCATCTTCACTTTTCTCTTTCTTTTGCCACTGCTCATCTTCTCCTAGCGGAGCATTATAAAATTGATACTTCCTTTTTCCACGAAAAGAATATCTGGTGAAATCAAAATTAGCATTTACACGTTGCAATTCTTTTATCAGTTTAATCAATTCCGGTAGCGCAATATCTATTGTCTGCTCCATACCCAATTTTTTCAGTTCTTTTTCTAAGACTTCTAAATACTCATAAATCTTGTGGTTTTTCTTTACTTCATTATCCATCCCTAGAATGTAATATATCGCATCTACACTACTTTTTAACCAAAGTTCTACTCCATGCCAAAGATCAAACATAATTGGAAAAATAAGAACATCTGCCGTTGAACAATAATTTCCACTACACAAAATCGAATATAGACTTAATACTGCATTTCCCATATATGCATTTCCCATTACAAAGTTATCTTGTATAAGTTGAGAAACATTATCTTTCCCACCAAGTGAATTGTCAAAATTCCAGTTTAAAAAAGCATAGTTACTTGATTTTGTATAATCTATATCCTTTTCACCATAAAAAATCATGTGACTTGTATTTTTCTCTTCAGCATTATTCATATCTACTTCGGTCTTTCTTCATGTAATTTTCCTACAATTAATTCTATTCCTCCATATTGCGTAAGTAAAGGGACAAAAAACAATTTTTTTTCCCCTTTACTTTCTCATATTATTCTCCAAACAAAACATTCTATTTTGTTACAACCGCATGTATCGTACTCTTACTTACCCCAAACGCCACCGCCGTCTGCCTCACCGTCGCCTTATTTTCAATAATATAATAAGCAATCTCAACCGCTCTCTCCTCAATATAATCTTTCATAAAAACCCCTGCATAGTTTGTTTTTTTTACAATCTATGCAAAGGCGAAGGGATGTATGTCTGATTAAACTTCCTTCAAAAATATCTCATTCAATTTCTCCCAACTTACCTTTTTTTCTTCCCCTAATTTTCCCGCTTTCTCTCTCAATCCTGCTATTTCACCCTCCAGAATCCACTGACCTGCCAGTAATATTTTACCATGCTCTTTTTCTTCTATTTCATGAAGTTTTTGTACTATTATTTTTTCCATCAGCTTCCCCTGCTTTTCCTTTCTAGCATATAGCTGCACGCGGCGTGCAGTCAAAGGCTTTTATTTTGGAATTCTGGTTATCTTCTCCATCACTCCTTTAAAGGGCATGTTTATTTCGCGAATTCTCCAGATTGACTTTCCCCTCCTCATAAGTTATCCTTATCATAGTACGCCATGCTGACATATTTGCAGCACTGGTGAATTTTATTATTTTTACAGGTAAGGATTTGAGAAAATGAGTAAAACAAAAACAATCGACCTGACTTCCGGGCCGATTCTAAAGACGCTGGCAGAGCTGGCACTTCCGATCATGGCTTCCTCGCTGCTGGGGACAGCCTACAATATTACGGACATGGCATGGATCGGCATGCTGGGTTCCAAAGCCGTTGCCGGGGTGGGCGTTGGGGGAATGTACGTCTGGCTCTCACAAGGGCTCGTGGCACTTCCGCGAATGGGCGGACAGGTCAATGTCGCACAGGCTTGCGGACGCGGAGACTATGAACAGGCAAGGGGATATGCCGCTTCCGCTCTACGACTTACATTTTTACTGGGAATTTTATTTGCCGCAGTATGTATCGTGTTTATTCATCCGCTGCTCGGCTTTTTTAACCTCGGAGATGCAGAAACTTATACCGCTGCGAAATTATATACACTGATCACCTGCGGACTGATTCTGTTTTCATTTTTAAATCTGACTCTGACCGGACTTTCTACTGCGCAGGGAGATTCCAAGACACCGCTTATGGCAAATCTTCTTGGTCTGGTTGGTAATATGATCCTGGATCCGATTCTGATCCTCGGATTTGGACCATTTCCAAGGCTTGAGGTTGTTGGCGCTGCAGTTGCTACCGTGACCTCGCAGATACTGGTTCTGATCGTCATGCTGATTCGGATTATGCACTCTGATCTGGAACCAAATATTCTGCAAAACATGCATGTACTGTCGCGTTTCCCTGCAAAATACTACATCAGTATTTTTAAAATTGGATTTCCGACAGCAGTACAGAGCAGTATTTACTGCATGATTTCCATGATTCTCACACGAATGGTTTCTGCATTCGGGGCAGGTGCCATTGCCACACAGCGAGTCGGCGGACAGATTGAATCTGTTTCATGGAACACTGCTGACGGCTTTGCTGCTGCGTTAAATGCTTTCGTTGGTCAGAACTACGGTGCAAAGAAACCAGATCGTATTCGGAAAGGA
>ERZ507027.1571-NODE-1571-length-11100-cov-3.498597_pt1 | contig 11100 bp, 8 predicted proteins | sample MGYA00513163_ERZ507027 | MGnify/ENA metagenome assembly ERZ507027
GAGTTTTGAGAAAACAAGAGGGTGTACGGATCAGCTCGCGAATCAACTTTCGCGTGCCGTGTCTAAAACAGCTGTCTTAGGCCCTGCGGTCTATCGGGGAAGACACGGTATAATGACAGGTTGACGTTGTGCGCTCTCGGTACCCCGAAGGGCCGTTTTAGTGCAAGGAGGAGATCTCATGCGCATACTGGTAGTGAATGCGGGCTCGTCGTCGCTGAAGAGCCAGCTCATCGAGACCGACGGCAAGGTGTCGCTCATGAAGTGCCTGGCCGAGAAGGTGGGCACGCCCGACGCCTATATGAACGTGTCCTTCGCGCCGGATTTCCAGAAGGCCACCTATCGCGTGGCGGACATGACCGTGGCCGAGTGCTTGAAGAAGCTTTTGGAAGTGCTCGTCGACGATCCGGAGAGCCCCATCAGCGACCTCTCGCAGATCGACGCCATCGGCAACCGCATCGTGGCCGGCGGCGAGTACTTCACCAAGTCCGTGATCATCGACGAGTCGGCTCGCGAGAAGCTTGAGCTGTGCGAGGAGCTGGCGCCGCTGCATAACCCGCCAGCCGACGCCTGCATCGACATGATGGCCGCGCTCATGCCGAACACGCCCCAAGTCGCCGTCTTCGACACCGCCTTCCACGCCACGATGCCGCCCAAGGCCTACATGTACCCCCTGCCGGCCCGCTACTACGACGACTACCGCATCCGCCGCTACGGCGCCCACGGCACGAGCCACCGCTACGCGGCTCAGCAGGCGGCGAACCTGCTCGGTCGCCCGCTGCGCGATCTGGGGCTCATCACGTGCCATTTGGGCAACGGCGGCTCCATCACGGCGGTCAACCACGGGAAGTCCATCGACACCACCATGGGCTTCACGCCGCTGGAGGGCCTCATGATGGGCACGCGCTCCGGCTCCATCGATCCGGCCATCCTCACCTACATCATGCGCCGCGAGGGCATCTCCTTCGACGAGATGGATGCCGTGCTGAACCGCGAGAGCGGCGTGCTCGGCGTGTCGGGGCTGTCGGCCGACATGCGCGACGTGCTGGCGGCGGCCGATGCGGGCAACGAGCAGGCGCGGCTGGCCATCGACATGTACGTGTACCGGGTGCAGAAGGCCATCGGCGGCTTCTATGCGGCCATGACCCGTACCGACGCCGTGGTGATGACCGCCGGCATCGGCGAGAACTCCGCCGAGCTGCGCGAGCTCATCTTCGACGGGCTGGCCCACATGGGCATGATCCTCGACCGCGAGCGCAACCACGTGGTGGGCCAGATCGGCGTGAACCGCATCATCTCCATCGATGACAGCCCCATCAAGATTTGCGTGGTCACCACCGACGAGGAAATGCGCATCGCCCGCGAAACCGACAACCTCGTGAGCCAGCTGGGATAAAGCCCTGCTTGTCGGCAGGTGGCAAGCCGCCGACCCGTAGCCTGGAGCGGCATTTTGACGGATGCGGGAGCGCTGCGTGGCAAAATGGTGCCTCGGGCTGCGGTGTTTATGTGGGATAACTTTCTAGAAAGTAAAGAAATACCAGGTCATAAGCTTGGACGTATTTGTTATATTCAGCTTACACCGCAGCCCGAGGCGCGAAAATGTCGGAGACGACGGTCGGTGCTGGCAAAAAGACGGCCCGTGCTACGGGCGCCAGGCGGCGGCGCTCGTAGCACGGGCCAGATGTTGCTTGGGGCTTCTTACTTCCCGGCGGCGGCGTTCTCGCCGGCGATCTTGCCGTACACCATGCACATGCCGCAGGAGAGACCCTTCAGCGAGATGGGGTACTGCACCGCGAAGCGGCCGCCCTGGGTGGCGCCGGCCGCGTACAGGCCGGGGATGAGCTCGCGGTCGGTGTTGTACACGTGGCAGTCCTCGTCGGACTCCAGGCCGCCCAGGTTGCCCAGGGTGAGGGCGCACCCGCACTCAGCGGCGTAGAAGGGGCCGTTCTCCAGGGCGAACAGGCGCTGGGAGCTCTTGAAGAAGTCGGTGTCCTCGCCGGCGCGGGCCAGCTCGTTGTAACGCTCGATGGAGGCCTTGGCGGTCTCGACGTCCATGCCCTCGATCATGCCGAGCAGTTCGTCGATGGTGTCGGCCTTAAGGCAGCGGCCCTCTTCCACGGCCGCATCGATGTCGGCGGGGGTACGCACGTTGATGCGCAGGCCGGAGGCGGTGTACTCGGGCAGAGGCTCGTCGCGGTAGATGCAGGCCACGCCGTGGGCGGCGGGGAAGTACGCCAGCTGCTCGGGCCAGGAGGCGTCGAAGAACTGGTAGGCCTTGCGCTGCGGCTGCAGCTCCACCTGGTTCTCCAGCTGCTGGCCGGGCAGGTCCTCGTTCATGAAGCGCTTGCCGCGCAGGTTCAGCCAGAGGTAGCCGTTGTTGCCGATGACGCCGCGGCCGTCGGCGCCTGCGCCGCCGCCCATATGGTGGATCATCGGGGCGTGCCACTGCTCGATGGCGGCACCGGCCCAGGCTCCCATCTTGTGGCCCTCACCGACATTGGTGTAGTTGCCTTCGTCATCAAGGTCGATGCTCAGGATGTTGATGCCGTTTTCCACGCATTCCGGCGCGTAGAACTTCATCATGTCCTCGTTGCCCAGGTAATCGCCCGTGGCCAGAATGACGCTTTGCGCGGTGATCTTGAGGTAGCCGTCGGAGCCGGCGGCCTGGGCGTAGATGCCCGCGACGGCGCCCTCGTCATTCAGGATCAGCTCGACGCCCTTGGTGGAGTAGCGCACCTCGGCGCCGGCGTCCACGGCGGCGTGCAGGTTGTCGGCCATGACGGTGGCCAGGCTGGAAAAGCCGACGGAAGTGGGATAGCAGGGCAGGTCCTCTTTGGTGTAGTCGTAGGTCTCCGGCACCGGGTACATGTAGGGGAACATATAGTTGGCCTGGGCGTCCGTCGGAATCTCGGCGTAGCTTTCGGGCGCCATGTACAGGTTCTTGCTGGCACCGACGAACCAGTCGAGCGCAGCGCCGGACTCGTCGTAGTAACGGCTGATGACGCTCTGGCTCACATGGTGGCTGCACTCCTCCATGTGCATGTTCACGACCATCTTCTTATCGAGGAAGCCGTCGCCGCGGCCCCACTGGGCCTGGGTCTGGCCGCCGAAGATGGCCATGTCGCTGGCCACGCTGTTGAGGTGCGAGGAAGACTCCAGGCACACCACCTTCGCGCCGGCCTCGGCCGCGGCACGGGCCGCCGGCACGCCGGCCGCGCCCAGGCCCACCACGACCACGTCGGCCGTCAGCTCTTCTTCCACCTGATCGTCGCTGATTGCGGGCGCCTCGCCGAGCCAGGGCAGCGTGCCCGTGCCGTCGAAGCCGACGGTGGAATTGGCTGCGCCCGTGGCGCCAAGCGCCTCGCCCGCGCTGCTCGAAGAGGCGGCCGGCGCGGCCGATTGCGGCGCGCAGCCGGCGAGTCCGGCCCCCGCGATGGCGGCGCTGACGAGCGCGGCTCCGGAGAGGAAGTTGCGGCGAGTGACGTTCATTTCAGACATGAGAACCTCCCATTTTCCCGTGGGGCGCTTCCGCTGCCCCGTGGCGTCCCCGGCGGTTCCGGGGGCGTTTCTTCGTCGGCGCCGTGGCCGACCTGTTGGGGCTATCATGGCCCGTGCGGTGGCGGTGCGCATCAACCGCCGGGGTCGAATCGGGGTTGAATGCGGGCCACAACGGCGCTTCTTCGACGGGTGGAAAAGGCGAAATCACGGTTGAATGAGCGGCAAAACCCCAGGTGGAGTATCGTCCGTTAGGGTTGAATGGCCGTTTGTGCCCGGTATTTCGACGGGGCCGCGCCCAGGCGGTCTTTCTTGTGCCATAATGCCCCTGGAAGGGAGGATCGTGACCAAACGCAACGCCATAGGGATACGTCCGGAGCATATCCGCTTTGCGGTGGGCTACGGAAGCGTCAACGCCTGGGGCGTTATGATGCTCTATGTGCCGTGGGCCGCGTCGCTTGGCTTCTCGTTGCAGGCGCTTCTGTCCATGGTGCCCGGGCTCGTTGTGTGCCTGGCATGCCTGCTTCTCTTCCGGCAGCACCTGTCGCTTTCGGGACGCACGCCGCTTGTGGCCGGGGCGGCTCTTCTTACGAGCTTGGGGACCCTTGCGTGTACCTATCCGACCCTGGCCGCCATACCGGGCGCTTTTGTGACAGGCATGGCACTTTCGGGTGGGTTCGCCGTCTTGCTCATCATGGCGTGGTTCGACGCCTTCGCGCATATTGGCCCGCGCGGCATCATCGTTCTCTCCGGCTGCAGCATCGTCGTGACGGCACTGGGAAGCTGGTTCTTCGTCCAATGCGACGACGCCTTGGCCAGTGTGCTCACCTCGCTTCTGCCCATGCTGTCCTTCGTGCTTCTGCCTTTGGCGTCTGCGAAGGCGCCGAAGAGCGGGGAAGGGGAGGAGACGCCAGGGGCCTTGCAAGGTAGCGCGACGGCCGTTGATCGGGAAGAAGAGCGCGGGGAGCGTGCCCCCGAGCGCTTGCTGGTGCGAACGCCGGGACTTGCCGATGTGCTGTCGGCGGCGGTGCCCCTGCGCACGCTGGCCGGCTTCGCTATCACCTTCTTCGTGCTCAGCTCCATTACTACCATTGTCGTCGGTCGCGATAATCTCTCGCAGCTCGGTGCGCCTTCGCTCGTCATTCCGCTGGCAGCGGCGCTCTTCTTCGTGGCCAGCGGCTTTTTCGCCCGCGGGAAGATCGATCCCTCCATTCTCTACAAAGTGCTGCTGTGCGCGTCTGCGGCCTTCGTTTTCTTTTCGTTCTACCTGGGGGATGTCAACGGCGCGCTCACGCTGCACGCCCACAACATCATCGAGGCCATGGCCTGGGTCGTGCTGGCCTTGGGTGCGAAGAAGACGCCGGTGGCGCCGCATCTGGTCTTTGCCGTGGGCTGGATTGCCGAATGCGTCGGCAAGACGCTGGGCCAGCTGGTGGCGCCTTTGCTCGCCGGCGACCCGCTCGTGCTTATGGCCGTTGTCGTCATGCTGGTGCTTTTGGGCGTCGGCTTCGCCTTCAGCGAGGGCTACAACCTGCTTGACATCGATGACGAAGAGGGGAAGGCCGAAGCCCTCGCAGCCGAGCGTGTCGAGGCTGCCGAAGGCGCGAGGACGAACGCTCGCCGCGAGGCCCTTCCCGTCGCGGTCGGGGAGGACGGAGCTCCTGCGGCTGTATCCGAAACAGCAGCTTCTCTCCCGTGTCGTTCCGAGCGCAGCGTCGCAGGCGCGGAGTCGAAGGATCGTCCCGCTGACGGCGAGAGCACCGGTGAGCATTCTTGCGGTGAGCGCCCAGACCCCTACACCGCCTTCTGCGCCGAGTACGACCTCTCGCCCCGCGAAAGCGAGGTCTTCCGCCTGTGGGTCACGGGCCACGGTCTGAAGTACATCCAGAACGCGCTGTTCGTCTCGGAGTCCACGGTGAAGTCGCACCTGCGCAGCATCTACCGCAAATGCGACACCCACAACCGTGACGAGATCATCGCCCTCTTCGAACGCGAGACGTCGGAGTTCGGTTGACGCGTCCGGCGCGGCTGGTTGCGAGCCTGCGGCCGGCTTCTGCGGCGAGGGCTACACCGATGCTGGCGAGCCCTCTTTCGTGAGTGCTGCCGAGCAGCCGCTTTCCACGCTTTCTGCCGATGCGGACACGGCCTCCTATGCCAACCTGCGCCGCCTCGTGAGGTCGGGCGCCGGTTTGGGAACGATTGATCCGGGCGCCGTGCGCATCGAGGAGATGCTGAACTACTTCGACTACGACTACGCTGCGCCCGCAGAGGGCGAGGATTTCGCGCTGACCGCCCGCGCCGGGGCATGCCCCTGGAACGCCGAAAGCGAGCTGGTCGTGCTCGGGCTTACGGTAGGGCAGGCGGTCACGGAGGCACCGCCGACGAATCTCGTGCTGCTGGTGGATGTGTCGGGTTCCATGGGGGACGCCGAGAAGCTTCCGCTTCTGAAGGAGTCCATAGCGCGTATCGTGAAAGGGCTGCGGGCGGAGGATCGGGTCTCGATCGTCACCTACTCCGGTGTGGAAGAGGTGGTGCTCAAGGGGGCTTCCGGCGATGATGCCGAAGCCATCCTCGGCGCTATCAACGGTCTTGAGGCGGCTGGTTCCACCAACGGCGAGGCGGGGCTTTCCATGGCCTACCGCGTGGCCGAGGAGACGCACATCGAGGGGGGCGTGAACCGCATCGTCATGGCCTCGGACGGCGATTTGAACGTGGGCATCTCCTCCGAGGACGAGCTGAACGCCTTCGTCAGCGAGAAGCGCGGCCAGGGTACCTATCTCTCGGTGCTGGGCTTCGGCTCGGGTAACTACCAGGATGCCAAGATGGAAACGCTGGCCGATCACGGCAATGGCTCGTACCATTACATCGATTCCGCCGACGAGGCAGCCCGCGTCTACGAGCGTTTTCTGGCCGCCGGGGCGGTTCCTGTGGCCGACGATGTGAAGCTGCAAGTGGAATTCGATCCGTGGATGGTGGAAAGCTACCGGCTCATCGGCTACGCAAACCGCACCATGGCCGATGAGGACTTCCGCAACGACGGGGCCGACGCGGGAGAATTGTGCGCTGGTGCCGAGCTGACCGTCGCCTACGAGGTAGTGCTCACCGACGAGGGACGGCGTCGCGAAGGGGATGAGCCGTGGCTCACGTGCGCGGTGCGCTACCAGCCGGCCGGCGAGCGAGCGGGGGAGGCGCCGGCAGAGCAGCGGTTCGCTGTGGGCCGCGAGAGCTGGTCTGCCGAGCCCGGCGACGACTGGTCGTTGGCCGCGGCGGTCGTCGAGTTTGGCATGCTCGCCCGGGACTCCGAGTTCGTCGGCACGGCCACGGCCGATGATGCAGCCGCGCTAGCCGAAAGCTCCGCGAGCTCACTGGATACGACCGACCGTGCCGCCCGCCGCGAGCTGGCCGACCTCATCCGCCAAGCATCCCGCAATGCCGCCTTCGATGGCGTCGTTGCTGCTAGCTGAGGGCCCTCGTTGGAGGATTCCTGCTAAATTATGCTTCTGCCTCGAGGGAGCTACTTGTCCGCTGCCAAGGCGTACCTACTCGTAGCCCATGGCGGCCAGCTGATCCTCATTGAGGCCGAAATAATGGCCCAGCTCGTGGATAATGGTCTTGCCGACCTCTTCTACGATTTCCTCGCGGCTGTCGAAGCAGCGCTCGTGAGGACCTTTGAAGACGGTAATGACGTCGGGGATATCGTCGTCGTAGCCGTTGGCCCGCTCCACGATGGAAAGCCCGTCGAACAGCCCTAAGAGATCGTCGAGCTCGTCTTCTCCGCTCTCTTCCTCGCAGTCGTTTTCTGCTGCATCGGCTGCAGGTCGCGCGGGCTCCTCGTCATCGTCGTAGCCCAAGTGATAAGCGCTCGGCTCCTCTTCCCATACCACGGCCACGTTCTGCAGGGCCTCCAAGAACTGCTCAGGCATCGCATCGAGTGCTTCCACAATGGCGCTTTCAAATTCCTCATCGGTCATGCGATACATGGGAACCTCCAAGTGGTTGGACACTGTTTGCATCAAATGGTGACAGTGTGCGCGATTGCAATTATTGTAGTGTAGCAGCTGCCACTTCCTTGGCGTACGCTGCGTCTTAGCTCTATGGGGAATTCGACATATCTCGGCACTCCTATGCCAGGATCACAGGTTTGGTATTGCGCGGGGCGCAGCGCTGGCGAGATCGGAGGTTTGGTACCGCGCTGCGGGAAAATACTGGCGAAATCGTGCGTTTGGTATCTTTTCGTGGCAAGATCTTAAGTTTGGTACCCGCTCTTGGGCGAATCTCGAGGTTTGGTACCCGCGAAAGCCGCGCGAGAGAATCGCGACCAGGCATTTCTTCGGGCGCAGGGAACCAAATCGCCGAAGTTGGCAGAAATCAGGGAACCAAACTTCGATTTCTGCCAGGGCGCGCCTCCAGAGGAACCAAACGGCCTGATTTGCCAAAGTTGCCGTCATCGTCGGGCGTCGTTGAAGTATTTGTGCGAAACACGGCGCGGTGAGGGGGTTTGTGTTACCATTGCCCGCGCATTCAAAGGCGCGCGGAGGGTCCGGGCGCACTGCTCGTCGGAAGTGACGCGCCGACGGCAATTATCGACAGGCAAGGCGACCCCTTGCCCGACCTTATGGAGGAATTGCATGAAGATTCTGGGCATGGGAGCTCCCGAGCTCCTCATCATCCTGGTCGTTATCCTGCTCATCTTCGGCCCGAAGAACCTGCCCAAACTCGGCAGCGCGCTCGGCAAGACGGTGAAGAACCTGCGCGAGGGCATGGGCGCCGGCGAAAAGGACGTCGAGGAAGCCGCCGACGACGAGGAAGTCGTCGAAGTGGTGGAAGAGGTCGTGGAAGAGCCTGCTGCCGCTCCGAAGAAGACGGTGAAGAAGGTCGTCAAGAAGAAGGCCGAGTAACCTCGCTCCTTCGACAACATCAGGTAAGAACGGTGGTGCGCCCGCTGCGTTAGGCGGGCGCACCACCGATGTATAAGAGAGAAAACAGGAATCATCATGGCTAACGACAACTACGTGCTGACCGAAGAAGGCAAGAAGAAGCTCGAGGAGGAGCTGCACTACCTCGAGAACGAGAAGCGCGCCGAAATCGGCGAGCGCATCAAGGTCGCCCGCGAGTTCGGCGACATCTCCGAGAACTCCGAGTACGACGACGCCAAAAACGAGCAGGGCATGATGGAGGCGCGCATCGCCGAGATCAGCCGCATCCTCTCCGAGGCCACCGTCGTGAACGCGCCGAAGCGCTCGAGCAAGGTGAATATCGGCTCCACGGTGACCGTGGACATGAACGGCCGCGAGCGCGTGTTCACCATCGTGGGCGGCGCCGAGTCCGACGCCCACGAGGGCAAGATCTCCAACGAGTCGCCGGTGGGTCAGGCGCTGCTCGGCTGCAAGAAGGGCGACGAAGTGACGACGACCGGCCCCACCGGCCGCGACATCAAGCTGACCGTTATCAAGATCGAGCACTAGGAGACCGGAATGGCCGAAGCGGTAGAAATCATCGAAGACGATCCCATCGAGGTGCGCCGCGCCAAGCGCGAGGCGCTAATTGCCGCGGGCATCGATCCCTATGGGCACTCGGTCAAGCGCAGCCATACGGTGGGCGAGCTGAACGAAAAGTACGCGCACTTGGAAGACGGCGAGTCCACTGAGGACGCGGTGCTCATCGCCGGCCGTGTCATGGCCAAGCGCGTCCAGGGCAAGATCGCGTTTCTGGAGCTGCGCGAGTCCGGCTGCGACATTCAGCTGTTCTGCCGCATCAATGCGCTTGGCGAGGAGGCCTTTGCGGCCTTGTGCGATTTGGACGTGGGCGACTGGATTGCCGTGCATGGCACCATGATGCGCACGAAGCGCGGGCAGCTGTCCGTGGCGGTGGACTCCTTCGAGCTGATGAGCAAGTCGCTGCGGCCTCTGCCCGAGAAGTTCCACGGCCTGACGGACAAGGAGACCCGCTACCGTCAGCGCTATGTCGACCTCGTCATGAACCCCGAGGTGCGCACCACCTTCGAGCGCCGCTTCAAGATCGTCTCGGCTATCCGCCGCTACATGGAGGGCCAGGGCTACTACGAGGTGGAGACGCCGTTTCTGCATGCCATCATCGGCGGGGCGAACGCGAAGCCCTTCATCACGCACTTCAACGCGCTCGACCGCGACTACTACCTGCGCATCGCCACGGAGCTGCCGCTGAAGCGTCTGCTCGTGGGCGGTTTCGAGAAGGTGTTCGAGATCGGTCGCCAGTTCCGCAACGAGGGCATGGATCCGTACCACAACCCCGAGTTCACCACCATGGAGGCCTACGAGGCCTTCGGCGACCTCGACTCCATGATGGATCTCACCGAGGGCTGCATCAAGGCCGCGGCCGAGGCGGCCTGCGGCACCCTTAAGATCGAGTACCAGGGAACGCCGGTGAATCTGTCCGGCGACTGGCGCCGCGCCTCCATGATGGAGCTGGCCAGCGAGCACGCCGGCGAGGAGGTGTCCTTCGACCGCACCCGCGAGGAGCTGGTGGCCATTCTGGAGAAAAACGGCGGCCATGCCGAGGCGGCCTGGGGCAAGGGCAAGCTCATCTCCGAGATCTTCGAGGCCGTGGCGGAGGAGAAGCTCATCCAGCCCACCTTCGTCGTCGACCACCCGCTGGAGATCTCGCCCCTGGCGAAGAAGCATCCGGAGAACCCCGAGCTCACTCAGCGCTTCGAGCTGTTCATCCTGGGCCACGAGTACGGCAACGCCTTCACCGAGCTGAACGACCCGGTGGATCAGGCCGAGCGCTTCCGCGCCCAGGTGGCGGCCAAGGACATGGGCGACGACGAGGCCATGGGCTTCGACGCCGACTACATCCGCGCGCTGGAGTACGGCATGCCGCCGGCCGGTGGCGTGGGCATCGGCATCGACCGCTTGGTCATGCTGCTCACCGATGCGCCGTCCATTCGCGACGTGCTGCTGTTCCCCCACATGAAGGACGAGGTGCTCGGGGACGGGAAGCCGGTGTGCGCGACTGAGAAGGCGCCGGCCGAGGGTGCGTCGGCCGAGGGTGCGCCGGCTGCAACTTGCGCGGCTGAGGCCGCCAGTGCTGAAACGGCCGAGCCCTCCGAGCCCATCGACTTCTCCAACGTCGTCATCGAGCCTCTCTTCAAGGACGAGGTGGACTTCGACACCTTCAGCAAGTCGGACTTCCGTGCCGTGAAGGTGAAGGAGTGCATCGCGGTGCCGAAGTCGAAGAAGCTGCTGCAGTTCACCTTGGACGACGGCACGGGTACCGATCGCACCATCCTGTCGGGCATCCACGCCTACTATGAGCCCGAAGAGCTCGTGGGTAAGACGCTCATTGCCATCACCAACTTGCCGCCGCGCAAGATGATGGGCGTGGCCTCCGAGGGCATGCTCATGTCCGCGATCCACGAGGTGCCCGGCGACGACGGCGAGCCCGAGGAGCGTCTGAACCTCCTCATGGTAGACGACCGCATCCCCGCCGGCGCCAAGCTGTACTAGGCGCTTGCGCTGACGACTCCAGGACGGCCCCCTTCGCAGCTGCGGCGAAGGGGGCCGTCCTTTGTATCCAGCTTCTTGACGGCTGGTGAATGACGGCGCATTCTGGGGCGCCCTCTGCTTAGAA
>ERZ507027.1580-NODE-1580-length-11019-cov-3.991426_pt1 | contig 11019 bp, 10 predicted proteins | sample MGYA00513163_ERZ507027 | MGnify/ENA metagenome assembly ERZ507027
ATCCACAATGTCTCTGATGGCAGCCGGTGTACCGATCAAAAAACCGGTAGCAGGTATTTCCTGTGGTCTGGTAACAGGCGATACAGATGATGATTACATCGTTCTGACAGATATCCAGGGACTTGAAGACTTCTTCGGAGATATGGACTTCAAGGTAGCCGGAACTCATGACGGTATCACAGCAATCCAGATGGATATCAAGATCCATGGACTGACAAGACCGATCGTAGAAGAAGCAATCAGACGTACAAAAGAAGCAAGAGAATATATCCTGACAGAAGTTATGGAGAAATGCATCGCAGCTCCCCGTACAGCTGTAGGCGAATATGCTCCGAAGATCATCCAGATCCAGATCGATCCTCAGAAGATCGGTGATGTTGTAGGTCAGAGAGGAAAGACTATCAATACGATCATCGAGCGTACAGGTGTTAAGATCGATATCACAGACGAAGGTGCGGTATCTATCTGTGGAGTTGATCAGAAGAGCATGGATGAGGCAGCTAACATGGTTAAGATCATTGCAACTGATTTTGAAGCAGGACAGATCTTTACAGGTAAAGTTGTCAGCATCAAAGAGTTTGGTGCATTCGTTGAATTTGCACCGGGTAAAGAGGGAATGGTACACATTTCCAAGATCTGTAAAGAAAGAATCAATCGTGTTGAGGATGTTCTCACACTTGGTGATAAAGTTAAGGTTATCTGCCTTGGCAAAGACAAGATGGGAAGAATCAGTTTCAGCATGAAGGATGTACCGGAAGAAGCGTAAAAAATTATGAGATATCACAATATTACCAAGGACGATATGCTTAATGGCGACGGACTTCGTGTAGTGCTCTGGGTGGCAGGATGCAATCACTGCTGTCCGGAGTGCCAGAATCCTGTCACCTGGGATCCAAACGGCGGACTGCCTTTCGGTGAGGCAGAACGCAAGGAGATTTTTGCGGAACTGGATAAGGATTATGTGAGCGGAATTACCTTTTCAGGTGGAGATCCACTGCACCCGGCAAATATCACTGAGGTAACAGCCTTTGCGAAGGAGATCAGAAAGAGATATCCTGGTAAAACAATCTGGCTTTATACAGGTTTCCTCTGGGAGGAGATCCGCAAAGAAGAGATTGTGCGTTATCTGGATGTCTGTGTAGACGGTGAATTTGAGGTGGACAAGAAAGAACTTTCCCTGAAATGGAAAGGTTCCAGCAATCAGAGAGTGATCGATGTTCCCAAAACTCTTCATGAAGGAAAAGTCGTATTGCATAAATAAGAAATATACAGGCAGTTCAAGTATGCGTCAGGTGTACCTGAACTGCTTTTTTACTGAATCAGTCAAATATTCAGCTATGAGTGTACTGCGAAGCAGGAGTGTCAGCTTTGCATGACCAGACAGGAGGAAAAACAGATGAAACGAATCGCAAAATTTCATAAAGTAAGCAAAGAACGCTTCACAGCAGACTGGATCGATACCTTCGCACAGTCTCAGGAAGAAGCAGAGAAAGTATACGAGGCTATCCGTCTGCCGAAGAGAGCGACAGCAGGAAGTGCCGGCTATGACTTTTTCGCACCGGCAGAATTTACTCTGAAGCCAGGCGAAACAGTAAAGATCCCGACAGGAATCCGGGTGGAAATGCAGCCGGAATGGGTGCTGAAATGTTATCCGAGAAGCGGACTGGGATTTAAATACCGTCTTCAGCTTAACAACACAGTTGGTATCATTGACAGTGATTATTTCTATTCAGATAACGAAGGCCACATTTTTTCAAAGATCACAAATGATTCCAATGAAAACAAAACTCTGACAATCCCGGCAGATACAGGATTCATGCAGGGAATCTTTGTAGAGTACGGAATCACGGTAGATGATGATGCTACAGAAATCCGCAATGGTGGATTTGGAAGTACTACTGCGAAATAGTGGGTAAAAGTAATGTAATGTTCTAGCGGAGCATATTTCACAAAGTTTATAGATGAAATCAGAGCCAGAATGTAAAAAAAGTAGAACATAGGGAAGAATCTGAGATTTTTACTTTACGTTCTGCTTTTTCTTTGTTATAATATTTTGAGATTCAAAATATTTGCAATACATACAATTCAAGCGTATATACTGCGGAGCAGTTATTCGATTATGAACAAGTAACGAAGCGGATGATTTTATCCGCTTGACTAAAAAATATCAGGCAAAGAAATAAATTCAGGGAGAAAAGTTATGATCATCGAGCCAAAAGTAAGAGAATATATCTGTACAACCGCACATCCGCAGGGATGTGCAGAGAGTGTGCGCAACCAGGCAGATTACGCCTGTAAACAGGGAATGGTAAACGGAGCAAAAAAAGCACTGATCATCGGATGTTCTACAGGCTACGGCCTCGCATCACGAATCTGCGCACTGGAAAACTGTGGTGCGGATACCCTTGGGATTATGTTTGAACGTCAGGCAAATGGCAGAAGAACAGCGACACCGGGATGGTACAACACTGCGGAATTTCATCGCCTGGCAGCAGAAAAAGGTGCCTATGCCAAGACTGTCAACGGAGATGCTTTTTCAAAAGAAATAAAAGATAAAGCAATTGAGCTGATCAAAAAAGATCTGGGAAAGGTGGATCTGGTAGTTTACAGTCTGGCAGCGCCAAGACGTACAGATTCTGAAGGAAAAATCTGGTCCTCCTGCCTGAAGACTACAGGTGAGGCTTTCACAGAAAAGAGTCTTGATCTGCGAAACAATGAGATTACAGAGAAAACAGTAGAACCGGCTACTGAAGAAGAGGTTTTAAGCACAGTCAAAGTTATGGGCGGCGAAGACTGGGCAGACTGGATTGATGCGCTGAAAGCAGCAGATGTACTGACTGAGAATGCAGTAACCGTAGCATATTCCTATATTGGACCGGAACTTACTTATCCAATTTACTATCACGGAACCATCGGAACTGCCAAACAGCATTTACAGAAAACAATGTCTGAGATCAACCAGGCACACCCGGATGTATGTGCGGTAATATCAGTAAATAAAGGCCTTGTAACTCAGGCAAGTGCAGCAATTCCGGTTGTGCCGCTGTATTTTGCAATCCTCTATAAAGTAATGAAGAAAGCCGGAAATCATGAAAACTGCATTCAGCAGATTGCCAGACTATTTACACAGAAACTCTACACACCAACAGGCTTCCAGACAGATGAGAATGGTTTTATTCGTATGGATGATTACGAACTGACGCCGGAGATTCAGGAAGAAGTAAAAAAATGCTGGAAAGCTGTTACTACAGACACTGTAAAGGAATATTGCGATATTGATGGTTACTGGGAAGATTTCTATCATATGTTTGGATTCCGATATGAAGATATCGACTATACTCAGGATGTGGATGCTGATATAGAAATTGATGGAGTTGTAATGTAATAAAAAATTCTCTCTTAACAAATGATCATGAAGTATATTGGTTCATAAATGTTAAGAGAGAATTTTTTATTTTGCCTTATGCACCGGATCTGCCGGGTATCCGCTGCGAAGTTTCTGCATTCCACGCTGGAGCGCATCTTTGGAGTTTTTCCAGTCAGCATCCTTATTTCTGTAATCAAACTTATCTGACAGCCATACCAGATCTTCTTCCATACGCTGGAAGTTTTCATCCATCAGCCTGAACATGGCAGGATAAAACTCAGCCTTTTCTTTATCATTCAGATATTTATCTGCACCGTTGCACAGAATCCCGAAGTGATGCAGACAGAAGCCTTTACTGCGCAGAAGTTTATTTTTAAATTCATTATCCTGCCGATACAGCCAGAAAAAAGTTTCCACATACCGTTTAAATGTATCCTCAATATTCTGACAGATAAAACAGCTGCAATCCTTAAAAGCAGTCCATCCAGCAATCGGATTCTTATCTGCGCTGGAATCTGAACGGCGGAAACGCGCGAGGACCGAGGATTTTCCGGGTGAAAAAGAATCAAACTGCTTTCTCATCTCTTCCCGAAGTTTATGATAATGAGTCTGAAGAATCAATGCATTCCCAAGAGTATTCCCATAATCAAACATTTTCTTCATATGTACCCTGCAAAATCCCGCCTTATCCGTCTGATCCCGGATGTCACTTTCCATATAAGAAGAACTGTTACCCAGTACAAAATCCAGCGAGTTCTGCTCCAGTTCCCGCTCAATAAAACAGAAAGGACACTCGTCACTGGCATTTACCGCATCATTAAGTGGAATGGTATATAACTTTTCTTTCATTTCTATATACTCCATACATCATAGTTTCTATTCCCTTTATTGTGCATAGAATTTCCGGGAATGTCAAGCAAAAGATTTCCTGTTACTGTAAACGGGTTACTGTGAACGGAGTGAACAGTAATGATTTCTTTTGCAGAGTTGATTTAGAAAAGGGCAGTATGATATTATATATATAGTTGAATGCAAACATATGTAAAAAATAATCAAAGAGGGATAAGATAAATGATAAAATTACAGCTTCATGAAAACTGGCAGTTGTGCAATATCAGACAACTGGACTGGATTCCGGCACAGATTCCGGGGGATATTTACGCGGCACTTCTTAAGACCGGAAAGATGCCGGATCCGTTCTTTGGGGATAATGAATATCAGGCGAAAGCACTGATGGAGGAGGATTATGAATACAGAACGGTATTTAATTATGAAGAAGCGCAGTTTAAAGATTGTCAGGAAGTGATCCTGAGATTTGACGGGATTGATACGATTGCGGACATCTATCTGAATGGATGTTGTCTTGGAAAAGTTGATAACATGCACAGAATCTGGGAATTCCCGGTAGGAGAGCTGCTTGAAAACGGCAAAAATACCTTACGCGTTATCATTCGCTCTCCGCTGAAGTTCATGGCAGAGGCATTTAAGAAATATAAAAACAGGGGAAATGAAGACACAATTGAGGGATTTATGCATCTGCGCAAAGCTCACTATATGTGTGGCTGGGACTGGGGTGCATGTCTGCCGGATGGAGGTATCTTCCGTCCTGTAACACTTCTGGGAATTGAAACTGCCAGACTGGACAGCGTGTATATCCGTCAGGTACATAAGGATGGCAAAGTCCTGCTGGTTCCGGAAGTAGATGTGGAGACTGTTGATGAGGAAGAGAGCGAAGCAGATGGGTATGAAGGTGCACAGGCACTGGAATATCAGGTGACTGTAACTGCACCGAATGGAACAAAAACCATATGGGATGACTGTCCGGATGAAATGGAGATTGAAAATCCGCAGCTCTGGTGGCCAAATGGACTGGGAGAACAGCCGTTATATCAGGTGCAGGTAGACCTGAAAGCCGGAGATAAGATTGTAGACACCTGGTGCAGAAAAATCGGTCTCCGTGCGCTGACCATGCATAGAGAGAAAGACCAGTGGGGCGAGAGCTTTGCTCATGAAGTAAACGGTTATCAGGTCTTTGCCATGGGCGCTGACTATATCCCTGAGGACAATCTTCTGCAGAGAACATCCAGAGAACGTACCAGAGAATTACTTCTTCAGTGCAAGAGAGCGAACTTTAATACAGTACGTGTCTGGGGCGGCGGCTATTATCCTGAGGACTGGTTCTTTGATCTCTGTGATGAACTGGGGCTGATGGTATGGCAGGACTTTATGTTTGCATGCTCTGTCTATGAATTGACACCGGAGTTTGAGGCAAATATCCGTCAGGAATTTATTGATAATATCAAACGTCTCCGTCATCATGCATCCCTTGCCCTGTGGTGTGGAAACAATGAGATGGAAATGTTTGTAAAGCAGGGCACCTGGGTGACAAAGCCGACAGAAATGAGAGATTATCTGTTTATGTATGAGCGCATTATTCCGGAAGTTCTCAGCGAATACGACCCGGATACCTTCTACTGGCCTGCAAGCCCGTCATCAGGCGGTTCCTTTGATGAACCCAATGATCCGAACCGTGGAGATGTGCATTACTGGGAAGTATGGCATGGCAATAAGCCATTTTCAGAATATCGTAAATATTTCTTCAGATATGCATCTGAGTTTGGTTTTCAGTCATTCCCGTCTGTAAAAACGCTTGAAACAGTAACAGATGATCCGAAAGAATTGAATCCATTTTCTTATGTGATGGAGAAACATCAGAGAAATTACGGAGGAAATGGAAAAATTGCCAAATACATGCAGGCAGCATACCGTTATCCTGAGAACTTCAGCGATTTTGTTTATGCATCTCAGCTTCTCCAGGCAGATGGAATCCGATATGGAGTCGAGCATTACCGCAGAAACCGGGGACGTTGTATGGGTGCAATCTACTGGCAGTTAAATGACTGTTGGCCGGTTATTTCCTGGTCATCCATTGATTATTACGGACGCTGGAAAGCGCTTCATTATTATGCGAAGAGATTCTTTGCGCCTGTAATGCTTTCCTGTGAAGAACAGAGCTGGATGACAGTGGAAGCGGATATGAACCGTCAGCATTTTGAATTTGAAAAATCCATCCGTCTGAATGTGACCAATGAAACGCTGGATGCTCACAGGGTTCTGGTGAAATGGGCAGTGCGAAAGACAGATGCCACAATTCTGAGGGAGGAAGAACAGTGGCTGGAAGTACCGGCATTGTCTGCTGTATGGATGGATAAGGTCGAACTTCCCCAGATTGACTGTTTTAATGAATATGTAAGTTATGAGGCATGGGAAAATGATCAGATTATTTCTCAGGGAACTGTGATTTTTTCCTATCCGAAATACTTCCACTATCTGAATCCCGGACTGGCTGTGCGCGTAGACGGAGATGAGATAGTTGTTAAGGCAGAAGCATATGCAAAGAGTGTGGAAATCCGGAATGAGAATGATGACCTGATTCTTGAAGATAATTATTTTGACATGAATGCAGGAGAATACAGAGTGAAGATACTCGATGGAAAGCCGGATGGACTGAAAGTGCGCAGTGTTTATGATATATAACCTTTATTCATAGTAGTATTTATGGCAGTTTGCGACGAAATTCTGTATAGTAATCCTCTTATATACATAATTTACGAGGAGGGCTATAGAAGGAAACTCGCACTCTGCTGAACTGTCTTGATTGCATTATTTTATGGAATTGCTATAAGATAAAAAATAAGAACCATCACACATTTTATGAAATGATGATGGTTCTTATTTTAGTCTTACATATGAAATTATTTAACAGATCAGTCAATCTTATCCATTGAATCTTTTGCATTCTGAAGCACTGTGTCAAAAGCAACTGCGGCTTTTGCATATTCTTCATCGCTTTCGATGTTGGAAAGCATCGGATCACCGCTCTCAGTACGGGCAAATGTGTAGAGGTAAACCTCGCCGCTTTCATTCTGACCGTTCTCATCAAGTGGGAGAAGTGCGATATATTCCTTCGCATCTACCGGGAAAACGGTGAGGATCGCACATTCTACCTCTGTATCGTCTTCCATGGTAAGGGTGATTGTCTTGTGGTTTTCAACAGGATCGCATCCGCCGGCTGAACTGCATCCACCACCGCAGGAAGCGCAGTCACTCGGGTTACATCCGCCAGCTGTAAATTCGTCACTCATTTTATATTCCTCATTCTTTCTTATTTATCAGGGACTATGTTTATCTGATGTCAGTTCATTGTAGCAGAAACCGGAAAAAAATGCAATGAGCAGAAACCGGAGAAAAAGAGGTTTTTTACAGTCATGAAACGTGCTATAATAGACCAGAAGCGTTCAGGGGGAATCGTTAGCAAATGCTGAACAGGGCTAATAAGAAAACAAAGGGGATCAGTTGATTATGAAATTAATCTCATGGAATGTAAATGGTATACGTGCATGCATTGGCAAAGGGTTTGAAGAGAGCTTTGCAGCACTTGATGCGGATATTTTCTGCCTGCAGGAAACGAAATGCCAGCAGGGGCAGGTGAAGCTGGAACTTCCGGGATATTATCAGTATTGGAATTATGCCAACAGACGGGGATATTCCGGAACTGCTGTTTTTACAAAGAAAGAGCCACTGTCTGTGGCGTATGGAATTGGAATTGAGGAACATGACAAAGAAGGGCGTGTGATCACCCTGGAATATGAAAAATTTTATCTGGTGACTGTATATACACCAAATTCCCAGAGTGAACTGCGCAGACTGGAATACCGTATGCACTGGGAAGAGGATTTTCTGGCATACTTGTTGAAATTGCAGGAAAGTAAGCCTGTGATCTGCTGCGGGGATTTCAATGTGGCACATCAGGAGATCGACCTGAAGAATCCTAAGACCAACCGGAAAAATGCCGGATTTACAGATGAAGAGAGAGCATGCTTTGGTAAGGTGCTGGAGAGTGGATTTATCGATACATTCCGTTATTTTTATCCGGATGTAGAGGGCAGATATTCCTGGTGGTCTTACAGATTTAAAGCAAGAGAGAAGAATGCAGGGTGGAGAATTGACTATTTTATCACATCTCCACAGTTGAAGGATAAGCTTGAAGGCGCAGAAATCCATTCTGAAATTATGGGTTCCGATCATTGTCCGGTAGAACTTCAGATTACATTATAGCGTTGTATAGTGTTTCTGAAAAGTGTAATGAGCAACAAGAAAAAATATGAAGGAGAGAAAGAGATGGCTGAGAGCAGAAAGATGAAAACAGAAAAAGGGCTGGCTCTTGTGCCTGGTGCAAATCCGTTGGCAGATGGCTGTAATTTTGCAGTTGAGGTACCGGAAGACAGCAGAGCATCTCTGATTCTCTACAAAAAGAGATCAGCAAAACCTTATGTGGAGATTCCTTTTACAGAAGAAAACAGAACCGGAAATGTATATGCAATGTATATTCCGGATTTTAATCTGAAAGAGTACGAGTACAATTTTCTGATAAATGGAAAGGTGTATACTGATCCCTGTGCGTACAGGATTCTGGGACGGGAACGCTTTGGTGCAGAGGTGGGTACGAATCCGCACAAAGTCAGGGGAGGATTTCTTAAAAAAGAAGTTTTTGACTGGGAGAACGACAAAAATCCGGCTATTCCATATCACGAAATGATCCTTTATAAACTGCATGTGCGCGGATATACAAAAGCGAATCGGACGATAACCGGTACAAAGGGAACTTTTCAGGCACTGGAGGAAATGATCCCGTACTGGAAAGAGCTTGGTATCAATACAATTGAACTGATGCCTGCATATGAATTTATGGAAAGCGGTACCTGTAAGAATTCTGAATCTGAGAAAATGGTATCTGAGAAGCATACACAGGGACGTGTTAATTTCTGGGGATATATGTATGGCTATTATTTTGCACCCAAGAGATCTTACTTTGCAACAGATGATCCGTAGAAAGAGTTTAAAACATTCATTAAAAAACTGCATCAGGCCGGAATTGCCTGTATCATGGAGATGTATTTTTCACGAGAATGTAATCCTGTGACAGCACTCAGGGCATTGCAGTTCTGGAAGCTTTACTATCATGTAGACGGATTTCATGTATTGGGTGAGGGAGTTTCTGCCAAATTGCTGATGCATGACGGGGTTTTAAGTGATACCCGGCTGATGTTTCACGATTTTGATGAGAGCCAGATCCGGAAAAAGAAGAAACCGGAAGACAAATGTATTGCACAGTATAATCCGGGATTTTTGCAGGATATGCGCCGTTTTCTGAAAAGTGACGAGGATATGGTCTCAGCGGCTGCTTACCATATCAGAAGGAATCCAAATATCTATGCAGTCATTAATTATATGGCCTGTCAGGATGGCTTTACCATGAATGATATGGTGACCTATAATTACAGACATAATGAAGCAAATCAGGAGAATAATCACGATGGCAGCAGTTATAATTATTCCTGGAACTGTGGCGTGGAAGGGCCAAGCAGAAGGCTGCAGATCAGACAGATGAGAGAACGTCAGATCAGAAATGCTTTTCTTATGGTGCTGCTCAGTCAGGGTGTTCCTATGATCTATGGCGGGGATGAGTTTGGAAATTCACAGAACGGAAATAATAATGCCTATTGTCAGGATAATCAGGTTGGATGGATTGACTGGAAAGCACTGAAGAAAAATGAATCCCTGTTTCAGTTTGTAAAGAATGCCATTGCTTTCCGGAAAGAACATCCGATTCTTCATGTTCCGGGAGAAATGTACGGAGTGGATTATCAGACCAGGGGACTGCCGGATGTTTCCCTTCATGGAGAACGCGCATGGTATATGAATTCTGAGAACACATCCAGACTGCTTGGAATTATGTATTGTGGCGCCTATGCGCACCGGGCAGACGGCAGCGAGGATGCTTCCATATACGTTGCATATAACTTTCACTGGGAAGATCGTATTTTTGCGCTTCCTAATCTGGCAGGATACAGAAAATGGAAGAAAGTGATTGATACCAGTGCTGTGAAAGAGAATGGTTTCCTGGAGCAGGAACAGGAAACTTATAGTAAAAAGCTGAAGGTCACACCGCGTACGATCGTGGTGCTGATGGCTGTAGAGGAGGAGAAGAAAGATGCATCCGTGGCTGCACTTTAAAACAATAACCAGACATAAGCTGTTGGTTATGCATTACTGTTTCCGGGCTGGTATGTATAAACAGGGACTGCTTCATGACCTGTCCAAATATGCACCTGTGGACTTTCTGGTTGGATGTAAATACTATCAGGGAGACAGAAGTCCCAACAATGCAGAAAGAGAAGATACAGGAATATCAAAATCCTGGCTTCATCATAAAGGGCGCAACAAACATCATTTTGAGTACTGGGTAGATTATGCACCGGGAGATGAGCATATCATCAATGGTGTGCCCATGCCCCGTAAATATATTGCGGAAATGGTGATGGACAGGATCAGTGCTTCCAGAAATTATCTGGGGGATAAGTATGATCAGCATCAGCCGCTGGACTATTATCTGAAAGGTAAGGAAAAGCTGTGGTTTATCCATCCGAAGACAAAGAGAGATCTGGAGGGACTGCTGCGGATACTTAATGATCATGGGGAAGAGGTACTGATTTCCTATATTAAGAATGTTTATCTGAAAAAAGATAAAGCCCTGGAGCGTGTCTGAAAAATCATTCCCGCAATCTGCACGCCCCACTTTGCGGTATATT
>ERZ507027.1591-NODE-1591-length-10956-cov-5.172003_pt1 | contig 10956 bp, 10 predicted proteins | sample MGYA00513163_ERZ507027 | MGnify/ENA metagenome assembly ERZ507027
CCTCTGTCCCTTCGCGGTACATCACATCCCGGTAAAAGACCGGCATGGCATGGTTTTCACAGGTAAAATTCGGTTTCCCGGAGAGTTCTCCCGCTGCCTCCCACTGTTCCATCCGGCTTTCATAGGACGATACACTTCCCAGTGCATGCTGGATGGCAGCTCTCCTGAGATAAGAAGGCATCTTCGGAAAACGGATGTCAAAATCAAAGTGGGCATGGTTCTTTTTCGTTGTGTGAATCAGATGTTCTGCTGCATTAAAGCGTTTTTTTGCTTCCGGGATCATTTTCAGTTCTGCCCACACCTGTTCATAGATTTCCGTCAGATAGCTGACCGCCTGACGATAGATTTCCAGTGTCTGGCGGATTGGGATATTCTGTTTTCGTATTTCCACACCATAACTGGATACCGTCTGCATTTTCTTCTCCTCTGAACTGTTTTTTTATTTTGTGTTATGAACAAATTGTACCATAGATATCTTATTCTGTAAACATACGTTCTTTTTTAAACAAAAAAATTGCGCGTCTAACTCATCACTGAAGTAACGAGAATGCGACGCGCGGTCATTCAAGCTGAAAATGAGACTCGAACTCACGACCCCTTCATTACGAGTGAAGTGCTCTACCGACTGAGCTATTCCAGCTTGTGTTAAACACAAATGATATTATACCTTATTTTTCAGAAAATGCAAGCAATTTTTTATTTTTTATCCGCACCCCCATACCCAATCACAAAATCATCCGTCTTACAGATCACCTTCGAATCATTATCCTTCTGGAAAACCCGAAAAGAAACCGAAAGCTCATTGATACCAGCATTTTTTCCCAGGAAATACATCTTTACAATCTCACTCTTCCCTGCCGGAATCCCCTCACACGAAATATTCGCCGTCTTACACTCCTTACCATTAACCTTAACATTTCTACATCTGACATCAATATCCTGTTCCGTATCATTCACTACACAAAACCTTGGAGTAAGCCCCATGACACTATTCTTCACAATACCCTTTTCGATAATCTTAACACTCTTGTCATCGTAAAGAACAATCCCACCACCGCCAATCTCCTACTCATACGATCCACTGATATCAGTCTTTATGGAAATATTATCCACTACAGCAATATCATCATACGTCTTATCCTCATAAAAACGCAAGCCACATTCCACATCCGCCACACGGTCAATTCCATATCCATCACATTCCTGTTTCGAAACCACCAGTAATCCATCAGTTTCCCCACCTGGTTCTGCCTTGTCAAAAAACAAACTGTTTGCTTCTACTTTACAGCCATTAATATAACAATTTTCGGCTATCAAACCCATTTTTTCATCCGTATTATTTTCAATATGAAGCGGTATGACAATATTCTGCTCTGCATCCAGAGAAGCTTCCGAAACCGAAACCTTTATATTATTTTCGTCATAGATCACCTGTTCCAGAACTGTAGACTTCTCTGCCCAGACCGTTACCGTAGCAAACATAGTAAAGAATACCGCCGCAAAAATCCCGGCTGCCAATTTCTTTTTCATACAACATCCCTCACTATTTTCTGCTGATCTTTACTTTCTTCCCCACCCTCTTTACGGATGAAACTTTTTTCTCAGGAGTACAGCTAAAAACAGTCACTCCATAAGCCGGGAGCTTCATTTTCAGAGAATTTTCCCTGTTATCACACTCCGCATGCACCGCATTTTTGGCCCTGGTATTCACAACACCCAGACCACCATATTTTCCATTATCACTGTTAAAAATCTCTTTATACTTTCCAGCAAAAGGCACACCGACCTGATAGCTGTCATAAGACACCGGTGAAAAATTACATACTATAAGAAGCGTCTCTTCCATTTTTTCCGTTTTTCTCAGAAAAGCAACAATATTTTCGTCATAGTTGGTAAACTGGATCCATTCAAAACCATCCGAATTACCATCCATCGCATACAGCGCCGGACAACTTCTGTACATCGCATTCAGATCATGAATATATGCTTTCATTTCTTCTGTGCACTCTTTATCCGGTGCTGTCATCTTCACTCCCGGATGAAGCATCAGATAAGCGTAGGCCGCACGTACCTGAGCCAGTTTCTGTTTCGGAGATCCCGGAAGTTTTTCAAGAAATTCCTTCAGAGTTCCTACATCCCTTCGTCCCAGGGTCAGTACATAATGTTCACTGTACGCATACATCATGGAAAGCGTCAGCTGATCATAATAATCCTTTCTTTCCAGCGGTTCTACTTCTATATAGGAGAGAAGATCTTTCGTCCATCCGCCACTCCACTTATAATCAAATCCCAGATGATCATTCTCCACGCTGTCTGTAAGCTGAGGCCAAAGTCCATCCTCCTGTGCGATCAAAAGAACTCCCGGATTGCGTTTCTTAACAATAGAATTCAGATGTTTCAGAAACTCCACAGCCTGGAGATTTTCATTAGAGCCATAAAGATTTGGTCTCCACTGTCCTGCCTCTCTTCCAAAATCCAGATACAGCATGGCATCTACATCATCCAGGCGAAATCCATCTACATGGAACTCATCCAGCCAGAAAAATGCATTCGAGAGAAGAAAATCCTTAACCATAGGGCTTCCATAATTATAAAGCATCGTCCCCCACATCGGATGGACCGCCATAGCCGGATCCTGAACTTCATAAAGAGGTGTTCCATCAAATTTCTCCAGTCCTGCATCAAATCGTGGAAACTGTGCAGGTGTCCAGTCCAGGATCACACCAATTCCTTCCTGGTGAAGTTCTTCCACCAGAGCACGGAAATCTGCCGGTGTTCCAAAACGATTCGTCAGCGCAAAATAAGATGAAGTGGAATATCCCCCTGAATTCTGATCCAGATACTCCATAACCGGATGAAATTCCACATGTGTATACCCTGTTTCTTTTAAAAATGCTGCCAGTTCACCATGTTTTTTCCACTCTGTTATATCTGTTTCATAAACAGACACCGGAACTTCACGGCTTACAAACTTTTCACGTTCTTTCATCCACTCTTCATCCTGCCAGGAAAACTCTCCCAGCTCTGCCACAACCGAGATCACAGACGGAGCCTCCTGCACCCCGTTTCCGTAAGGATCTGACTTGCGCTGTACAGCCCCGCCTTTTATCTTGATTTCATATTGATAAGAAGCGCCTGCCTTTACGCCCGGAACAAAAAGTTCAAAAATACCGGACATCGGCATACGATGCATCGGAAGCCGTCTTCCATCCCATCTGTCAAAATCACCAACTATGCTTACACGGATCGCATTGGGTGCCCATACCGCAAAATAAGTTCCACGCACACCTCCACAGACAACCGGATGTGCACCAAGTTTCTTATAGGCTTTATAATAAACGCCTGCACAAAATGCTCTTTCCTCTTCTTCTGTAATCTGGCAGGGATATTCATAAGCATCAAAAAAAGCCTCTTTCATGCTGCCCCGTGTAACCTGAAAACGATACTCCGGAATTCTTTTCAGAGGAAGCATTACCGCATAATAGCCAGCCTCATCTTCCAGTGTCATTGGATAAGACTTTTTTCCAACTATTACTTCCGCAGCTTCCGTCCCCGGAAAAAATCCCTGAATAAGCACTCCGTCATCTGTCACTCTCGGCTGCATCACGTCCCTCGGCGCAGCTTCCTCACCATAAACGATCGCCTCGATCCGGGGCCAGTCCATATATTCATACGCTTTATCAGCCATAATCGTCTCCTCCGTTATATCTGTTGTTTTATAGACTCAGTTTACCACTTTTTTACTGAAAAATAAAGAAAACTCTTCTTAATCTTCGCAAAAAAGCACTCAAGTAACCGGTAACAGAACAGAAAATAAATCAATTTGGTTCTTCCCAAAATACCTTCCAGGGCTTATAATATGAGGCAGAAAAACAGGCGGGTATTCTTATTCCGCTATAAAAAACAACTTACCAGGAGGAATTATCAATGGAAAACAAACTGTATGATGTAACCGCTCTCGGCGAACTTCTGATCGACTTTACTGAAAACGGCAACAGTTCCCAGGGAAATCCTACTTTTGAAGCAAACCCGGGCGGCGCTCCCTGCAATGTACTCGCCATGCTGAACCGCCTTGGCAAAAAAACAGCATTTATCGGAAAAGTTGGAAACGATATGTTCGGCAAACAGCTGAAAACAGCTGTTGAAGAATGCGGTATCGATACCAGAAACCTTGTTATGGACGATGAAATCCATACCACTCTTGCTTTTGTACATACATATCCAGATGGAGACCGTGATTTCTCCTTCTACCGCAATCCAGGCGCAGATATGATGCTCACCAAAGACGAAGTAGATGCCGAACTGATCCGCAACTCCAGAATTTTTCATTTTGGTACTCTTTCATCCACACACGAAGGCGTCCGCGAAGCAACCCGCTACGCTCTTGATGTGGCAAAAGAAGCCAACTGTATTATCACTTTCGATCCAAACCTTCGCCCACCTCTCTGGAAAGACCTTAATGACGCCCGCAAAGAGATCGAATACGGCATGGAACGCTGCGATGTGCTGAAGATCTCCGACAACGAAGTGGAATTCCTTTTTGATACTACAGACTACGATAAAGGCGCAGCTCTCATCGAAGAAAAATACCACATCCCCCTTGTCCTGATCACCCTTGGAAAAGACGGAAGCCGTGCATACTACCATGGCCGAAAAGTAGAAGCCGCACCATTCCTTCAGGAACACACCATCGAAACCACCGGCGCCGGCGACACCTTCTGCGCCAGCACCCTGAACTACGTCCTTGACCACGGCCTCGAAAACCTCACCGATGAAAACCTGAAAGAACTCCTCACCTTCGCAAACGCAGCCGCTTCCCTCATCACCACCAAAAAAGGCGCCCTCCGCGTAATGCCAACCAAAAAAGAAGTAGAAAACTTCATCAAATCCCGCAATTAAAAAAAGCGGCCTGCACTTGCAGGCCACTTTTTTTATGTACATCCACAACTCAAGAAAATAAAAATCAGACCTGCACTCAGGCAATACCCAACAGCGCCCCAAAGAACAGGCCTATTTTTTAACGCACATCCACACCCCAGGGAACAGGGCGCAAGCGCCCGCCTTCCCGTCCACTCTCCAACGCCGTACCCGTGCCCGGAAAGGGAGGGGTGCAGGGGAGGGAAAAGCGGGCTTCGAAACTCCGAGCGCCTTTCCCTCCCCTGCGGTTTTCTACACTGTTGTCAACAGTGCCTCAAATTTTCCTTCCATTTCATACTCGCCGGCATTAGCCGTAATAAACACGCTATCTCCCTTCTGCACCTCAACGCACTCCTCTCCGGACTGTACCTTCCCGGTACCGTCTAAGACGAGTAAACTTGCAAAAGAAGTCTTATCAATCTCCCCAAAGATCTTCTTCATCCTCTGTCCATCCAGAACCACCTTATCAACCGTAAAATAATCACAGTCCACAATATGCGGCTCAAAAGACTTCTTCCGAAGGATCGGCACCCTCTTCGTCACCTGAAGTGCCTTCTCAATATGAAGATCCCTCTCCTTACCATTAGCGTCCTTACGGCCATAATCATAAACCCTGTAAGTCACATTGGAATTTTCCTGGATCTCCGCGATCAGATTTCCTTTACCAATTGCATGAATGGTACCCGGCTCGATAAAAAGCACATCCCCTTTATGAACTTCAACCTTGTTCAGAACTTCCAGAAGGGTCTTATTCTTAATTCTCTCCTCAAACTCCTCCTTGGAAACTTCACGGGAAAATCCATAATACAGGCTGGCACCTTCCTCGCAGTCCACGATATACCACATCTCCGTCTTGCCATACTGACCTTCATTCTTCATGGCATACTCATCATCCGGATGTACCTGGATAGACAGATCATCCTTCGCATCAATAAATTTGATCAGCAGCGGAAACTGGCTGTAATGGCGGCTGTGAGTACCGGTAACCTTCTTTCCCTCCATGAGGATATACTCGCTGAGTGTTTCTCCGGCATATTCTCCGTTTGCCACATAGCTGGGTCCGTCCGGGTGGCAGGAAAGCTCCCAGGTCTCTGCAAGCTTGTCGCCGTCATATTCTTTTCCAAATTCTGTCATCAGTCTTGTGCCGCCCCACAGATAATCCTTGCAGCTGGGTTTTAATTTCAAAATTGCCATAATCTGTCTTCCTTTCTTTCATCTATACCGGATAAAGCGGACTGTCACGCCCGCTTTATCTTGTTCGATGTCTCTGTGACATCCCTTCATTATTATCGGATTCCCAGCTCTGTATCTTCCTCACGTACAAGGCTGTGATCCTTAATATAGTCAACAATCTCATCCAGTGTTGTAAATGCAACACCAACATAGCTGTCTGCTGCTCCATAGTAAAGAGCGATCTTTCCTGTCTCAGAATCATGGATGGTCGCACATGGGAAGCATACATTCGGCACAAAACCTCTCTCCTCATACCAGGTTTCCGGTGTAAGAAGGAAGTTCTCGCAGCGATATTTCACTCTGGAAGGCTCATCGATATCCAGGATCGCACCACCGATGGAATATACATAACCGTTGCAGGTTCCTGTAACACCATGGTAAAACAGAAGCCATCCTTCACTGGTTTCGATCGGAGCAGCACCGCCGCCGATCTTTACGGACTCCCACCACTCAGATGTTTTTCCCATTACGTGACGGTGTTTTCCCCAGAAAGTCATATCCGGGCTCTCACTTAAGAAAATATCACCAAACGGTGTATGGCCGCTGTCAGATGGTCTGGAAAGCATCACATAATTGCCGTTAATTTTTCTCGGGAAAAGAACTGCATTTCTGTTAAATGGAATGAACGGATTTTCAATTCTTGTAAAAGTCTTGAAATCTGTTGTTTTTGCAACACCGATAGATGCACCGTAAAAATCCTGGCACCAGATCACATAATAGGTATCTTCTACTTTTACGAGACGTGGATCGTATGCATATTTCGGCATAAAAGACTCGCCTTTTTCGTTGACAAAATTGATCTTTTCTTTATCAAATGTCCAGTGAAGTCCGTCCTCACTTCTTCCAAGATAAATGAACGGAATGCCGTTCACCTGCTCACCACGGAACACGCCGATAAATTTTCCTTCATAAGGAATAACCGCACTGTTGAAGATTCTGGCAACTCCCTCTACCGGATTACGTCCGATCACCGAGTTTTCCGTATATCTCCACAGTGGTGCTCCTTCATGATTTTCCGGTTTGTCCTGCCACGGCACGTTTGGAACTGCCGGGCTGATCATTTTATATTTGCTCATATTATTTTTCTCCTTCTGCTTTTAAGATCTCAAGATTTTTTGCAATCAGCTCACAGCGCTGTTTTACGCAGTCCGGAGAACGCTTGGGATCTTCCGGTGTGTTGAAAAGATAATCTTCCATTTTATCGATAGTGGTGGTTGCCACATGCATTCTGGTATCACAGGAAGCGTAGTAGATATAAATGGTTCCGTCCTCGTCAGCAATGGCTCCGTTTGTGAACACTACATTGGAGACATCTCCCACTCTTTCCTCGCCGAAGGGAACAAGGAAAACTCCGGATGCAGGCAGACATTTCTCTGCTGCGGAGACTGGAGAGTTTTTAAATTATCAAGACGCTCCCAGGTTTTGAGATCTTTGGTACGGACGATTCCCGCCTCTGCAACTGCTGCGGAAAGGTCACTGTTGTCCGGATCTTTACTCTCAGAGCAGAACACTCCGTAGATACAGCCGTCTTCATGCTGGGTAAGACGCATATCATATACATTGGTCTCCTCCGGGCAGGTATCCGGCAGAACTACCGGGTAATCCCAGAAATGGAAACCATCGATTCCGTTGTCACTCTCTGCCACTGCAAAGAAAGATTTACGGTCGTTTCCCTCCACACGGACTACGAGATAATATTTTCCATTAAGCTTGATGGCTCCGGAATTCATCACTGCGTTGATGCCGAGACGTTCCTGGAAATTCGGATTTGTTTTTTCATCCAGATCGTATCTCCAGTGTACCGGTGCAAACTCTCTGGTAAGTACCGGATATTCGTAGCGGTCATAGATTCCGTTGTACCACTGTGTTTTCTGGTTTTTTCTGGCAACCAGTCTGTCCACTTTTTCTTTTTCGATATAATACTGTTTATGCAATGTCTTTCATCCTCCTGATCACTTCTATACACATACGTCCGTTATGATACGGGCATTTCCACGGCTCCACGATAGGTTTCTCCACCGGAGTATGGTCCTCATGGATACACCAGTACCACTCGGAACCGTTTCTCTTGTCGATCATGTAATTTTTGATATAATCCCAGACATCCTCTGCCGCCTGGAGATATTTTTTCTCTGCAGGATCTTTCTGGTATCCGTTCAGAAAACCAACTACGGATTCCGCCTGTACCCACCATACTCTGGTGGTATCATTGACACCGTTTTCACACTCGTTCATAAGAGAATGGTCGCGGTATGCTGTTTTGTATACATTTGCAAGGATTTCTTTTGTGATGGGCGCAACCTTTGCGGTGTACGCCGGATCATCCAGCACTTCAAGTCCACGGTCAATCAGCCAGGAAGTTTCAATATCATGTCCATAGGAGTAAAGATCAATAAGAGTGTTCCACTCTCTGTCAAAAAATACTTCCTGTCTTTTCTGTGCCGGGTTATATACCTTGTCTGCAAAAATATCCAGCATAAAACGCAGGCGGTCTCCGGTGAATTTATCTTTTGTTACACGGTAAAACTCTGTGTACGCCTCAAACACATGAAGCAGGGTATTCATGGTTTTCTCTGCGATCACACCGTTCTCGGAAAGCTTGTCGTTCTCTTCCGGCTGGAAATTCCGGTTGAAGGCTTCCAGATATCCGAATTCATCGGTGCATTTTTCCTCGATGATCTTCTGAAGACCTTTGGCGATCTCTAATGCTTCCTCGTTTCCGGTGGTATCATAATAGGAAGAAAGGGCATAGATGGCAAATGCCTGATTGTAGGTATGCTTTGTGGTATCCAGAGGTTTTCCGTCATATGTCACAGACCAGAACACACCTCCACATTCCTGATCCAGACATTTTTCCTTCAGGAACTGATAGGCATGATCTGCATATTCCCGTTCTTTTTCAAAGCCCTCAATACGGCTGACACTGGAAAAGAACCAGAGGATCCTGCTGTTTAAGATGCAGCCTTTTTCAAATTTTTTATCCAGCTTTAAATCGTAATCCATGTAGCCGTAATATCCGCCGAATTCTTCATCCTTCAGGCCTTCCCAGAAAGGAATGATCCCGTTTTTCAGATGTTCTCTGATCTCATTTAACATAATTGTCTGCTCCTTTTTAACCCTTGACCGCACCGGCAGCAACACCGCTGTAGATCTGATTCTGGAAAATGATGAACACGATCAGTGCAGGAAGAAGAGAGATGATAACACCTGCACAGATCAGGTTATACTGGCTTCCCAGAGGTCCGGTAAATGTGTAAAGTGAAGTTGCAACGGTACAAAGTCTTGTTTTGTCCTGAATATACGCCGGATTTTCTCATTCCCAATAATTATCACTACGAAAAAGAGCTGTTTTCCCCTCTCTCACCGGAAAGCTTTTTGTATCTTCTGGGTGGTGGAAGTATCCATACCGACTCTCCCCTGGCATTTCGTTTTTCTTCCATGGATTGCCATCTGCTCCTTCTTACCACCATGGGCAGCGGAAGGATCACAACTCCGGGAGGAAGTGAAGGAAGAGGCAAAAAAAATACTGCTTACCACGGATTTTTCCATCCATGAAGTAAGCAGTATGATCGGTTACGAAAATACGAACCACTTTATTAATCTGTTTAAAAAATATGTCGGCTCCACACCTGGGAAATTCAGACAAAAGGCACTGGAGGACCGATTCTCCTCACACTTTCCCGTTCAATGAATCTGCCCGGGATCACAAAGGTTCCGGTGCTGTACCTGGCATTCAGTAATTTATGCAGGATAATATGCACCACCCGCTTGGCCATCTCCTTGGTGTCTATCTCATAGGTAGTAAGTCCGATACCGGCAAACTGGTCTGCCAGATAATTATCAAAACCAACAATGGAGATATCTCCTGTCACATCGTACCCTTCCCGTACAAGCTTCTGGTACATCATGCTTGCCGCCAGGTCACTGTTACAGAAAAAGGCGGTTGGCATATCTTCCGGAAGGATAAATTCTTTCTCATTATCCATCACGCCATCACTGTCACGGTCATCGATCACCCAGTCTTCCCTCCAGGGAACGCCATGTTCCATCAGGGATTTCAAGTATCCGAAATACCGGTCATCAATACTGGTGGTTATCAGTCTTTTTCCCACAAAACCAATTCTGGAATGGCCCATGGAAAACAGATAGTTGGTCATCTCGTAACCACCCATCAGGTTGTTGGACACCACACAGTCACTGGATTTTCCTCTTCCCGTAGTATCCAGGCTGATCAGGGGAACCCCTGCATCTTCTGCCAGAAATTCCGCATATCCTCTCTCAAACTCTCCCATTATGATCAGGCCGTCTGCCTTTTTCTCAAGGAGCACCTTAGGAAGTTCTCTCCGTTTCTCCACTTCGCTGCTGATCACTTCCAGCATGGCAAAACAGGTTCTGGAGACCGCCTGCCTGGCGATCTCCTGATAAAGTTTCCAATAGAAGGACTGGTTCTCGGACACATAACGATCCGCAACAATGATGCCCAGTGTGAAGCTTTTGCCTTCATTTGTATTTTTTCGGGACTCACTTTTCTGATATCCCATCTCATCTGCCAGCTGGATGATCTTTGCCCGTAGTTCCTCACTGACGCCCTTCTGACCGGAAAGAGCCTTGGACACGGTCACGGTACTGACATTCAGTTTCTTTCCTATATCTGCAAGTCTGACTGCTTTAGCCATTTTTTAACCTCTTTTTTACTATATATTCTGTTTTAACGCTATCATAGATGTCCCGCAAAATCAAGAGGTTTTGACAATTGTCAAGCGGATATTCGCAATCCGCTTCGCTACTTGCTCATAACCAAGATCG
>ERZ507027.1604-NODE-1604-length-10784-cov-4.206916_pt1 | contig 10784 bp, 9 predicted proteins | sample MGYA00513163_ERZ507027 | MGnify/ENA metagenome assembly ERZ507027
GCCTTCGGCGGGCGTTACCCGTTATCCTTGCCCTGTGGAGCCCGGACTTTCCTCATGAACAGGCTTTCGCCTTGTCCCCGCGACTGTCCGGCTTACTCGCAGCCTTTATTTTACAGGAGTGCGCCGGGAAAGTCAACGAAAATTGATTGAATTACGGCGGGAAGCGAGGTATAATAGATTACCCCATTATACAATTCCATAATCTGTATTTATATAGGAGGCATGCCGAAATGAATATGCGTGCGTATCTCGATTCCCTGCGCGGCAAGACCGTCGCCGTGATCGGAATCGGTGTGAGCAATACCCCGCTGGTGAAGCTGCTTTGCCGGGAGGGGATCTCCGTTACCGCCTGCGACCGGCGCAGCCGCGCGGATCTGGGTGAGCTGGCCGGTGAGCTGGAGGGCGCGGGCGCCGCGCTGCAGCTCGGGGATGGGTATCTCGAGAACCTGACGCAGGACGTTATCTTCCGTACCCCCGGCCTACGGCCGGATGTGCCGCAGCTGCGCGAGGCTGTGGCGCGCGGGAGCGTTTTGACCTCGGAGATGGAGGAGTTTTTCCATGTCTGCCCCTGCCCGATCATCGCCGTGACCGGATCGGACGGCAAGACCACGACGACCACGATCATCGCGGAGCTGCTGCGCGCGGCGGGGAAGACCGTCCACGTCGGCGGCAACATCGGCCACCCGCTGCTGTGCGAGGCGGGGGAGATGGCGCAGACGGACTGGGCCGTGCTGGAGCTGTCGAGCTTCCAGCTCATGACGATGGACCTCAGCCCGCACATCGCCGTCATGACGAACCTCGCGCCGAACCATCTCGACGTCCACCGCGACATGGACGAGTACGTCGAGTCGAAGGCGAATATCTTCTGCCACCAGCAGCCGGGCGATATCGCCGTGTTTAACCTCGACAACAACATCACGCGCGGACTCGGCGGGGAGTGCGCGTCGCAGGTGCGCTGGTTCAGCCGCCGCGAGGAGCCCGCGGAGGGCGTGTTCCTGCGCGGGGAGAGCATCATCTGCCGCCGCAGTGGACAGGAGCGCGAGGTGCTGCGCACGACGGATATCAAGATTCCCGGCGTTCACAACGTCGAGAACTACATGGCGGCCATCGCCGCGGTCGACGGGCTGGTGCCGGATGAGGTTATCCGCCGCTTTGCCCGCGAGTTCGGCGGAGTGGAGCACCGCATCGAGCTGGTGCGGACGTACCGCGGCGTGAAGTTTTATAACGACTCCATCGCCTCGAGCCCCTCGCGCACGATCGCGGGTCTGCGGTCGTTCAAGCAGCAGGTCATCCTGATCGCGGGCGGCTATGACAAGCACATCCCGTTTGACGTCCTCGGACCCGAGGTGGTCGAGCACGTCAAGCTGCTGATTCTCTGCGGCGCGACGGCAGATAAGATTCGCGCCGCCGTGGAAAACGCCCCCGGCTACGAGCCGGGCAAGCCCGAGATTCTCGATGTCACACCCTTTGAACGCGCGGTGGAGACGGCGCGCGACCGCGCGGAGGAGGGGGACATTGTCACGCTCTCGCCCGCCTGCGCCGCCTTTGACCAGTTCAAGAACTTCATGGAGCGCGGCAAGACGTTCAAGAAGATTGTGAACGGCTGGGAATAATACATTGAGAGAGAAGGGTGAAGTTCTTCTCTCCCGATGGGGGTTCGCTTCGCTCTGCGTCTCGGCTGTCTGTGCCAGCCTGCGACGCTCGCTACGCGCAGGGTATTTTTCGCGACGTACACGCCGCCGCAAAAAGCGGATTTCATTTTCAATAAGGAACCTCTGTCTTGGGTGTGGCATACACTGAGCACGGAGGTGTCTGCCGTGAGAGGAACGCGCTACCACCGCATGCACTATGTGCGCCTGCCGCGCAGGACGCGGGCGCTGATCTGGCTGGGACTTGTGTGCCTGCTCGTCGTGGGCGGGTGCTGTCTGGCGCTCATGCACATGCGCCCGATCCTGACGAGCCTTGCGCGATCACGCGTGTCGAACTCCGTGAGCCGCATCGTCGTGGCCGCCGTGAACGACGCCGTCCGTTCCGGGCAGATCGACTATCACGCGCTCATCGACTTTGAAAAGGACGAGGAGGGGCACGTCACGGCCCTGCGCAGCAACATGTCGGAGTTTAACCGCCTGCAGGTGCAGATTGCCGACGACATCCTCGAGCGGCTCTCCGAGGTCTCATCGAGCGAGCTGTCCATCCCCGTCGGGACACTGACGGGCTCAAGCCTGCTCGCAGGGCGCGGGCCGTCGATTCATGTGCGGATGCAGGCCGTCGGTTCGGCGAAGGCGAGCCTGCGCAACGCCTTCACGTCCGCGGGCATCAACCAGACGCGCCATCAGGTGCTGCTCGATGTGAGCGTTACGATGAGTATCCTGCTGCCGGGCTTTATCACCGACGCGCAGGTCACGAGCGAGATTGCCGTGGCGGAGACGGTGATCGTGGGCGGCGTGCCGAATACCTATACCTATTTCAGCACCACGCCGGACGAGGTCATCGACTATGCCGACGAATATATCATGAACAACGGATAAGAGGTACACTATGAACTATCGGGAAGAAATGAAGCAGCTGCGCGAGACGCTCAACGCGCACGGCTACCGCTACTATGTGCTGGATGATCCTCAGATTTCCGACTATGAATACGACCACATGCTGCGCCGGCTCGAGGATCTTGAGCGCGAGCACCCGGAGGAGATCACACCCGATTCCCCCACGCAGCGCGTGGGCGGCCCGACGCTGTCGGAGTTTGCACCGGTGGAGCACCCGGTGCCGCTCGAGAGCCTGCAGGATGTGTTCAACGGTGGCGAGGTGGAGGAATTCCTCGAGCGCGTGGCCGGAACGTTCCCGGACGCGGAATACAGCGTCGAGCCGAAGGTCGACGGGCTGAGCGTCGCGCTCGAATACCGCGACGGCGTGTTCGTCCGCGGCGCGACGCGCGGCGACGGCCGCGTCGGCGAGGACGTGACGGAGAATCTGCGCACGATCCGCTCCATCCCCATGACACTGCCGGAAAAGCTCCCGCGCCTGATCGTGCGGGGCGAGGTGTATATGGCGCGCAGCGTCTTTGAGGAGATCAACGCCCGGCGTGAGCTGGAGGGAAAGCCCCTCATGGCCAACCCGCGCAACGCGGCGGCGGGCTCGCTGCGACAGCTCGACCCGAAGGTCGCCGCGCAGCGGCGGCTCGACATCGCAGTCTTTAACCTTCAGCTCGCCGAGGGGCGCACATTCGCGTCCCACACAGAGACGTTGGACTATCTGAAAGATCAGCACTTCAAGGTCATCTCCGGCCGCCGCCTGCGGCGTCTGCCGGAGATCCTGGAGGAGATCGAGCGCCTGAACGATACGCGCATGGAGCGCCCGTTCGACATGGACGGCGCGGTCATCAAGCTCAACAGTCTCGCCGACCGCGAGGTGCTCGGCAGCACGGCGAAGTGTCCCAAGTGGGCCATCGCCTATAAGTATCCGCCGGAGAAGAAGCCCGCGAAGGTGCTCGACATCGTCGTGCAGGTCGGGCGCACCGGCGTCCTCACGCCGAAGGCCGTGCTCAGCCCCGTGCGTCTGGCGGGGACGACCGTCACGAACGCGACGCTCCACAACCAGGACTATATCACCCAGAAGGATATCCGTATTGGCGACACGGTCATCGTCCAGAAGGCGGGGGAGATCATCCCCGAGGTGGTGGAGGTCGTGCCGGGCGAGCGGCCGGAGACGGCGCAGCCATATTTCCTGCCCGATACCTGCCCGGTCTGCGGCGCGCCTGTCACGCGCGACCCGGACGGCGCGGCCGTGCGCTGCACGGGCGCGGAGTGCCCGGCGCAGCTGCTTCGCAACCTCACCCACTTCGCCAGCCGGAACGCGATGGACATCGACGGGCTCGGCCCAGCGGTGATGAACCAGCTCATCGAGAGCGGCCTTGTGAAAACCGCTGCCGACCTCTACGGTCTGCGCGCCGAGGAGATTGCCCGGCTCGACCGCATGGGCGCGAAGTCCGCGCAGAACGCCGTGGAGGCAATCGCGAAGAGCCGCGAGAACGACCTCTGGCGGCTGCTGTTCGCCCTCGGCATCCGGCAGGTGGGGGAGAAAGCGGCGAAGGTGCTTGCCGCCCGCTTCGGGAGCTTCGACGCGCTCGCGAATGCCTCGGAGGAGGAGCTGACGGCCATCGACGACGTCGGCCCCATCACAGCGCGGTATCTGCGCGAGTGGCTGGAGAGCCCGCAGTCGAAGGATCTCATCGCCCGGCTCAAGGTCGCGGGCGTCAACATGGAGAGCCGGACGAAGCCGGTCGACAGCCGCTTCGCCGGGCAGACGTTCGTCCTCACCGGCGCGCTCACGCACTTCACGCGCGACGAGGCGGCGGAGATGATCGAGCAGCGCGGCGGCAAGGCCGCCGGCTCCGTCTCGAAAAAGACAACCTGCGTCGTGGCGGGGGAGAACGCGGGCTCCAAGCTGAAGAAGGCGCAGGAGCTGCAGATTCCCGTGCTGACGGAGGAGGAATTTCTCGCGCTTTTGCAGTGAGCGCGGCATAAAAAGGAGGAAAAGCATTCATGGCACAGCAAACGGATACCCAGCTGCGCGGCAAGCTGATGTACAGTGTTTTTGTCCGCAACCACACCCCGGAGGGGACGTTTCAGGCGCTGGAGCGGGATCTCGACCGCATCGCCGCGCTGGGAACGGATATCATCTGGCTCCTGCCGATCCACCCCATCGGCGAGGTCAGCCGCAAGGGGACGCTCGGCAGTCCATACGCCATCCGCGACTACCGCGGCGTGAACCCCGAATACGGGACGCTCGGCGACCTCATGCATCTCGTCGCGCAGATTCATGAGCGCGGCATGAAGTGCATCATCGACGTCGTCTATAACCACACCTCACCCGACTCCGTCCTCGCTGCGGGGCATCCGGAGTTCTTCCTGCGCGACGAGATGGGCCGCCCGACCCGCCGCGTGGCGGAGTGGTCGGACATCGTCGACCTCGATTACAGGAATCTCGACCTGTGGAAATACCAGATCGAGACGCTGAAGATCTGGGCGGAGATTGTCGACGGCTTCCGCTGCGACGTGGCGAGCTCCGTGCCCGCTGCGTTCTGGCGCGAGGCGCGCGAGCAGGTGGAGAAGGTACACCCCGGCTGCATCTGGCTGGCCGAGAGCGTCTTTCCGGGGCATATTCTCGGCCTGCGCCGCATGGGGGCGTACTGCGCCGCCGATTCCGAGCTCTACAGCGCGTTTGACATCACCTATGACTACGACATCTGGCCGCATTTCGACGCGTGCTTTTCCGGCGGTTCGCTGCGCGCATGGACGGACATGGTAAACTTTCAGGAGTGCGAGTATCCGCCGGAGTATATCAAGCTTCGGTGCCTTGAAAACCACGACCAGCTGCGCTTTGCCTCCCGCGTGAAGAGCTGGCGCGAGCTGGAGAACTGGCTGGCGCTGCTGTACTTCGAGAAGGGGATGACCATGCTCTACAGCGGGCAGGAGTTCGCCCCGCAGAAGGCCGTGGGTCTGTTCGACGCGGACGATGCCTACTGTGACAAGCGCCGCGACCTGCAGCCATATCTGCGCCAGCTGCGCGAGATGAAGCGCACCCTGCCGCAGGACGCGTGCTTTCAGCTCGAGAGCGTGGACGAGCGCGCCGTGGTCGGCCGCTACGACGGGGTGAAGCTCGCCGTGCGCGGCGTGTTTGACCTGCGCGGCGGGAAGGACGATGTGCGCGTCGCCGTCGGCCTTGCGGACGGCAGCTATACCGACCGCATCAGCGGACGGCAGATTACCGTGCAGGACGGGCGCGTCCGGCTGAGCGACGCGCCGTGCGTGATCGGCTGATGCTGACGCTGATCTACCGGCGGGATCCGCTGGGCTTTACGCTTGTATGCATCGCGGCGTATGTGCTTGCGATGGGGCTCGGCAACGGACTGAGCGAGCGGCTGGGCGCGGCGTACAGCGGTAATGCGCTGCTCGCCGCGCTCTTCATCGCCGCGCTGATCGGCTGGAGCGGCAAGGGCGGCCTGCGGCGGACACTGGGGCTTTGCCGCCCGAGGATTCCCGCACGGCGGGTGCTCTGGTACGCGCCGCTCGCGGCCGTCGACGCGTGCAACCTGCTGGGCGGACTCGGCCGCGTATCGTGGCCGGAGACGGCGATTGCCGCCGCGGCCATGCTCTGCGCAGGGGTGCTGGAGGAGATCCTCTTCCGGGGGCTTCTGCTCGGCGCGCTTATGCCGCGGGGGCTGCGGCGTGCGGTGTGGCTCTCGGCGCTGGCGTTTGGGCTGGTTCATGCGCTGAACCTCCTCGGCGGAGCCGGAGCGGGGGAGACGGCGGCACAGATCGTCTGCGCGTGTGCCGTCGGCGTGATGCTTGCGCTGCTCACGCTGCGCTGCGGAAGCATCCTGCCCGGCGCGGCGATGCACGGCGCGCTCAACGTGCTGAGCGCTCTTACCGTGCCCGCAGACGCCGGGAGAAATCTCCTGACCGCCGTGCTCATGACGGTGCTTGCCGCCGGATACGCGCTTTTTCTGCGCCCGCGCGGGGGCAAAAACGGAATACGCGGATGACCGGGAGCTCCCATGGGGGCTTCCGGTAAATTTTTCGTGAATTAACCGTTTTGCGAATTGCAATTTCGTGCCCGGAACGGTATAATAAACTGAAAAAAATGTGCAGGAATAGGATGATGGCAATGGCATTTGTAGAGTTTGAAAACGTCAGCAAAATCTATAAGACCGGCGAGGTGGAGATCTCCGCGCTGCACGACGCGAGCTTTACGGTCGAGCAGGGCGAGATCTGCGTGATCGTGGGTGCGTCGGGCGCGGGCAAGACGACGCTGCTGAATATCCTCGGCGGCATGGACACGCTCACGAGCGGCACCGTGAAGCTCGACGGGCGGGACATCTCCCGCTACAACCGCCGTCAGCTCACGGAGTATCGCCGCCGCGACGTGGGCTTCGTGTTCCAGTTCTATAACCTGATCCAGAACCTGACGGCGCTCGAAAACGTTGAGATCGCGGCACAGCTGTGCGAGCATCCGCTCGACGCGGCAGAGGTGCTGCGCGAGGTCGGGCTGCAGGATCGGCTGCAGAATTTCCCAGCGCAGCTCTCCGGCGGCGAGCAGCAGCGCGTTGCCATCGCGCGGGCGCTTGCGAAAAATCCGAAGCTGCTGCTGTGCGACGAGCCGACCGGCGCGCTCGACTATGTCACGGGCAAGAACATCCTCAAGCTGCTGCAGGACACCTGCCGCCGCACGAAGATGACCGTCGTCATCATTACGCACAACTCCGCCCTAACGGCGATGGCCGACCGCGTCATCTCCATCAAAAACGGCACGATCCAGTCCATGCACCTCAACGAGCATGCGACCCCGGTTGAGCAGATTGAGTGGTGAGACGGGTATGCTGTTGAAAACATCTCTGCGCGAGATCCGGACGAGCCTTGGCCGCTATCTCGCGATTTTCTCGATCATCGCGCTCGGTGTCGGCTTTTTCGCGGGGTTGCGTGTCACGCGGGCGGCCATGCTCAACACGGCGGACGAGTACCTCTCGGAGCTGCACATGTTCGACGGGCGCCTGCTCTCCACCCTCGGGTGGACGCAGGAGGATGTGGACGCGTTCGCGGGGCTTGCCGGTGTGCGCGCCGCGGCGGGCGTCTACTCGGCGGACTTCCTGCGCGCGGGGGAGAGTGGGTCGGACACCGTGCTCAAGGCGTATTCGCTCACGAGCGGCATCAATGACCTGTGTCTGCAGGCCGGGCGTCTGCCGGAGAAGGCGGACGAGTGCGTCGTGGACGCGTGGAGCTTTGAAGAGAGCGACATCGGCAAGACGGTGCGCCTGTCGGAGAACAACTCCGCCGATACGATCGACGCCTTCGCCTACCGCGAATATACGATCGTCGGCGTGGCAAACAGCCCCATCTACATCAACTATGAGCGCGGTGGCACCTCGCTCGGAAACGGCACAGTGTCGGCGTTTGTCTATCTGCCCGAGGACGGCTTCACGCTCGATTATTTCACGGAGATCGACGTCACGTTCACAGACAGCGGGCGGATTTATTCTGACGAATACAAGGCCGCGGCCGACGCGATGGAGGAGCCCTTGCAGACACTCGCCGACGAGCGGGCACAGCTGCGCTATGAGAGCCTGCGCGCGGACGCGCAGAGCGAGATTGACGATGCGCAGCAGAAGCTCAATGACGCGCAAAGTGAGCTTGAGAGCGGCTGGAGCGACTACCGCAGCGCCGAGCGGCAATATCAGGACGGTCTTGCAAAGTACGAGAGTGGGATGAGCCAGTACGAGGACGGGCAGGCGCAGTATGAGAGCGGCCTTGCCCGGTATGAGGAAGCGCTCGCGCAGTATGAGCAGCTGAGTGCGTCCCCGGCGGCGGGGGAGATGGGGCCGCAGCTCGCGCAGATGAAGGCGCAGCTTGACGCGACCGCCGCGCAGCTCGAAGCGTCGCGGCAGACGCTCGAGAGCACGCGCGCGCAGTTGGAAGCGTCCAAGCGGACGCTCGACAGTACCCCGGCGCAGCTTGCCGAGGCGAAGGATAAGCTCACAAGCGGCGAGCAGGAGCTTGCGGAGAACCGCGCCAAGCTCGACGACGCCAAGGCGCAGCTGGACGAACTCAAGACGCCGGACACCTATGTCCTCGGCCGCGGCACGAACGTCGGCTACGCCTGCTTCGAGAGCGACATGAACATCGTCGCGGGCATATCTCGCGTGTTCCCGCTGTTTTTCTTCCTGCTGGCGGCGCTCGTGTGCATCACGACGATGACCCGCATGGTCGAGGATCAGCGCACACAGCTTGGCACGCTCATGGCGCTCGGCTTCGGAAACGGGGCCATCATCTTCAAGTACTTTTTCTATTCCGGGAGCGCGTCGCTCCTCGGCTGCATCGTCGGGTTTGTCGGCGGGTCGTACATCTTCCCGAAGATCCTGTGGATGTCGTATAACATCATGTACGGCATCCCGGTGGGGATTCACTTCGTGCTCGACTGGGGCCTTGCGGCGGTATGCTTTGCGAGTTATCTGTTCTGCGCGCTGGGCGCGACGTATCTCGTCTGCCGCGGCTTTCTGCGTGAGGTGCCGGCGGAGCTCATCCGCCCGAAGGCGCCAAAGGCCGGCAAGCGCATCCTGCTCGAGAAGATCACGTTCCTGTGGAAGCGGATGGGCTTTCTCACGAAGGTCTCCATGCGCAACGTTCTGCGCTATAAGCAGCGGTTTTTCATGATGGTGCTCGGTATCGGCGGCTGCACGGCGCTGCTGCTGACGGGCTTTGGCATCAAGGACTCGATCGCGAACGTCGTGGACTATCAGTACGCCGAAATCACGCGCTACGATTGCACCGTCTCCTTCACCGAGACGATGGACGCCCAGAAGCAGAGCGACTTCCTCGCGGAGAGTCCCACAGTGCAGAGCGCGCTCTTCCTCTATGACGGCTCGGTCACGGCGGAGACGGCGAGCGCCGCCAAAACCGTGAGTCTGCTCGTCCCGGAGGGGAGTCTGGACGGCTTTATGGATCTGCACAGCGGTGCGGAGAAGCTAACAATGCCCGCGGCGGGGGAGACGCTCCTCAACAATGCCCTCGCCGAGGCGCTGGGTGTGGGTGTGGGCGACACCGTCACGCTCCGCGACGGCGACATGCGCGCGCTGACCGTGACGGTCGCAGGCGTGTTTGACAACTACGTCTCGAACTACGCCATTGTCACACCGGAGACGTGCCAAAGCCAGTGGGGGAGCGTCCCCGGCAGCAAGACGGCCTTCGTCTCGGTGAACGATACCACGGACGACGCCATTCACGCCGCCTCGGCGCAGATGCTGGATCTGGCGAACGTCTCGGCGGTGACGGTGAACATCGACATCCGCGACCGCGTGGCGACGATGATGTCCGTGCTCGACTACATCGTCTGGATGGTGACGGTCTGCGCAGGCGCGCTGGCCTTCATCGTACTGTATAACCTGACGAACATCAACATCAACGAGCGCATCCGCGAGATCGCGACGATCAAAGTGCTCGGCTTCTATCCGAGCGAGACGGCGTCGTATGTGTTCCGCGAGAATAATACGCTGGTCTTTCTCGGGATGCTGCTGGGCCTGCCGCTTGGCAAGTGGCTGCACGCCTATGTCATATCGCAGATCAAGGTCGACATGATCGCCTTCGACGTGCGCATCGCGCCGATGAGCGTGGTGTATTCGCTGTTGCTGACGGTGCTGTTCGCGGCGATTGTCGACTTCGTGATGTACTTCCGCCTGCGCCGCATCAGCATGGCCGAATCGCTCAAGTCGATTGAATAGCAAATTGGAACGTATAAACAAGAAACCCTCCAGTGCAGCTGGAGGGTTTCTTGTTGAAATTGATACCCTCGATTGACAAGGGCAGACCCGCTTTCCGGCGGCCCTGACAGGCACTGGACGTCGTCATCGTCCTCGGTGGGCGTCAGCCCACCGTCGTCCTCTTCCTCGCCGGAGCCCATCATTGCTCGCCGGAAAGTCCTTCGGAGTTTTTCGGGAGCAGAAGCGATGGTCAGCGAGGCTGACGAGGCAGCCGGGCTGACGCCCGGCAACGAGGAAAACGAAGCTGACCGTTGTTTCAGCCCCGAAAAACCGTGTTTGCCCTTGTCAATCGAGGGTAGTTTAACTTAATTAAAATACCATAACCTTCGCCAAAATGGAATCCCCAATTTTATTCTTTCGCAGCAAATATTCAGGTAAAACAAACGGTCTCACCGAGTTTGCGGCTCGCAAGCCGCGAAAAAGATCCAATCCGTTTTTTGCGGCGGCGTGTACGTCGCAAAAAACACTTTGCGCG
>ERZ507027.1607-NODE-1607-length-10765-cov-3.258170_pt1 | contig 10765 bp, 7 predicted proteins | sample MGYA00513163_ERZ507027 | MGnify/ENA metagenome assembly ERZ507027
CGGCGTACTGGGTGCCCACGTAGCTGATGCCGTCTTGGTTGAGCGTGTAGCTCGGGCAGGCCGCCGAGTACATGGTGAGGCCCTTGTCCTTGAAGGTAAGGGCTAGCGACACCAGGTCGGTGACGGAGTAGTCGGTGGTCACGCAGCGGGCGAGCGATTCAACGGTGCCGGGAATCTCGGTGGGCGAGGCGGCCAGCACCTTTTTCACGATGGCCTCGATGATCATGCGCTGGGCCTGGGCGCGGGAGAAATCGCCGGCGCGGGTGGCGTGGCGCTCGCGGGCGAAGGCGAGGGCCTGGTCGCCGTCGAGGGTCTGCTCGCCGGCCTCAAGGGAGATGCCGCTCGTGTCGGAATAGAAGCTCTCGGGCACGTTCACCTGAATGCCGCCGAGCTCGTTCACGACGTCCTTCAGCTCTTCGAAGTGCACCTCCACGTAGTGGGTGATGGGCACGCCGGCGAAGGTGGAGAGCGTTTTCACGGCTTCGGAGGGGCCGCCGAAGGCATAGGCGGCGTTGATCTTCTGGGTGCCGTGGCCCTCGATGTCGATCATGGTGTCGCGGGGCACCGAGATGAGGTCGACCACGCCCTTGTCGGGATCGATGCGGGCGAGCATGGTCACGTCCGATCGGCTGGCCGTCTCGCCCTTGCGGGCGTCGCTGCCGAAGATGCCCACGTAATAGGAGCCGTCGGCCTTGGCGGGGGCCAGCTGCTCGCCGAGCTCCTTGAACTCAGCGTCGTCGAGACCGCCTTGGATGGTGGCGTTGATGCCGTTCAGGTAGAGCGCGAGCGCCGTGCCGGCACCGGCGAGAACGACGACGAGGGCCGCGGCGATGCCGAGGGCGATCTTCTTGCCGCGCGACTTCTTGCGGGCCGCCTTGGCCCGGGCGAGGCTGTCGGTGGCGGCGAAGCTTTGGGAGCCGCCCGCGGCGGAAACGGGGCTCGCGGTCGGCGCGAAGCCGGTGCCCTCGAAGGAGGAGCGGGCGCGGGAGGTGCGGGGCGTGCGCGAAACGTCCGCCTGGGCACTGCGAGAACGGGCGGCCTGGGCGCTCCGGGTGCTGCGGCCGGCGCTCGTTACGGGGGCGGAGTGGGAACCGCGGCGTCCCTGCGCGGAGCCGAGGGGCGCCGAGTGGGCGCCCCGGCGCGAGGTGCCGGAGTTGAGCGGAGCGGAATGCTTGCCAGGTCTGTTTGCCATAGGGTTCGGCGCGCAGGCGCCTGCCTCCTCGATAAGCACGGTGGTACGAATGCGAAACCCCAAGATACCAGGAAAAGGGCGACCGTGGGCCGCCTTCGACAAGAAAACAGGCTTTTGGAAGGGTGGTGGAAGGGGAAGGAGGGGGTTGCCGAAAAGGGCGGCGCTCTCTATAATGCGAGCTATTGAACAGCGTGTCCATTTTTGGCCGTTCTGTCGAAATGCGACCGCTGCATCGCAACCGAACGAAGGAGACCGTCATAGCCACGGCAACCTGCGCGCCGGCCGCTCCCTGCGAGGATCGGCGCATCGCGAAATCGAGGCGCGCCCTGCGCGGCGCCCTTGTCGAGCTCATGGAGGAGCGCGGCTACGATGCGCTCACCGTGAACGACTTATGCGAGCGGGCCGATACGTCCCGCGGCACTTTCTACAACCACTTCCGCGATAAGGACGGGCTGCTCGCCGTGCTGGAGGACGAGGTCATGGCCGACCTCGATGCCCTGCAGGAGCGTATGCAGTCCATTACCCTGGCGGACATGCTGGCCTTCCGCGCGACGGGCCGCCCGCTGCCGTTTCTCGTGGAACTGTTCGACTACCTGCGCGAGCAGAGCGACTTTCTGCACGCGGTGCTCGGCCCCGGGGGGCGATGTGCGTTTCGGGCCGCGGCTGCGCGAGGCGGTCTGCGAGAACCTGGTGCAGAACATCCTGCATGAGAAATACCGCGACAACCCTACGGTCTTCGTGGAATACTACGTCGCCTTCTACGCCGCCGCCTACTTAGGGATCATCGCCCACTGGATCGAGCGCGGCTGCCCCGAATCCTCCGAGACTATGGCGCGCATCGCCATGCGCCTTCTGTTCATCAAGCCCGGCGAGTCCATCGAGCTGTAAGTTGGGAGTAAGCCAATGAAGAAGAACGCCAAGAGCAGCAAGTACACCGAGATCATCACCGAGGCGTCCACGTCCGTGAAGGAGCCGGCGCCCGCGGCGTGCGCCTCCTGCGCGCCGCGCATCACGACGGTGGAGGAGGCTCGCGCCGACGCCGCCGAGATCGCCGCTGCCTCCCGTGCCGCCGCGGCGGCCTGCCCCTTCCACATCGGCATCGACGTGGGGTCGACCACGGTGAAGCTGGCGGTGCTCGACAACGACAACGAGATTCTGTGGGCGGTGTACCGCCGCCATCATGCCGACGTGCGCGCCACCATCGTGGAGGTGCTGCGCGAGGCGGCCGCGGCCTATCCGAACGAGACCATGACCATCGCCATCACCGGATCGGGCGGCCTGCTTCTGTCCCAGTGGCTCGATGTGGCCTTCGTGCAGGAGGTCATCGCGTCGAAGACGGCGGTGGAGACGTTCATCCCGAAGACCGACGTGGCTATCGAGCTGGGCGGCGAGGACGCGAAGATCATCTACTTCGACAACGGCATCGAGCAGCGCATGAACGGCACCTGCGCCGGCGGCACGGGCGCCTTCATCGACCAGATGGCGGCCCTTCTGGACACCGACGCCGGCGGCCTGAACGAGCTGGCGGCCGATCATGAAACCATCTACCCCATTGCGAGCCGCTGCGGCGTGTTCGCCAAGACCGACGTGCAGCCGCTTCTGAACGAGGGCGCGCGCAAGGAGGATATCGCCGCCTCCATCTTCCAGTCGGTGGTGACCCAGACCATCTCCGGCCTCGCCTGCGGCCGGCCCATCCGGGGGCACGTGGCCTTCCTCGGCGGTCCTCTGCAGTACCTGCCCGAACTGCGCAAGCGCTTCTACGAGACGCTGGAATTGACCGACGAGGCCATCATCGTGCCCGAGAACGCGCACTTGTTCGTGGCCGCCGGCTGCGCTATCGCCGGTGTGGCGGAGGGCGCGCGGCCCGAGAAGCTCGCGGATGTGCTCGCGCGCCTGGAGAGTTTGGGCGACCTGCAAGGCTCGGAAGTGGTGCGCCTGGCGCCGCTCTTTGCCGACGAGGCGGAGCTGGCGGAGTTCCACGAGCGCCACGACGCCGAGCGCGTGCGCCGCGCGTCGCTTGAGGACTACCGGGGTGTGGCCTTCCTCGGCATCGATGCCGGTTCCACTACTTTTAAGGCCGCGCTCATCGGCGAGGACGGGGCGCTTTTGTGGTCCACCTACGCCTCGAACAAGGGCGACGTGCTGGGCTGCGCCAAGGCGGCCGTGGCCGAGCTGTACCAGGCGCTGCCCCGCGACCCGGAAACGGCCGAGCCGCTCGTGAAGATCGGCCACTCTACCGTGACCGGTTACGGCGAGGGGCTGCTGCTTGAGGCCCTGCGGGTCGACTCCGGCGAGATTGAGACGGTGGCCCATCTGCGCGGCGCCCAGGAGATGCTGCCCGGCGTGGAGTTCATCCTGGACATCGGCGGCCAGGACATGAAGTGCTTGCGCGTGAAGGACGGCGTCATCGACCATATCATGCTGAACGAGGCCTGCTCGTCGGGCTGCGGCAGCTTCATCGAGTCCTTCGCGAGCGGTTTGAACCTGGACGTGGCCGAGTTCGCCGCCACGGCCATCTCCGCCGAGAACCCGGTGGATCTGGGCAGCCGCTGCACCGTGTTCATGAACAGCCGCGTGAAGCAGGCCCAGAAGGAGGGCGCCACCGTGGGCGACATCGCCGCGGGCCTGGCGATCTCCGTCATCAAGAACGCCCTGTTCAAGGTCATCAAGATTCGCGACCCGCACGATGTGGGCACGAAGGTCATCGTGCAGGGCGGCACCTTCTTGAACGACGCGGTGCTGCGCGCCTTCGAGCAGCTCTCCGAAGTGAACGCCATCCGCCCCGATATCGCCGGCAACATGGGCGCCTTCGGCGCGGCGCTTCTGGCCTGCGACCGCTTCGAGGAGACGCGCCGGCGCACCGAGAACGTGCCGCTGTCGCCGGATCTGGGCCCGAAGGTGCCCCTAAGCGGACTTCTGTCGCTTGAGGAAATCGAGGCGCTCGCGCCGACGCATCGCACCGTGCGCTGCAAGGGCTGCTCGAACGCCTGCCTGCTCACGGTGAACGATTTCGGCATCGATGCGGCGACGGGCAAGCACCGCCGTTTCATCACCGGCAACCGTTGCGAGAAGGGCGAGAGTTTGGGCACCGGCGCCGAGAAGTCGGCCGTTCCGAACTTGTTTGAGTACAAAGCCGAGCGCACCTTCGGCTACGAGCCCTTGGCCCCCGAAGACGCGCCCCGCGGCACCGTGGGCATCCCGCGTGCGCTCAACATGTACGAGAACTACCCGTTCTGGTTCACCTTCTTCACGAAGCTGGGCTACCGCGTGGTGCTGTCGGATCCCTCCACGAAGAAGACCTACGAGGCCGGCATCGAGTCGATGCCCTCCGAGAGCGTGTGCTATCCGGCGAAGCTCTCACACGGCCACATCATGAACCTGCTCGCGAAGCACCCGGACTTCATCTGGATGCCCTGTTCCAAGTGGGAGCGCCAGGAGGACGAGACCGCCGGCAACCACTTCAACTGCCCCATTGTGGCGAGCTATCCGGAGGCGCTGCGCCTGAACATCGACGAGCTGCGCGAGACCGACGTGGCCTTCGTGTCGCCGTGGGTGCCCTACCACGACAAGGACAAGCTGGCCGAGCGCCTGGTGGTGGAGCTCACCGAGAACTTCGCGAAGGAGGCCAACGGGTGCGGCCCCGCGCTCACGGCTGACGAGATCCGGGCGGCGGTGGAGGCGGCCTGGGCCGAGGACGAGGCGTTCAAACGCGATATCCGCACGAAGGGCGTGGAAACCCTCGCGTGGATGGAGAAGACTGGCGCCCGCGGCATCGTGCTGGCCGGACGCCCCTACCATCAGGATCCCGAGATCAACCACGCCATCCCCGAGCTGCTCACGAGCTTCGGTCTGGCCGTGCTCACCGAGGATTCCGTGGCGCACTTGGGTCAGCTGGAGCGTCCCATCCGTGTGGTGGACCAATGGATGTACCACACGCGCCTGTACGCGGCGGCCAAGGTGGTCACGCAAAGGCGCGACCTCGACCTCATCCAGCTGAATTCCTTCGGCTGCGGCCTGGACGCGCTGACCACCGACCAGGTGCAGGAGGTGCTCGAGGCGGCCGGCAAGGTGTACACGGTGCTGAAGATCGACGAGGTGTCGAACTTGGGCGCGGCCCGCATCCGCGTGCGTAGCCTGTTGGCGGCCTTGAAGGACCAGGCCGACCGCGAGGCCGAGGCGGAAGCCGACGCAGCCGCCGAGAAGAGGGGCTGCCCGGCTGCGTGCATCGACTTGGACAACCTGGACAAACTGGTGCCCGCCAGCTTCACCGAGAAGGCCGACGGCGTGGTGACCGCAGCCGAGGTCGAGCAGCGCGAGGGCGCCTCCACCGAGTTCGCGCGCCCCCAGTTCACCGAGCAGATGCGCGATGAGGGCTGGACGATCCTGGAGCCCCAGATGGCCCCCTACCATTTCGAGCTTCTGGTGCCCATCTTCAAGCGCGCCGGCTACAACGTGGCGCTGCTGCCCTCGGTGGACCACGGCGCGGTGGACGCGGGCCTGAAGTACGTGAACAACGACATCTGCTACCCGTCCATCCTGGTCACGGGCCAGATCATGGAAGCGGTGCTGTCGGGCAAGTACGACACTGACAAGCTGGCCGTGCTCATCACCCAGACCGGCGGCGGCTGCCGCGCCACCAACTACATCTCGCTCATCCGCAAGGCGCTGAAGTCCGTGGGGCTCGGGCACATCCCGGTCATCGCGCTGTCGTTCAAGGACTTGGGCGAAGAGAACCCCGGCTTCAAGGTGACGCCGAAGATGCTCTATCAGGCCATCTATGCGCTGCAGTACGGCGACTTGCTCATGATGTGCCTGTACCGCACACGACCCTACGAGGTGGAGCCGGGCAGTGCGAACCGCCTGTTCCAGTACTGGATGGACGCTTGCAAGCACCAGCTGGAGCGCGGCGTGCGTCAGTCGGAATTCCGCCGCACAGTGCGTCGCATCGTGGAGGACTTCGACGCGCTGCCCCTGGTCGGCGAGGGTACCAAGCCGCGCGTGGGCGTGGTGGGCGAGATCCTCGTGAAGTTCCATCCGACGGCCAACAACCAGATCGTGGACGTCATCGAGCGCGAGGGCTGCGAGGCCGTGGTGCCCGGGCTCATCGAGTTCTTCCTGTTCGGTATCGCCGGCGGCATCTTCCAGCAGCCCATCGGCAAGTCGAAGAAGAGCGCGCTCGGCAGCAAGATCGGCCTGGCCGCCATCAAGAAGCTGCGCAAGCCCGTGAACGACGCGCTTGAGAAGTCGAGCCGCTTCCACCCGCCGGCGGACATCTACGAGCTGGCCGACTACGCGAGCGAGATTCTGTCGCTGTGCAATTCCATGGGCGAGGGGTGGCTGCTCACCGCCGAGATGGTGGAGCTCATCCGCTCCGGCTGCCCGAACGTGGTGTGCACCCAACCCTTCGCGTGCCTGCCGAACCACGTGGTGGGTAAGGCGACCATCAAGGAGCTGCGCCGCCGCTACCCGGAGAGCAACATCGTGGCCGTGGACTACGATCCGGGTGCGAGCGAGGTGAACCAGCTCAACCGCATCAAGCTCATGATCGCCGTGGCCAAGGCGAATTTGGCCGAGAAGGAGGCCGAGGCCCGCGCCGCCCGGGCGGTCGCCCGCGACGGCGCCCCAGAGGAGCCCGAGGCCATGGCCGCCTCCGTGGAAGTGGAGACGACCGAGGTCGTGGAGTAGTGGAATCTGCCAACGCTTCGGGGAAACTCGTCATCGTGCCGACGCCCATTGGGAACTTGGGCGATATGACGCTGCGCTCGCTTGAGGCGCTGCGCGAGGCCGATGTGGTGTGTGCGGAGGACACCCGGGTGACGGGGAAGCTGCTCGCGCATTTCGGGATCGAGAAGCGGCTCGTGCGGCTGGACGAGGCGATGATCGGCTCGCGGGCTGCGGGTGTGGTGGAACGAGTGGCTGCCGGCGAGGTGGTAGCTTATTGCTCGGACGCCGGCATGCCCGGCGTATCCGATCCGGGGCTGCGACTTGTGGCCGCGGCGCGCGAGGCCGGCGTGGCCGTGGAGGTGCTGCCCGGCGCCTCGGCGGCGGCCTGCGCCTACGTGGCCTCGGGAACGGTGTGCCCGCGCTTCTACTTCGGCGGCTTCTTCCCGCGCAAGGCGGCCGAGCAGCGCTCGGTGCTGGAAGAGCTGCGCAGCCTGGATGCAGCGCTCGTGTTCTACGAAAGCCCGAATCGGCTGGTGGCGGCACTTTCGGCCATCGCCGAGGTGCTGCCGTGGCGTGCGGTGGCGGTGTGCCGCGAGCTGACGAAGCTGCACGAGGAGGTGGCGCGGGGAACGGCGGCCGAGCTATGTGAGCTTTTTGCGGCCCGTGCTAAGGAGCCCGGCGGCGTTCGCGGCGAGATCGCGCTCGTGATAGATGCGCCGGGTGAGGCGGAGGCGGCCGCCGGCGCCGAGATTGCGACGGCATCGGCCACCGCGCGCGCTGCCGAGCTCGTGGCGGAGGGCTTGCGCACCAAAGAGGTCGCCAAGCGCCTTACCGTCGAGTTCGGCATCCCCCGCAACGACGCCTACAACCTGGCCATGCAGGCCGCTCGCTAATCCCCGTGTCATCCTGAGCGAGCGAAGCGAGTCGAAGAATCCCATGGCAGCAACGAGAAAGCGTCCGGCAAAAACGATGCCCCCCGAGCTCGTCTTTATCGACGGTTTGGAGGTTTGGCTCACCCGCAAGGCCATCAAGAACATGCACCTGCGGGTGAAGCCGCCCGACGGGCGCATCGAGGTGTCGGCGCCCCTGCACCTGCCGCTCGCCACCATCCGGAAGTTCGTGGGGGAGAAACGCGACTGGATAGAGCGCCAGCAGCGGGAGATCGCGCAATCGCCGCGCGCCTGTACCGCCGCGGCCACGCCTGCGGAAGTGGCGCAGTGGAAGGCGGTCGTCGCGGCCTGCGTGCCCGCGCTCATCGAGGCCTGGGAGCCTATCATGGGCGTGAAGGCGGGCAAGATTGCCTACCGCAACATGACGAGCCGCTGGGGCAGCTGCCAGCCTTCGACGGGCCGCATTTGCATCAACGTGCGCCTGGCCCTGTACCCGCCGGAGTGCTTGGAATACGTGGTCGTCCACGAGCTGTGCCACCTGCTGGAACGCGGCCACGGCCCCCGCTTCCACGCCCTCATGGACACTTTCATGCCCGACTGGAAAGAGCGCCGCGCCAAGCTGCGGTAGGGGGATTGCCCTCTGCGTTTGGTGGAAACAGCGCTCGACGGGGAATTAGCTGGTGCCGGGCGCTCTTCGGACTAGTCCGGCTCTTCGCTTAAATCGACGATGTCGTAGGTGATTTGGTATTCGCTTTCAATGTAGTTGAAGAAGTCGCCCGGGCTCATCACGGGTACGTGAGCCTGGGCGAATCCCTTTTCGTCGCGCGTGAGCAGAAAGTCGGCCTTTACCTTCTCGGCGCACACGTCAACCAGGCAGTCTTCGAAATCAGCCCATCGCCGGCTCGTCGCTCGGTGAATGTCAGCGCTGTCGACGGAGCAGATTTCCAACCATTGGTAGCTTTCCTCAAAAGCGCTCTGCACATAATCGCTGCTATAGATCTTGTGGAGCACGTAGAACACATGGGTGAACGATTTCGCCGAAACCCATAGTTCGACATCGCCGAATTCCTTCATAACGAGAAGCTTCTGGGCGATGTCTCCCTCGGGCGGCCGCTGGGTGTAAAGGTCTATGAGCACGTTGGTGTCAAGCAAAACGCGCATAGCGCTCATCCCTTGCGGCATTGAGTTGGCGGGCGAAGGACTCGTTTGTGGCGGACGGCCCGACGTACATGGCCTTGAGGGAGCGGCGCACCTTCTCTTTCTGCTCGTCGGTCAGCTCGCGCTTCGCGCCCCGCATCCCCTCGAGAGGATCATGGGGCTTGGGCAGCTCGTGCTCCGCGAGAACGAACTGGTAGGCGGCGTTGATAAGCTGGGTTGGTGTTGAGCCGATGTCGTGCAAAATGCCATTGCCCCGCTCTTTCAAGGCGATGGGCACACGGGCCGAGACGATAGCGTCCATAACGGCCTCCTTCCTTTCTGCCACTATAGTGTAATACTGTCGAACAAGCAAGTGGCAGATTGGATAGGCGAAATCTTCGTTGAAAACCAAATAACGAACTTTTGTGCTAAAAGGGCTTTTCATTGGGCTTGTATTACATTACAATGCGAACAAATATTCGGTTTTGAGAGCGAAAGGCCTGGTGAGAGCATGGGAGAGGTTGTTGGACGCAAAAAGAAGGCTGTGGTGGCAGGAGCGCTGGCGCTTACCTTGGGTGCCGGCCTGGGGCTTGGCGCCGTAGCTTGGGGGAGCGAGGGATCCGTGCCCGAAGGGGGCGTACAGTCTGGGGATGTCTGGGGGCCGCTGGTGGGCAAGAAGTTGGAAGAGAAAGCGGGGGCCTTGGCCCGTTCCCATCGCGCCGAAGTGCAGCGGGCGCTCGCGGCCTATAGGGCTTCGGAAGCGGTAGAGCGGGAAGCTGCCACGGAAGCAGGGGAGCAAACGCCGGCCGAAGCCGCCGGGGCGCAGGACGCTCATCTTTCTGCCGAGGGCCCAGGTGCCTCATCGGGCGAGGCTGCGGGTGCGTGTTCGGAAGAGGCGGATCGGGCGGACGAGCAGCGCGGCGGCCAGGAGGCGTCGAAGGGGTCCGGAAGTGCGGCGGAAGGCGGGGGACTCGCCTCTCAGCCGAGTGCACCTGGGTCCGAGCCCTCGGAAGGGGCATCGGCAGAAGGCGGCTCTGCTGCTTCCGGGGAGGTGCCATCCGACGAGGGTTCGGGCGCTGCCGACTCGATCGCCCCCGGCACGCTGGTGGTGGGCGGTACCGCCATTCCCTACCGCGATGTGCGCGGCGGCGCGACGCCGAGTTCCGGAGGCGGCCTTTGGCTGGGGTCGGATGCGGTGGACGACGGCAGCTGGGGCTATTTCGTCGGGCACAATCCCGGCTCGTTCGCGCCGGTGCGCTCACTGTCCTCGGGCGATGCTGTCGTTGTGTGCGACCGGTCGGGGGCGCAGCGTGCCTATACGGTAAGGGAGGTGTTTCAAGTGGAGGAGACGGCCACGTGGAAGACCATCGCCTCGCGGGTGACCGGCTACGGCGAGTCGGTGGTGCTGCAAACCTGCGCGGGCGACGGCATGAACGTCATCGCCGTTGCGGCCTAGAGTCGAGCGACTTCCCGGCACGTGCCGGTCTGGAAAGAAAGGCTCGGAAGCTCTTGGGCCTCCGAGCCGGATCCATACTTTGTGGAAAGGCGGTGATGGCTTATTCGTCGTCCTCGTCGTCGTGGCCGTGGTCGTGCTCGGAGATGTCGCTCACGGGCTTCTCCAGGCCCTCGATGACGATGCCGTTCTTCTCGGCGTAGTCCCACAGCGCCGCGTGGATGGCCTCCTCGGCCAGAAGCGAGCAGTGCACCTTCACCGGGGGCAGCCCGTCCAGGGCCTCCATGACGGCCTTGTTCGTGACCTTAAGGGCCTCCTGCACCGTCTTGCCCTTCACGAGCACGGTCGCCATAGAGCTCGTGGCGATGGCGGCACCGCAGCCGAAGGTCTTGAACTTCACGTCCCGGATGATCTGGTTCTCGTCGATAT